>OJKC01000500.1_pt1 | contig 33116 bp, 30 predicted proteins | sample 1596401 | NCBI WGS metagenome assembly OJKC01 (sample SAMEA4350162, study PRJEB24818) | metagenome | biome: human; feature: gut; material: faeces | place: Denmark | collected 2013-09 | reverse complement strand
CTGGGTATCGGTCAGCTCGTATCGCTTTGCTGCCATAAGATCACCCCTATGCTTTTTCTTTTATTCTACTGCATTTTTGGATTTTGTGCAATTTATATATGAGGTTTGAGTTTTCAGATACGCCCTAGTTCTTGATATATCTTTATTTAATTGCATTGGATTTTCCGACGTCGGATTTTCCGTTGTCGGGTTATCCGCTGTTGGATTTTCCAATACCGGGCAATCCAATTCCGGCGGCTGCGGCTGTTCGTAAATGGTGTACTCGATTGCGGTCATTTTGCCTTTCTCGTCGCGTCCCTGCCGCCTTGTGATATATCCGGCTTTTTCAAGCTCCCAAACGGCGGTACGGATAGCGTCGATACTTTCCCGGTTGATGTAGGACAGCCCTGCAAGGGTATAGTCCCAATCCTCCGGCAGGGACAGCATTTGAGATAACAGCCCCTTTGCCTTTAAGGAAAGCTCCTTGTTGCGTAAGTGGTGGTTGCTCATTACGGTGTAGCCTGTGTTGCGTTCCACACGGAAAACTGCCATAGCTTCATCACTCCTTTGCTTTAGATTTGTTGCGCAGTAGAACGCGGATTTTGAGGGGTAAGGTATCTTTTCCTTGCTTCCTCTGTTTTGCGTTCTGTAAGCCCGATAAATCAAGGCTTTTTTTGCCCCTACTGCGTAACATGAGGGCATAAAAATAGCGGCGTTCCTGTTCTCCCAGTGAGAGAGTGAGAAACGCCGCTGTGCGGGTCGCTATTTCATTTCTTCTGCTATCAGTTCTTGCATGACTTCTCCAAAGTCTGCCATGAAAGAAAAGATGAAGTATTCCAAAACGTCGGGGTCTGCGTCCATAGGCTCGGCTTCCTCTGAAAAAGGCAAGCCCATTAGCCCATAAAGCAGTTTGATGATTTTGAACAGCTTGCCCCGGTCGGTGGGGTTGTTCATGGTTACAAGTACGTTGGTAAGGCGGTTGATTGTTTCCATGTCGCCGCCTGTCGTTACCCATACCATTTCCGCGAACGGCTGCGTGATTGCCCCGGCGACAAGGTTTATCTTATTCTTGCCGATTTCGCCGGACGGAAGTATAATACCCTTAGTCAAAAGTTCGTTTTTCATGTCGTCCTCCTTATATTCTGTGGTGCTAAAATGGTGCCCGGTCTTACAAAAACACCTTATGCGGAGATATGACAAGAAAAATGAAGATATGCGGAAAACCTTGATTTTAAGCCATTTTCACATTGGTTTATAAACATTTGTGAGGACTTATAAAAGGTTTTGCGTCTATCAAATCAATAAAAAATCAGATATGACTTATGCGGCACGAATCGGTAGTCCCTCGCGCGCAAAGCATAATCTTTCGGCAGTGCACCTAATTGCGGGAAGTCATTCAGTCGGTCACATCTGTCAAGCAACTCGTTCACAAATCGCTGCGCAATCTCTCTGCTCTGTGACTGCTCGGCGAGATAGAACGAAATTTCATGCAAATCCTGTATTGCAGTATCAGCAAATATAATGCGGTAGTTCATGGTGCCCAATCATCCAATTCGCGCAGAAGATTCCTACGGACATCTTCAATCGGCTGCACCCGCCCTAACTTCACATCATCCTCTGCCTGTGCCAAGTGCGCATAGACCTGAAGTCTCGCTTCCATCTCTGCAATGTAATTCTGCTGCTCCATGAAACTCTCGTGGCTCATGACGACAGTATCTTCCTTGCCATTGACCGTGATGGCAACGGGATTCTGCCGCGCCAAAGCGGAAATCTGCGAGTAATTGCTGCGCAGGTCGCGCGAGGGTCGAATCGAAATCGCTGCATTCATGGAAAAATCACCTCCTGTTGTAGTCATATTATACCCTGAAACGCCTACGGTGTCAAGCGGAAAATCATGGAAAAATGAAAGGCGATTTTCCTATCTATCCCTTTTCTTTTGTTGCTTTTCCCCAAATGCGAACGGCGAAATTTCATGACGAACGGCACCTGAAATGGTATAAACGCACGAAATTAGGACGAATATGACAGCTTGTGCGAGAATTTCGACAGTTTGTGCGAGATTGCTTGCGTCACCCGAAAAAATTGCTATAATAAAGTAGGAAAAAAGCACAGTGGGTGGTCTGTGCGAACGCATAAGGATGGAATGACCATGAAACACGGTGATTTGGTTTCCCAAATGACATTGGAGGAAAAGTGCGCCCTGCTTGCCGGCAAAGATGTCTGGCACACGCGCGAGATTCCGCGGCTGAATATTCCCGCCATTACCCTCTCCGACGGGCCGAGCGGCTTGCGCAAGCAGGCGGGCGAAGGTGACCATCTGGGCCTTAACGCCTCGACGAAGGCGACGTGCATTCCCTCCGCCGCGACGCTGGCGTGCAGCTGGGACGACACGGTGTCCGAGGCGATGGGCGCGGTTGTCGGGCGCGACGCTGCCAATCAGGGGGTGGATGTGCTGCTTGCGCCGGGGCTGAACACGAAGCGCTCCAGCCTGTGCGGCCGCAGCTTCGAGTATTACTCCGAAGACCCGTACCTCTCCGGCAAGCTGGCGGCGGGCTTCATCCGCGGCGCGCAGAAGCAGGGCGTATCCGCCTGCGCAAAGCACTACGCGGCGAACGCGCAGGAGCTGCTGCGGATGCACTCCGACAGCGTGATGGACGAGCGGACGCTGCGGGAAATGTACCTGACGAACTTCGAGATTGCCATCAAAGAGGGCAAGCCGGGCTTCGTGATGACGGCATACAACCGCGTCAACGGCGTGTACGCCAACGAAAGCCGCCATCTGCTGGGCGATATTCTGCGCGGCGAGTGGGGCTTTGACGGCGCGGTCGTGACCGACTGGGGCGGCAGCAACAGCATTGTCGAGGGTGTGCGCGAGGGCATGAATCTGGAGATGCCCGCGGCGGGCGACGACAGCCCCTGCCAGCTGGTGAAGGCGGTCAAGGACGGCACAATCGACGAGAAAATCGTCGATGAACGCGTGGATCAGCTGCTGGATTTCGTGCTGGCAGAGCACAAGTCCGGCGAATCGTCGTTTGATGCCGCAAAGCAGCATCAGGCGGCGGAAGCGGCGGCGGAAAAGTGCCTTGTGCTGCTGAAGAACGACGAGCACCTGCTGCCGCTGAAGAAGGACGCGCGCGTGGCGGTTATCGGCGAGTTTGCGGCGCGCTCCCGCTATCAGGGCGCGGGCAGCAGCATGGTCAACGCCGCGCAGGTGGATGACACGCTGCCCATGCTGGATGAATTTTTCCCGGCGCGGGTCGGCTTCGCGCAGGGCTTTGAGCGCCTCGACGCCGCGAACGACGCGCTGGCGGATGAAGCGGTGCAGCTTGCCAAAACCGCGGATTGCGCGGTGGTGTACCTCGGTCTGCCGGAGTGCTTTGAGACGGAAGGGCTTGACCGCACGCACATGCGCCTGCCGGAGAACCAAATCGCCCTGATGAAAAAGCTGCGCGCCGTGTGCAAGAAGATGGTGGTGGTGCTCTCCTGCGGCAGCGCGGTCGAGACGGACTGGGCGCAGGACTGCGACGCGCTGCTTTATGCGGGTCTGGGCGGCGAAGCAGTGGCGCGCTCCGTATTGCGGGCGCTGGTGGGCGAGATTACCCCCGGCGGCAAGCTGGCGGAAACGTGGTACCGCCACTATGCGGACGCACCGGTCAGCCACTACTATCCCGGCACGGAGGCAACAAGCGAATACCGCGAAGGGCTGTACGTCGGCTATCGCTACACCGAGTCGGCGGACGTCACCCCGGCGTTCGCTTTCGGGCACGGGCTGTCCTACACAACCTTCCGCTATGACAACGTGCAGGCGGATAATGCGGGCGTGTCCTTTGACGTGACGAACACGGGCGACTGCGCGGGCGACGAGGTGGCGCAGCTGTACATCCACAAGCCGAACGCGGAGATTTTCCGCCCGGCGAAGGAACTGAAGGGCTTTCAGCGCGTGCATCTGGAGAAGGGCGAGACGAAGCGCGTCACGATTCCCTTCGACGGCTACACGTTCCGCTACTTCAACGTCCGCACGAACCGCTTCGAGGTGGAAGGCGGCGAATATGAGCTGCTGATTGGCGCATCCTGCCGCGACATCCGCCTGACGGCAAAGCACACCGAGCAGGGGACGAACGCGCCCAATCCGTATGCTCAGCTGGCGGTGCAGGGCTACCGCACGGCGCGCGTGACGGACGTGAGCGACGCGGAGTTCACGGCGCTGCTGGGCCACGCGATTCCGCCGCATCTCTGGGACAAGACGCAGCCGCTGACGCTCAACGACACGGTGACGCAGCTCAGCTACGCCAAGAACCCGCTGGCGCGGCTGATCTACCGGATTCTCACGCGCATGAAGAACAAGGCGACTGCCGCCGGCAAGCCGGATTTGAACCTGCTGTTTATCTACAACATCCCGTTCCGCGGCATGGCGAAGATGATGAACGGCATGGTGTCGATGGCAATGGCGGAGGATATGCTGCTGATGGTCAATGGGCATTTCTTCCGCGGGTGCGGACGGCTGATTCACCACTTCTGCCACCGCCCGAAGCTGAATTTGAACCCGGATAAAAAGAAGAAGTAATTGCGGAAAGCAATTATATAAAATAGGAAGCAACTCACAACAAGGAAAGGAAGCATGTCCCCCATGAAACAATCCTTCTGGCAGTCCCCCCTGACGCGCTCCAGCGTCCCGAAGGACAAAGTGACAACCCCCGAAACCCTGCTCGGCTACCTGATTGGCCCGTTCGGCGCGCTGCTGTCCTCCGGCATCTTCACCAGTTACCTTCAGGTTTATCTCGGCGAAGCGCTGGGACTGAGCAGTGCCTACCTGTCCATCCTCCAGCTGGTATCCACCTTCCTGATTGTGGCGGCGAACCTCATCGTCGGTCAGCTGATTGAACGCACGCGCACCATGGCGGGCAAGGCGCGCCCGTGGCTGCTGCTCTCCGCGCTGACGCTTTCCGTTGCCAGCGTGCTGATGTTCATCATGCCCTTTGAAGGCACGGCGCGCTATGTGTGGATTGCCGTTGCCTATAACCTCTACTACGCCGTCGCGTACCCGATTTACAACACCGCGAACGCGACGATGGTGCCCGTGTCCACCCGTGACAGCGAGAAGCGCAGCGTCTTGGCGTCGATGAGCAACTTCGCGGGTCTGGGCGTGATGGGCGCAGGCTCGATGGTGTTCCCGATTCTCGTGCAGACCTTCCTGTCCACGAAGGACGAAGCGACGGGCGCGGATGTGTACACCGGCTTCGGCACGCAGTGGTTCATCGTCATGCTGGCAGTTGCCATCTTCACGGCGCTGACCGTCGTCCTCCAGTTCAAGTTCACCCGTGAGCGCGTGACCGAAGAGCTGATGGAAAGCAACGCGAAGGAAGAAAAGAAGCAGAGCGTCTCGATGGGTCAGCAGCTGAAGGCGGTCACCAGCGAGAAGTGGTGGTGGGTCATCATCGTGTTCTACCTGCTGTTCCAGTGGGCGGGCGCGGTGAAGAACGGCTCGATGGCGTATTTCTGCTCCAACGTGCTTGGCGGAAACTGGTACATGTCCATCCTGTCCATCCTTGGCGCGGTGCCGATGGCGATTGCGGCGGCGTTCGTGGTGCCGCTGGCGAACAAGTTCTCCAAGCAGAAGCTGACGCTGGCGGGTCTGGCGCTGGGCGTTGTCGGCGGCGTGATTGCGGGGCTGGGCGGCAATAATCTCGTGGTGGTCGGCATCGGCATCGCGCTCAAGTGCCTCGGCTCCTCCCCGGCGTGCTACCTGATTCTGGCGATGCTGGCGGACGTTATCGACCATGTGGAGTACAAGCACGGCATCCGCACCGACGGCCTGACGATGAGCATCTACTCCTCCCTGATGGTCGCGGCGACCCCCATCGGCGGCGCGATTATTCAGGCGCTCAACGGCATGCTGGATGCGGGCACGGCGGCGTCGGTCAACTACATCTGGATTGAAACGATTGCTTACGCGGTTTGCGCGGTGCTGATGATTTTCTTCGGCGTGGAGCGCAATCTGAAGGCGGAGCAGCAGGAAATTGCCAATCGCGTGTCGAAATAAGACAGCAGATTGGTGAAAAGGGCAGCGCCTGCAAGGGACGGCGGCATCCTCACCGATGCACGACCTTGCAAGCGCTGCTCTTTCTATATAGAAAGGATGAAACCAATGAAACTCTTGTCGATTGCCATTCCCTGCTATAATTCGCAGGATTATATGCGCCATGCCATCGAAACGCTGCTTGCCGGCGGCGAGGACGTGGAAATCCTCGTCGTCAACGACGGTTCAAAGGACAAAACCGCGGATATCGCGGCGGAATATCAGCAGAAGTACCCGACCATCGTTCGCGCTATCAACAAGGAGAACGGCGGCCATGGCGACGCGGTGATGACTGGCCTCAAAAACGCGACCGGGCTGTACTTCAAGGTCGTCGATTCGGACGACTGGGTGGACGAAGAGTGCCTGAAGCGCGTGCTGGCGCAATTGCGCGCGTTCACGGAGCAAAAGGAAGAAATTGACATGCTGATTTGCAACTACGTCTACGATAAAGTGGGCGTGAAGCACAAGCACGTCATGCAGTACCGCCACGCTGTGCCGCAAAACCGCGTGTTCGACTGGAATGAAACGCGCTTCAAAATCGGCGAATATCTGCTGATGCACTCGGTCATCTACCGCACGGCGCTGCTGAACAAGTGCGGGCTGAACCTGCCGAAGCACACGTTCTATGTGGATGAACTCTACGTTTATCAGCCGCTGCCGATGGTAAAGAAAATGTACTATATGGATGAAGACCTGTACCACTACTTCATCGGGCGCGAAGACCAGTCCGTGCAGGAGAATGTGATGATCCGCCGCATTGATCAGGCGCTGCTGGTCAACCGGATGCTGGTGACGGAGGTGGATTTGAGCAAGGTGACGAACAAGCGCAAGCAGGCGTACATGCGGCGCTATCTGGAAATTGTGACGACGGTTTCGTCGATTCTGCTGCTCAAGAGCGGTACGGCGGAGAACAAGCAGAAGAAGGACGAGCTGTGGAAGTTCATTCGCGAAGAAAACCCGTATGTTTACAAGAAGCTACGCCACGGGCTGATGGGGCATGTGCTGCACCTGCCCGGAAAAGGCGGGCGGCGGATTGCGCTGGCGGGGTATAAGGCGACGCGGAAAATTTATGGGTTTAACTGATTGTTAATGAGCAATGGCGGGGGAACGACCTCATCCGCCGCTGCGGCAGACTGCAATCCACCAACGCCAAAATCAGGAAAGAAAGCAAAGCTGGGGTATCGGCGAATTGCGAATTACCTGAAAGTATCATCCACAAGGAGAATGAGAATATGAAGTATGATTATCTCGTCGTCGGCGCGGGGCTGTTCGGCGCGGCGTTCGCACAGATGGCGAAGGAAAAGGGCAAGCGCGTGCTTGTAATCGACAAGCGGAGCCACATCGCGGGCAACATCTACACCGAGGACGTCGGCGGCATTGCCGTCCACCGCTACGGCGCGCACATCTTCCACACCGACGACGAGGAGGTTTGGCAGTACGCCAACCGCTTCGCCACGTTTAACCGCTTCACAAACGCGCCGCTGGCAAAATACCAAGATCGCTTGTACCACATGCCCTTCAACATGAACACGTTTTATGCCATGTGGGGCGTGACGAAGCCGAATGAGGCGCGCGAAATCATTGAGCGGCAGCGCAAGGAAATCACGGGCGAACCGCAGAATCTGGAAGAACAGGCGATTTCGCTCGTCGGGCGCGACATCTACGAGGCCCTCGTGCGCGGATACAGCGAGAAGCAGTGGGGGCGCCCCTGCCGCGAGCTGCCCGCCTTCATCATTCGCCGTCTGCCCGTGCGCTTCACCTATGACAACAACTACTTCAACGACCGCTATCAGGGCATCCCGGACGCGGGCTACACGGCGATGGTGGAGAAAATGCTGGATGGCATCGAAGTGCGGCTGAATGTCGATTTCCTCCAGCATCGGGCGGAACTGACGGAAATTGCAGACAAAATTGTCTACACCGGACCGATTGACCAGTATTACGACCAGTGCTTCGGCGCGCTGAATTACCGTTCCCTGCGGTTCGAGACGCAGAATTTGCCGGTGCAGGACTATCAGGGCAACGCCGTCATCAACGACACGAACGCCGACGTGCCCTACACGCGCGTGATTGAGCACAAGCATTTCGCCTATGGTCAGGCGGATGTGCTGAATCTGCCGCACACGGTGGTGACATACGAATATCCGGCGGACTGGAAGCAGGGCGACGAGCCGTACTATCCGGTGAACGACGCGAAGAACGGCGCGCTGTACGAGCAGTATCGGCAGAAGGCGGCGGGGGAGCGGAACGTCATTTTCGGCGGCAGGCTGGGGCAGTACCGCTATCTGGACATGGACGACACGCTGCGCGCCGCCATCGACTGCGCCCGGAAGGAACTGCAATAAGGGGGAGTAACGGTGCGGCTTGCCATCGTGGAGGACGACGACAAGGTGCGGCAGCAGCTGCAAACCTATGTGCTGCAATATTTTCAGGGACGCGAGAACGACGTGGAAATCCGCCTGTTTGCCGATGGCGATGAGATACTGGAAGACTACGCGGCGGACTACGACCTGATTTTCCTCGACATCCAAATGAAGCGCCTGGACGGCTTGGCGACGGCGGAACGCATCCGCGAGCGTGACGAGGACGTGTATCTGGTGTTCATCACGAATTTGGCGAATTATGCCATCCGCGGATACGCCGTCCACGCGCTGGACTTCATCCTCAAACCGGTGAATTTCCTCATGCTGCGGCAGGTGCTGATGAGCGTGGAGCGCCTGCTTGACCAGAAGCCGAAGCGCTACATCACCCTGCCGACGGACACGGGGCTGACACGCCTTGATGTGAGCCAAATAACCTACGTCGAGACGGACGGCCACGCCGTGAGCATCTACACGGAAAAGGGGGTGTATCGCCTGCGGCAGAGTATGCGCGGGATGGAGGAACTGCTTGGAAAATACGGATTTTTCCGCTGCAACAGCTGCTATTTGGTGAATCTGCGGCATGTGGAGCGCGTGGAGAATGGCGGCGCCATCGTCGGCGGGCAGGCGCTGACCATCTCACGCCCACGCCATAAGGCGTTTATGGAGGCACTGACGAAATATCTGGGAGGAGCGAAAGCCTAAATGGTAGCGTTCCTCGAAGTTGGATTCTTCCCGCGTATCCATACGGCGATTGCCGAATGGCTGGCGTGTATGCTCTTCATCCTGCCGCAGAAAAAGCGCTTCGGCGAAAGTAGCTGGCAGCAAATTGGCTGCTGCATTGGCTTTCTGGCGCTCCTGCTGGGGCTGAACCTGCTGAATCAGGAGCAGAGCGGGCTGACATGGATGCTGCTGATGGCGGCATGCATGGGTACAATGCTGGCAATGATTGTCTGCTGCTGCAAGCTGAAGCTGATGAAAGCAGGTTACATTTGGGCGCACGCTTTCATCACGGCGGAGTTCGCCGCGTCGCTGGAGTGGCAAATCAACTATTATCTGCTGATGGCGGATTCGGTGGATTCGCGGGGCACTTGGCTGGTGATGGCGGGGACGTACATCATCGTGTTTTCCGCGATTTACCTGCTGAACCAGAAGCATCATATCCTGCGCAGCGGCACAAGCGTCACGCGGCAGGAGCTTATCAGCGGCAGCGCGATTGCCCTTGCGTCATTCTGCCTGAGTAATTTCAACTTTGCGTTTACGAACAACGTGTTTACCGAAACACTGGGGACAGGCATCATCTATTCCCGCACACTGGTGGATTTCGGCGGCGTCATCATGCTGTTCGCGTATGACATGGCGCGGTCGGAGCTGTACCTCAGCCACGAGCTGGAGGCGATGGAGAACCTGCTGAATCGGCAGTATGAGCAGTACCGGCAGTTCGACGCGAACAACAAGGCGATGCACCAGATTTACCACGACCTGAAGCACCAAATCGACTTCATCCGCAACGAAAAAAGCGCCAGCAAGCGCGAATCGTATCTGGCGGAGATGGAAAAAGTGGTCACGCTGCGCGACGCGGAGATGAACACGGGCAACGCGATTCTGGACACGGTTTTAACGAGCAAGAGCCTGCGCTGCGCCGAGGAAGGCATCGTGATGACGTGCTTTGCCGACGCGCACGACATGGGCTTCATCGACATGATGGATATTTGCTCCATTTTCGGCAACGCGATTGATAACGCCATCGAGTGCGTGGAGAAAATCGCCGACAAGAACATGCGGCTGATTAAGCTGACCGTGCGCACGCAGAACCGATTTCTGCTGATTCGCGTGGAGAACTGCACGGACAAGGCGATTGACCTGAACGGCGGTCAGCCCGCGACGACGAAAGAAAACAAGGAGAGCCACGGCTACGGCATCAAGAGCATCCGCAAAGCCGCGGAGAAATACGGCGGCTGCATGACGCTGGAGCAGCAGGACGGCTGGTTTATCATGACGGTGCTGATTCCGCTGGCGGAGGAAAAAAAGTGAATCAAAAAACCCGGCTGGTCAAGCGGCGCAATTCCGCTTCCAGCCGGGGATTTTTATGGTTCTTCACGGAAAGTTGGGGGAGCAAACAAAGGCTTAGGCGAAGCAACAAAAAGCTGCACGCGGAAGGAGCATGAAAGCGCGACCAACTCAATCGCGAAAAGGGGTCAAGGGGGGACTTCGTCCCTTTTCGTCTGCCCCTTGCAGGGTCAAGGGACAGCGTCCCTTGTGGGGTTTGGGGCAACGCCCCAACTGTTTCGCGGGCGCTCAATTCAAAGGGAACAGTCAACAAAGGAGCAGGCAGCGAAGCGTCCCTGCCAGTAACTTTGCGCGTCCGCAGACGCGCCCCCAAGCTGCTCTTCCCCCCAAGATTCTGTGATGAACCCATTTTTATGCACTTAGTCGAGGTCAACCCGCTCATATTCGCGCGAACCGAAGCCAAGCTCCGCCGCGCATTCGATGGTGTAGATGCCGTGGCGGCTCTCGATGCGCTCCAGCATGTGCTTCTGCCCCGGGTCGTCCGTCGCGGCGTACACCATGTCCACGCAGGCTTGGTCGATGGCAATCGGGTCGAGCGACGCCATGATGCCAATGTCCGCCATGCAGGGGTTTTCCGCCACTGCGCAGCAGTCGCAGTCCACAGACAGGTTCTTCATCACGTTGATGTAAACAGCCTTGCCCGCGAAGCGCTTGGCGACGGAAGAAGCCGCGTCCGCCATTGACGCAAGGAAGCTGTCGTGATCCGCGCCGAAGCCGCCCATCGGGTGCCCCTTGAAGTGGCTCAGCACGAGCAGGGAGTCATAGCGCGTCAGGTGCTTGCCGACGTAGTTCTTCTGGATGACCTTGCCATTGGGAATGAGCAGCTGCAAATCAGGCCCTTCTTCGTCCATGATGTCCACGGTGAAGGCATCCGACCAGCCATGGTCGCGCATGGTCTGCCAGTGGGCGGCGGTGGTGTTGCGGCTGCCCGGATACGCCGTGTTGCACTCGACGACCGTGCCGTGCACACGCTCGATCATCGGCCGCCAAAATTCAGGGGGCAGGAAGTTCTGGTTGCCCTTTTCGCCGGAATGCAGCTTCACGGCGACGTTCCCCGACAGTTCCAGACCACAGGCTTCGTAGAGCTTCAGCACGCTTTCGGGAGCGATATTGCGCGTAAAATAAACCTTCGATGGCATAAAACATTCCTCCTATTACCTATTTATGTGGATGTTACGCCTCGTAGGCGCGCTTGCTGAGTTCGTCGGAGACGTACCCGGCAAGAATATCCACGATGCGGGCATTTTTGCCGCCGCCCGCGACGATGATATCCGCAAATTCCACATAATTGGCAATATACTGGCTGAACATGGGGCGAACCGTCGCGCGGTACTGGTCGGAGATGCTGTCGATGCTGCGCCCGCGTTCCAGAATGTCGCGCTCGATGCGGCGGAGCAGGCAAATATCCGCATCCACCTTCATGTACAGCTTCAGGAACATCAGCTTCATCAGCCGCGGGTCAAAGAAGCAGTGGATGCCCTCCAGAATCACCACATCGTGCGGGTAAATCAGCTCATCGGTGTCCGCACGGCGGTGCTGCGTGTAGTCATACGCCTTGCGGGTGATGGGCTGACCACTGATGAGCGTGTTCATGTCGTGCAGCAGCAAATCGTGGTCAAAAATGCCGGGTTCGTCGTAATTGAGCTTTGCGCGCTCGGTAAAGGACAAATCCGGATGGTCGCGGTAGTAGCAATCCTGCTGGATGACCAGACAGCGGTCGCCCAGCCGGTTCGCCAGCGCGTCCGCCAAGGTGGATTTTCCGCTGCCGCTTGCGCCGCAGATGCCAATCAGAATCATCGTTCTGCCTCCCCATGTATTTCCCTCCAAAAGAGTACACCGAAAACGCCGCGCTGTCAAGGGGAACAGCAAAAAAAGCCGGAAAGTTTCGGCAATTCGGCGGAATGTGGCGAATTCTGACAGTGACAAAGCCGCACGCGTCATGCTATCATGGCGGAGCGAAAGGAAGTGAACCGCGGTGAGCAAGCAGATGCCGCGCACGAAAGAGACGAAGGGGAGGGGCTTCAGCCGGGTGATGCTGACGGTGCTGTCCGCCGCCATCATCGCGGCAAGCGTCTTTATCCCGGCGGCGCGGGCGGAAAATCCCCCGATGACCGTTGTGTATGCGCTCGACAGCGCGAATTTGACCTTCCGCGACTCGGACGCGGCGAACATCAACCAAATCAACTACGCCTTCGCCCTCATTCGGGACGGCGAGGCGGTCGGCAGCCATTGGGCGGCGATTGACCGCGTTCGCGCGTATCTGCGCAAGCACCCGCACATCCGCGGGGTGATGGCGGTCGGCGGTTGGGGCGCGGAGGGCTTCTCCGACGCCTGCGCGACGGCGGATGGACGCGCGCGGCTGGCGGACAGCATCCTCCGCCTGATGGACGAAAACGGCTTCCGCGGCGTGGATATTGACTGGGAGTACCCCGGCACGTCGGCGGGGGGCATCAAGAGCCGCGCGGAGGATGTAGAAAACTGGTACGCGCTGCTGTCCCTCCTGCGCGACGGGCTTGACAAGCGAACCGCAGAGACCGGGCAGAAACACACGCTGTCCGTCGCCGTCGGGGCGGGGGACAGCCTGCTGAAGCCGATTGACCCGGCACGGCTGAACGCGCTGGCAGATCAAGTGGTGGTGATGGCGTACGACCTGTGCGGCTTTGACCGCAAGACGGGGCATCACGCGGCGCTGTATCCGGATGACAATACCCGGCAGTCCGGCGCGCGGGCGGTGCGCACGCTGACGCAGGGCGGCTTGTCGGCGGATAAAATCCTGCTGGGGATTCCGGCGTATGGGCGGATGTGGCGGCAGGTGAGCGGGAGCGCGGTGACGCAAACGGCGGGCATCAGCGGCACGAAGGTGCTGAATTTCCCGGATTTGCTGGCGCTGGAATCGCAAGGGTACACGCGGTATTATGACGGCGCGGCGAAGGCGGCGTACTGGGTCGGCGGCGAGAATTTCGTCAGCGGCGAGGATGAACAGTCGATTCGCGACAAGGCGCAATGGGCGGTGCAGCAGGGCTTGCAGGGCGCGGCGGTGTGGTCGTACGGGCAGGATGCTTCGGGCAAGCTGCTGGCGTGGCTGAAAGAGGCACTGTCACAATAATTGTGGTTCTTCACGGAAAGTTTGGGGAGCAAACAAGGGCTTAGGCGAAGCACCAAATAGCTGCACGCGGAAGGAGTATGAAAGCGCGACCAACTCAATCGCGAAAAGGGGTCAAGGGGGGACTTCGTCCCTTTTCGTCTGCCCCTTGCAGGGTCAAGGGACAGCGTCCCTTGTGGGGGTTGGGGCAACGCCCCAACAGTTCCACGGGCGACCAGCATCTAAACGCACTCAACAAAGGCGCAGGCAGCGAAGCGTCCCTGCCAGTAACTTTGCGCGTCCGCAGACGCGCCCCCAAGCTGCTTTTCCCCAAGATTCCGTGAAGAACTATAATTGTGACGCTTATATGGAAATTTGTGCTGCCGCAGAGGGTTTCGCGTCTGCGGACGCGACGAGGGGGCACGAAAGCAGGCGAAGTCTGCGATCGCCCCCTCGACCCCTTCGGTGCACACTCCCATACTTGAATTGTATTGGAAGTTTTTTATTTGGCTGCTCTTTTACCCTCAAATGATGCAGAGGCGACGGGAGCAGCAGACAAAATCAAGATTGAAATAAGCAAAAAGCGGCGAGTTCCTCCGAAAATCAGGAGAGAACCCGCCGCTTCTAATTTACTGCGGCAGCGTAATGCTGTACACCTCTGTTCCGCTGGTTACGATGGCGTATCCGCCGGACGTGATGCCAATCAGCGAGGTCACGCTGCGCCCGTCCGGGAGCGACGCGGCGTATGCCACAAACCGCTGACTCTCCAGCGTGCTGGTGAACAGGTAGGTGGGGGAGAAGGCATAGATGCGGCGGCTGTCAATCGCCGCGCCGACGCAGGTGGTCGGCAGGGTGATGTGGTTGTCAACGCTGCCCGCCAGCACGCGAAGCTCCGTAATCGCCATTTCGCTGCTGGTTTGGTTCGTGGGGGCGAACAGCATCTGCGGCGTGCCGCGCGCGGACAGGCTGTGGTTCATCAGCCGCCAGCCGTAAATCAGCTGACTGCCGCTGGTGTCCTGCACGCCGCGGTAGTCGTACGTCGTCAGCTGCTGCGTGTCAAAAACATACAGCTTGCTGCCCGTGTAAAACACCTTATAGACGAGGTGGTCGCCCAAATTGACGTTGCCCGTGTTCATTTTGTTCACTTGGAAGGTGTGCAGGTACGTCGCCAGCGCGGGACTGTACACATCCGCGCTCAGCGTCCAGCAGTACTCTTCGCCCGTGCCGAAGAAGCCGCAGTCCAGCAGCATCTTGCCCTCGAACACGCCTTTTTCGCTGTCCAGCAGCTGACCGTTCAAATCCACCATCATCACTTCGGGGTTGATTTCGTCCCCCAAAACAATCACCGCGCGGGTGTTGCCAATCCGAGCAAACTGAATTTCGCTGGTCATCGGCTCGTTGTACGTCGGGCGGCCGTTTTCGTTGACGATGAACAGCTGCGTGCCCGACCACGCAATCAGGTACTTGTCCGACACGCTGAACGACGCGCCCGACCCGACCGGATACGACCAGAGCACCGTGCCCGTTGCGCCGACGCAGTGGATGGATTCGCCGTCGTAGTACACCACGCCGTCGCGGAAAACGGTCACATCCTGATGCGCAAAGCAGGGGAGCGAATATACGCCGATGGAGCGGCTGCGCGTGAAGTAGCGCACGAGGTTGACGGCGAGGACAATCAGCACGACGACCAGCACGACGATGGTGCAGTTGCGGAGCATCCGCAGGCGCTGCTTGCGCTTCTGGTCGGGGTCAGGAATGGCGGTGGATGGATTTCTGCCTTGCATGAGTTATCTCCTTCAGCCGATGCGGCTGCCAAATTCGCAGAGGAAAAACCGATTCTATTATAGCAGGATTTTCCCCGCGTTGCAACCGTTTGCTTAAAAAACGCCCGCCAATCATCCGATGGCAAGATTCACCTGCGCCCTGCGCGCCCATTCCGCTTCGCGCGGCGTGCTATGCCGCGGTTCAGCCACGTTAGCCGAAATGAAAATAGAAGAAAAACGGCTGGTTTTTCGCCAGATTTGGAGAAGATATACCGTGAACATCTTGACAAAATAGATACTTCTATTATAATAAGCATATAGGGATTTCCGAATTTCATCAGGAAGGAGAACAGGCACAATGGCGCACGAGAATAACAAAATCTGCCGCGTTTTCAAGGCACTGGCTGAACCGAAGCGCTACCGTATTGTGACGATGCTGGCGAATGGCAAAATGTCCGCGAGTGAAATTCTCAAGCACTTCAACGTCACGCAGCCGACGCTGTCGCATGATATGCGCTTGCTGATTGATGCGGAGCTGGTCAACAATCAGCGCATCGGCAAGTCCGTCATGTACGAGCTGAACCCAGAGATGCTGCAAAACATGATTGATGTTTTGACGGCTATCCAGCATCCCGAAACGGCTGATTCCGCGGACGAGGCGGAATGAAAACCAGCCCCAACGACCCTCCAGCGCCCGAAAGCGCGGGAAGGCCGTTTTTTTAATTCATAATTAAAAACGCGCCGCCGGAGCGACGCGCTTTTTGTTGGTTCTTCACGGAATCTTGGGGGAAGAGCAGTTTGGGGGCGCGTCTGCGGACGCGCAAAGTTACTGGCAGGGACGCTTCGCTGCCTGCGCCTTTGTTGGTGACTTCCTTGGGATTAGTCGGACGCGGAACAGTTGGGGCGTTGCCCCAAACCCCACAAGGGACGCTGTCCCTTGACCCTGCAAGGGGCAATTGCCCCTTGACCCCTCCGCGCGATTGAGTTGGTCGCGCTTTCATGCTCCTTCCGCGTGCAGCTTTTGGTGCTTCGCCTAAGCCCTTGTTTGCGCCCCAAACTTTCCATGAAGAAGCTAAAAAACGCGCCGCCGGAGCGACGCGCTTTTTGTTAGGGCTTGATGATGTTCTCGTAAGTGCCCGCGGGCATGGTGTTCAGCGCGGACTGGCTGCCGGCGGTGCTCATGCAGCCGTTATCCAGCAGCGCCTGATACATCGGCGCGAACGCCATGATATCTTCCACCTTGAACTGCTTCAGCTCGTGCATCCACTGCAGGCGGCGGAACGGGTCATCCCCGTTGACGACGTCGGTAATCACCGACAGCGCGCCGGTCAGCTCGCCCGAAGAGAGCGCGTAGTAGCTGTAAGAGGAGAGAATGTAGCCATCCAGCGTCTCCTGATCCAGCGACATTTGCAGCTGTTGGAGCAGCATCGGCACATAGTTGTAAACCGTAAAGGTCTGCGCCACGTTCGGGTCGCGGTAGCTGATGATGTACATGCCGTCTTCATCCGCGCCGTGGAATACGCCGTACGCGCCGTACTGGTCGCGCAGGAGCGGATAAAGCAGACCATCGCTGACGAGGCTGCACATGGCGTCCATCGCGCCGGAGTAGCCGCCTTCAACGCCCATCTGCTCAAAGGTGGCGTACACCAGGTTGAAGTTCACCGTGCTGTTGATGACGATGCCCTCGGCGCTTGCCGGAACGGGCAGGTCATACGTCTGCGGCGCGACTTCCGCCATCGGCAGGGATGCGAGGAAGCTGTCTGCCGCCGCGCGGTTGTTCTCGATGGAGGCGGCGTTGCCCGCAAAGCCGATCACCGCGTTCGCGCCGTTGTGCAGCAGCGCCTGAATGTGCTTCATCTTGGCGGCGAACGCCTCCGGGTCGCTCTCCAGCAGCGCCTGTGCGTCAGACAGGAAGTGGTAGTAATCAACGCCCGTGGCGTAGGTGTAGAGGTTGAAGCCTACGTCCGACTGGGACACGGCGCGGTACAGCTGCGTCATGTAGATTTCCTGCTCATAGGACTGCTTCATCGTCTGGCGGAACAGCGCGATGTTGGAGGCAATCAGCGCCGTGTCGGTGAACTCGCTCTCGAAAAGCAGCTCGTTGAGCAGCGCGTAGCTGGCAGACATATCGGCGTCCGTCGCCTTCCAGCTGGCGCGGATGTAGGGGCGGAAGCCCTGCGCGTCGTCTGTGTTCAGCACCGCCAGCTTCACCACGCCGTCGTAGAGGTAGCGGCTCTGAAGCGCGTAAACATCCGCCGAGGAATGCTCCGTGGTGCCCAGCGAGCCAATCAGGTTGAGGTACAGGTTCAGCCAGTGGATGTCCTCCTGCGGAATCGCGGCAGCGTCCAGCAGGATGTACGTCTGCCCGATGCCGTCCACGTCCGCCGTCACGTCAATGCGGCGGATGCCGCTTGCGTCGGTCACGTCGGTGTAGTCGTAGGTGCGGATTTCTTCGGGCAGGTTATCCACCGTGACCGCCTGAAGCTGCGCCACGAGTTCGGAAGCATCATCCATGCTGCCGCTGGCCAGCGCAGCGGTGTCTGCCACAAGCTGGTCGATTTCCTCGGCGGACATGGCGGCCTTGGTTTCCGCCAGCTTCGCCGCCAAATCGGCTTCAATTGCTTCCTGCTGCCCCGGCGCGGGGACGGTCGTCACGGTGATGACGCGCTGATTATCCTCCGTCAGGTACTTCTTGGCAACTTCGGCGTACTTGCCTTCCGTCTGGTACTTCTCGAAGTTGTCCATGTTCGCGATTGTCTTTTCGTAGGCGTGCACATCGCCGGTGGTCGCCCAGCAGTAGGCGATGTTCTGCGCCATGTTCACGCCGAGGTCGCTTTCTTCGGACATCAGCGCGGTTTCCATCGTCAGGGAAGAAGCGATTGCGTCCAGTATGTCCTGCGAAACGCCGTTTTCGGCAAATTCCAGCACGGAGGCGTAGATGCACTCGCGCAGCGTCTGCACGTCGCCCTCGTTCATGCCGGTGGCGACAAACACGACCGCGGGTTCAGGGCCGGTCGTCTCCAGATAGACGCTGATGTCAGCGTTGGGCAGCACATCTACCAGATTGCTCACCAGCGCAGAAGAGGAATCGCTCAGCAGCGTCGTGAGCAGATCCAGCACGTTCTGCTCTTCCTCGGTCGCGTTTTCGCAGATGAAGGTGATGTGGGTGACGGCAGCGTTCTCCGTCTCCGTGCCTTCGTAGACAGGGTACTGGCAGACCTTCTCCACAGGGGAGGTCACAGGGGTATAATCAGGCGTGGAGAAATCAAACGCCTTCGCCTCGTAGGGGGAGAACGCCTCGTCCAGCAGCGCAAGGAAGGCGGCGGGGTCGTCAATTGCGCCGTAGACGGTCGTCAGGGAGTTCGACGGATGATAGTAGGCGGTGTGGTAATCATTGACTTCCTGCCACGTCATGGACGGAATCTCGGTCGGCTCGCCGCCCTGATTGTAGCCCATGTGGCTGCCGGGGAACGCCGCCTTCATCGCGTTGTAGGACGCGGAAGTCTCCAGCGAGGCAGCGCCCTGCATTTCGGAATACACCGTGCCGCTGATGGTCAGGGGGCTGTCCGCGCTTTCCAGCGAATAGCGCCACGCCTCGGAGCGGAACAGGGACTCGTCCTCATAAATCATGGGGTTGAAGCAGCTGTCAAGGTAAAAATCCGCATACTTGAGCAGCTGCGCTTCCGACAGGGACGCAACGGGGTAAGTCGTCATGACCTGATACGTCGCGGCGTTCATGTAGGTGTTGTAGGTCTGGTAAATGAGGTTGAAGAACAGGCTTGCCGACGGGTACTTCTTCGAGCCGTCCAGCGTGGAGTGCTCAAAGACGTGCGGGATGCCCTTGTCGTCGCTAAGCGGGGTGACGAACGAAATGTCGAACGCGCGGTTCGTGTCCTCGTTGATGAGGAAGAACACCGTCGCGCCGGTCTTTTGATGGCGCAGGACGGTCGTCTTTGCGTTCAGCAGTGCGAACTCGCCGTTCTCCACCACTTCAAAGCCGTGGATGACAGCGCCGACCGCCATCTCGGTGGACGGCGCATCCGCCGATTCCGCCAGAAGCGCGGGCGCAAGGCTCAGCAGCATCGCCATGCAGACCATCAGCGACAGCAGCGAGCGCAGGAGACGCTTACTCATGTGTTTTTCCCTCCTTTTTCTGCCCACCAAAACAGGAGCAGTATCATTTTCATGATACCACTCCGGGAGAGGATTGTCAAGTCAATTTTTGCCGTATGCGTGGAAATGCACGGAAAAAACATCCGGAAACAGCCTGAATCAGCGGAAATCACTCGTAATCGAAAATCGCCTTCTGCTGGATGCGCGCGCCGAACGTCTCTTTCCAGCGGTGATGCGGTTCGCTTGCGTCGTAGGCAGGCAGCATGTCGGGCGTCATGGTCAGCTCAATCAGCAAATCATAGCGGTTCGGGCGGTTGATGACGTTGCGGCGGATGGTCAGCGCGGTCGCCACGCCGTCCGCCACCGCCTGCGCGAAAATCGCCTCCGCCTCTTTCGCCAGCGCGTCCTTGTCGCCCGCGTCGGGCGTCCACTTGACCAAAATGCAATGCTGCATGGGGATTCCTCCTTGCGAAAAACTTCCTATTATATGGTGCTGATGAGGTCGGTTATGTACCAATTTCCCAAAAGCAGGAAAAACACCAGAAACAGACAAAACCAAGTAACATGGGAGTGCATGCGCCGAAGGTTTCCAAAGGGCGATCGGAAAGCCCTTTGGTCGCCTCCGCAGAGGCGAAACCCCTGCGACACATTTGCAGTGCAATGCAAGAATCGCCTTATGCCGCGTCCGCGTCTTCCACCGCCGGCGGCTCATTCAGCATATCGCGAATGAAGTAATCAAAGAACGCCTGAACATTTTCTTCGTTGCCGTTGGCGCGGAAAATGCACGCGTAGTACGAATCCGCCGTCGGATACAGGAACGTGTCCAGATACGGCAAATCCGCACACGGGATGCCGAACAGGTGCTTTTCGCCCGTGTCGCTGTCCGTGCGCCAGCCGCGGCTCAGGCTGATGCCGCGCGATTCCAGCTCGCTCACCAGCTCCGGCATGGTTTCCTCCAGCGCCACAAACACCCCTTGCTGGGCATAGGTCTGAAAGAGATCCTTCGGCAGCAGGTAAATGTCGCACTCGCGCGCCGTCATGCGGGTCATCAGCACCGATGAACCCCAGGTCTCGTCACTCATGATGAACTGCGTGTTCATTTCCTCCATGTCGGGCAGGAGCAGCTGACGCACGTCCTCCATGTAGGCGTCCAGCGCCGTCTGATTGCCCGCGCCGTATACGCCGACAATGACCTTCTTTTCTTCCGGCGGGCGGTAGCGCGTCGTCGTGAAGAGGATGCTCCAGAAAAAGATGACCAATACCATCATCAGGACATACTTCCACCATGAATACGTCAGGTGGTTTTGCAGGCGCTCGTGCGTCACGGGTGTTTTCACGGGTCGTGTTCCTTCTTTCGGGGGATTTAGGGGGATGATAGCACACGGATGTGAAGCCTATATGAAGTATTAGCGGTAAACCGCCGTCCAGCCGTCGCCGTCGGGCGCGTAGAACATGCTGGTCACGTCGGGATTTTCGTACACGGGCAGGAAGTCCAGCAGCGATTTCCCACGCGGATGGGCGGCGATTTCCGCCCGCGTCATCCAGCGGTTTTCGCCCTCGGCGGAGGAAGTCAGCGTGCCTGTGTACGCCGCCGCTTCGTAGCACAGCACCAGCGCGCGGGTCTGCCCGCCGTGCTTCATCCACTCCTTGATGCCGACGAGCCGGGGCGAAACGACAGTCAGCCCGGTTTCCTCCTGCATTTCGCGGACGACGGCATCCGCGCACGTTTCGCCGATTTCGACGTGCCCGCCGGGAAAGCAGAGCACCGGCCACGATGGGTCGGTGCGGTCTTGCACGAGCATACGGTTCGCATCGTCGCGCAGGAGGCAGACGTTCATGAGTTCAATGGGGGCGGGGGTGTGCATGGGGAAAACCTCCTTTGTGTGCCGCATCAGGATGCCAGTTCGGGGATGTACGCTTCGCGCTCTTTCCAATGCACCGCAACCAGCTCATAGCTCTTAATAGCGGCGACGATTTCAGGGTTCACCGCTTTTTTCGCGTCGTTCAGGATGATGTAGCCCCGGCTGTGCGTCGAGCGCGTTTTCATGACATCGTTCCACGCGAAAATCGCAGCTTGCACATTCTGCTTCGACGGGGCATTCAGCGTTGTGACGATGCGTTCAGGCATCTTCTTAGACGCGGGAATCACAAAATCGAAGCGGTGCGAAAGCCCAGACTGCCCCATCATCATGATGGACGGCGTGTTGCGAATGTCGTATTGGCTGAAAAAAGAGTCGACTTCCTCAAAAAACAGACTTTTCACTCTGGATGATGATGTAAGAAACATGTCGCTGATTTTCAGCATCGCTTGAATCATCATGTGCTGCTTGCAGGCAATGTCGGCTTCGGTCGCTTCGGCGGTGATTTCACCGTTTTTGATAGAAACGCCCAGCGATTCCGCGATTTGCTGGATGAAAGCCTTGCGCTTCTTCGACTTCACGTCGCAACCGCACATTTCGAGGTCGCTCAGCGTGTAGCCATCGTCTGTCAGGGAGAAGCCGTTTGGCGAGCGACTCACATAGAACTGAATTTTGTCGTTGTGGGAATCCACAAACGGGGTGGTGATTTCCTCAAAATCCCCAATGGTTTTCTGAGAGGATTTCGAGCGAATCCATGAAAGATAGTTCTCGATAAAATCAAAGGAAACTGAGCTGCTCATACACTCACTCCATTTCCGTTTGCTCGCATATCTCTATGCTTGCAATGTTGTGGACATGGCAGTATTGCAGAAATGTCCTGAAAGTTTCCACTCTGTCCTCGACATCTCCGAATACGGCAGGAATTTCCGCTGCCCAAGCATCCCACTTTCCGCTATCTTTTGTTTGGAAGTGGATGTGCGGGCATGGAACAACTGTCCCGTCAGGATTAACATGGTCAGCACCTACTGCATCAATTCGTAAAAGTCCTTTGTCTTTGCCATAGAGCAGCAATAAAGTAAACTTGTCTTTTACAATTCTGCCAGTACGGTTTGCGACAACGGTAAAACGATCTTTATCGGAAAACACAGAGGCTAATTCAAGTTTTACCTGCTGTCCGCTTTGGGGCAAAAAGAATTTCCTGCTTTGCAAGATTTTTTTCAGAACCTGAATCAAATCCTGTGCTTCTGCCAGCGTCAAATCAGCCATGTCATCACATCCTTGTGTATTTACTGCCTCTGCACCACAAAGCACTCCGGCGCGCCCGCCCCGGCATTCAAAAACCGGTGGTGCAGCACGTTGTACTCCTGCGGGCGCAGCGCCGACAGGTACGCCATCAGCGCGGCGCGTTCCTCGTCGCCCGCGGCGTGACCCGGATAGGCGCAAATGGTGCAGACGCCGCCCTTCATCAGCAGCGACAAAGCCGCCGAAATCGCCGCGCGCGTCGTCTCCCAGTGCGTCGTGATGCGCTTGTCGCCGCCCGGCAGCCAGCCAAGATTGAATGTCGCGGTGCGAATCGGCACGGTCACCCGCTCCGACAGATGCTCGTGCCCCTCGGCGTAGAGTGTGCAGCGGGACAGCATCCCTGCATCCGCCAGGCGCTCGCGCGTGCGTTCCACCGCGTCGGGCTGAATGTCGAAGCCGATGACGCGCCCCGTTTCGCCCACCAGTTCGCAGAGCATCAGCGTGTCATGCCCGTTGCCCAGCGTCGCGTCCACCACCGTGTCACCCGGCTGAACCACTTGCCGCAGCACATCGGCGGCAATCCAGCGGGCGCTGCGAAGCTCGTAGCTCATGCTCACAGCTCCTTCAATTTGCGTACTTCCACGTCCGTCAGGCGGCGCCACTGGCCGCGCGGCAGGTCGTGCAGCTTAATCGTCGCAAAGCCGACGCGCTTGAGGGCGACGACCTCGTGCCCAATCGCACTGAACATGCGGCGAACCTGCCGATTGCGCCCCTCGTGAATCGTCACCAGCAGCACGGACGCGAACGTCTCGTAGCGCACAAGATGCACGTCCGCCGGGGAGGTCATGCGGTCGTCGTCGAGCCGGACACCCGCGCGCAGACGGCGGATTTCCTCGTCCGTCACGCGGTTGGACACCTTCACCAGGTACTCCTTGCTCACCTCGCGGCTGGGGTGGAGGAGGTTGTTCATCAGGTCGCCGTCGTTGGTCAGCAGCAGCAGACCCTCGCTGTCGTAGTCCAGCCGCCCGACAGGATACAGGCGCACCGGGTAATCGCGGAACTTGTCCATCACCGTCGGGCGGCCTTCGGGGTCGGTGACGGTCGTCACCTCGCCCATCGGCTTGTTGTACGCCAGATAGTGCTTTTCTTCCTGAATTTTGCAAACCTTGCCATCCACCGTCACCACGTCGGCGGATTCATCCACCTGCACGCCCATTTCGGTGATAACCTTCCCGTTTACCGCCACATGCCCGTCGGCAATCAGCTTTTCGGAGTTGCGGCGCGACGCCACGCCGGAGAGGGCAAGAAACTTCTGGAGACGCATCATAGTCAATAATTCACCTTTCTGTTTATCGCATTAAGTCCAATGGACGACAATGCCGTCGGGCCGCCGGCGCAAAAGCGCTTTTTTCGGATTCACCAGCACCGCGCGGTTCACCAGCGCCATCATGTCCGCATCGGACGGGGAGTCGCCATAGGCGGAGGAACACTTCATGTCCAGCACGAAGCCGTTTTCCTTCAAATACTGCTCGATTCGGCGAACCTTCTCTTCGCCCTTGCAGTTTTCGCCGACTTGCCCCGTGTAGCGCCCGTCGCCGCCGACCTCGCAGCGCGTGGACAGCACCGCGTCAAGTGGCATGAACTCCGGCAGGGCGCGCATGTACACGTCCGGCGACGCGCTGACGACGACCAGCTTCATCCCCTGCGAGCGCAGACTCCACAGCTCCGTCAGCCCATCCTGATAAAAGCGCGGCAGATATTCATCGCGGAAGAACGCGCGGGCGACATCGAGCATTTCGCCCGCCGAACGCCCCTTCAAAAACGACAGCGTGGCGGATTTCGCCCGCGACGCCCGCGACGGCCGCAGCTTCCAGTACAGGAACGCCCCCGCCGCCTTGACCAGCTGCCGGCGCGGCGAAATCCGCTTGCGGATGCAGTACAGCAGGAAGGGGAGGATGGAATCGCCGCGGGCAAGGGTATCATCAAAATCAAAAAACGCAATGCCTTGTGTCATAGCGGGCAGTCCTCGTGCAGCACAAGGTGGGTGTACGCGCGCTGACCGGATTTCATCTCCGCCATCAGCTGCCCGTCGCCCAGCAATTTGTACTTGTAGGTCGTCAGACCGTCCAGCCCCATCGGGCCGCGCGCGTGCAGCTTGCCCGTCGCAATGCCGACTTCCGCGCCGAAGCCGTACACAAAGCCGTCCGCAAAGCGCGTTGACACATTGCGGTACACGCCGGCGGAATCCACACGGGTCAGGAACTCCTTCGCCGCCGCGTCATCGCGGGTGACAATGCAGTCCGTGTGGTGGCTGCCGTAGCGGTTGATGTGGGCAATCGCGGCTTCCAGCGAATCCACGACGCGGATGGACAGCACATAATCCAGATACTCCTTGCGCCAGTCCTCTTCCGTCGCGGCTTCGACGGGGATAATCGCGCGGGTCGCCTCGTCGCCCAGCAGGCGGACGTGCTTTTCCTGCATCGCGGGCAGGAGCTTGGGCAGAAAATCAGCGGCGATATCGCGGTGGACGAGCAGCGTCTCGCAGGCGTTGCAGACTGCCACATTCTGCGCTTTGCTGTCCACGGCGATCGAAACCGCCATCTCCACATCGGCGGATTTATCCACATAAACGTGGCAGATGCCGTCGGAGTGCCCCAGCACGGGAATGCGGCTGTTGTCCATGATGTAGCGGACGAACTCCTTGCTGCCGCGGGGGATGATGAGGTCGATGAGCGCGTCCTCCTTCAGCATGGCGGCGACGTCCTCGCGGGAATGCAGCAGCTGCGCGAAATCCGCCGGAAGCCCGACATCCGCCGCCGCCTCCCGGAGCGCATCACACAAGGCGGCGTTCGTCCGCTCCGCCTCGCGCCCGCCCTTGAGCAGCACGGCATTGCCGCTCTTGAGCGCCAGCGACGCAATCTGCACCAGCGCATCCGGGCGGCTCTCGAAAATCACGCCGATGACCCCAATCGGGCAGGTCACGCGGTACATTTTCAGCCCCTGCGTGATTTCGTGCGTCATCGTCGTTGCGCCGATGGGGTCGGGCAAATCCGCCAGCGCGCGAAGTCCGTCCGTCACGGCGCGCAGCTTCTCTTCGCGGAATTTCAGCCGGCCAAGCAGGGGCGCTGCCAGCCCGTCCGCCTCCGCCTGATGAATATCCGCCGCGTTCGCCGCAAAAATATCCGCCTGATGATTTTTCAGCGTCTCCGCCATCCGCAGAAGCGCCGCGTTTCGCGTTTCCAGCGACGAAGCCGCCAGCGTCCAAGCCGCCTCCCGGCTGTTTGCCGCCATCTCGTGAAGATCGTTCATCCTGTCCTTCCTCCTGTACCACAGAAAATCTTCCTTTTTATTATAGCATGGAAGTTTGGGACTTGCAATAAAAAAACGAATATGCTATAATAGTTCCTGCTGAAACAGGCAGACGCGCAAGGGAGGCGAGGAACGTGCCGCATCAGAAGGGAATCAAGTCCGTGGCACAGAATCGCAAGGCGTGGCACGATTATTTCGTCGAGGAGAAATATGAGTGCGGGCTGGCGCTGTTCGGCACGGAGGTCAAAAGCATCCGGCAGGGACGCGTGAACCTGAAGGAGTCGTGGGCGCAGATTCGCGGCGGCGAAATCTGGGTCGAGGGGATGCACATCAGCCCCTACGACCAGGGCAACATCTTCAACCGTGACCCCATGCGCCCGAAAAAGCTGCTGATGCACAAGAGTGAAATCCGCAAGCTGGACGGGCTTGTTTCCCGGCAGGGCTACACGCTTGTGCCGCTGGAAATCTACCTGAAGGACGGGCGGATGAAGCTGCAATTGGGTCTTTGCCGCGGCAAAGCGGAACACGACAAGCGCGACACCATCGCCAAGCGCGACGCTGACCGCGACATCCGCCGCGCACTCAGGGAACACAACAAGTGACCTCGGCACAACCTTTGCACATACGATACAAAACCGGGCAAACAAACTTCTTGCTGTAACTGTCCCCCAAAAGCAGCATGGGAGAGTCCGCGCCGAAGGGGTCAAGGGGGCGATCGGAAAGCCCCCTGTCGCTCCCGCAGGAGCGAAACCTCCTGCCACAAAAGAAATCAAGCAACAAAGAACTACTGACAGCAGGGCGGCGCTGCCCAAAAGAAGCGCCATCTCATTCATGGGGATGATCCGGTTTCGACGGGGGTTGTCGAGGGCGGGATAAGCGAGCCGTGGCCCCTGACCACGATAAAACGGGGAACTTAAATGTAACTGACAATAATCAGTACGCTTTCGCTGCCTAATTAGGCGCGACGCTGGCCCGGTCTGCCCGCTTGACCGGTTCCCAGCGCCATTCAAGCGGGGAACGAGCGCATGTAAGCTTTGCCATGCGTCCGTAACATGAAGCTACCAATCGCTGAAGCCTGACTGCGGGCGTCATCGTGCGGGAATTTCAAATCACAGTCTGCGCTCGGAGAAGGTCCTGCAAGCGAGCCTTCGGACAGGGGTTCGACTCCCCTCATCTCCACTTCTTCACCGCGATTCCCAAGAGGGGTCGCGGCACTTTTTTTGTTTTGGGGGAAATCGGGTGTAAATAAACTACCAATTTCAGCTGTATTGTGCAATAACGGCAGCGAGCCCTTGCGTGGCTGGTGTTGGATGTGCAGGGCGGCGATTGCCCCGGTGACGCTGGCGGATACGGCGGCGGATGGGAATCCGGAATGGCAGAATACGGATGCTGAACCGGCGGAAACGCACGTTTTCCTGCTCAGCTACGCGCAGGTGATGCAATATCTTCCGGAGCAGGAGCAGCGGAAAGTCAGCGGCACGGAATATGCCCGATCACGGGGGGCGAAGTTTCTGGGCTTCACCACTATCGGCATCGGCGAAACGGACTGGTGGCTGCGCTCGCCGGGCAAGGAAAGCTACGACGCGTGCTTTTTGGATGTCCGCGGCGTGGTCGGAACGAAGTGCGTGACGGAAAAACTGGGGGTTCGCCCGGCGCTGTGGATGGACTTGTCCGCCGACCGCAATGCGTTCCCGTATGAACAGCAGGTTCAGGCAAAGCAGTTTGCGGAGCAGGGGGATTATGCCGAAGCCACCGCCCTGCTGGACACGCTGGGCGACTATGCGGGCAGCGCGGCGCTGGCGAAGGAGTACCGCTATCAGCAGGCGCAGGTGGAAGCGGCAAGCGGAAATTACGATGCCGCGATTGCCCTCTACACGGAACTTGCGGGTTATGCGGACAGCGACGCGCTTTGCCGCGCAAGCCGCTATGAAAAGGCAGTAGCGGCACAGGAAGCGGGGGATTACGCGGGCACAATGGCGCTGTTTGCTGACGCGGGACAGTACGCCGACAGCATGGCGCGCCTGCGCGAATGCTGCAAGCAGCAGGGCATATCCATCTATTACTTCTCGGAAGATGCCGTAAATGCTGGGGTTGACACGGGCTATGCCAAGCAGGATACCATCAGCGGTGACGACAAGCACTTTGGCTGGCGGCTGGGAAGATTCTTCCTGACGGGCTTCACCCGCGTGACGGTGGACGAAAATCAGCAGCCTGTTTTCATCAAGACGCTGGGCGATTCTGTTACCCTGTGGTTTGATTTGGAGCAGGATATCGACGCGCTGAACGGCAACACGCAGCTTTCTCTCGCGGTGGATGCGAACGGCTATGACCAGCAGTTCGGCATCCCCAAAACGAACTTCGGGCGCGGCACGCTGATTGTCCGCCACACGGATTATCAGAATGCTAAAAATGAACCGGCGGTTTACACGGATTATCTGCTGGCGAAAGGCACAACGGGCGCGAATACGCGCATTGTGCTGCACGAAGAGGGCGACTACGAGGTGGCGCTGGATTACGAGGTGCAGGACAGCGAGTTGACGCACATCACCAGCAAATTTGGCAATTACCGGATTTTCCTGCGCTTCTCCATCCGCAACGGCAACTGCATGGTCTACCCGTTTGACCTGCTGACGGGCGCGGAGCTGCAGAACACATCGGTCGCGGAGGCTGGATTCTCGCTGGATTTGGCGCGCTCGCGGTATCTGGACATCAACGTTCGGCGCGCGGTGCTGGTGGAAACGGCGAACGGCGTCATCGAGGATGAGCGCTTCAACCGCCCCGCGAAGGACGGCGACCGCTACACGCAGGAGGGCATATACACCATTTCGGTCAGCAACCGATACACGGGCGAATCCACAACAAAAACGATTTTCGTCGGCTCGCAGGAGCTGCTGGAGACGTATGTGCGCAACGGCTTCTCGCTGGAGCGCCTGAAATGAGGGGGATGCGGATGAAAAAGCTATGTTCGCTGCTGCTGGCGCTGGTGCTGCTGGCGGGCTGCGCGCTGGGTGAAAGCGCACCGGAATTCCGCCGGATGGGGGATGCGGCGCTGCTGCCGTATCTGGAAAACAGCCTGTACGAACAGCTGGTGTCCGATTTGGACAGCAGCGACTATTTTGTGGAAAACGTACAGGCGGTGTATATCTCTCAGGAGTATCTGGACGAGCTGGCGTTCAACTCGCAGGAGAACGTCTACTTCGGCTATACGCTTTCCGAATTAAACGCGCAGTTTCAGGGCGAAAAGTACATCTTCACCCTTGGTGAAAACAACGAGACGGTCGCCGTGCCGTGGACGGACTACGATGATGTCTACGACCGCGTGATTCGCAACGTGGCAATCGGCACGGGCGTGATTTTGGTGTGCGTGACGGTTTCCGTTGTGTCGGCAGGCGTGGGCGCGCCGGCGGTCAGCATGATTTTCGCGATGGCAGCCAAAGACGGCGCTGTCGGCGGTCTGCTTGGCGCGGCGAGCTCGGGCGTGCCGGCGTTCGTCGCGACGGCTGTCCGCACGGGCGACCTGCAGCAGGCGGCGCGCGAGGCAGCCTTGGCGGGCAGCGAGGACTTCAAGTGGGGTGCCATCAGCGGCAGTATTTCGGGCGGCGTGACGGAGGCGGTCGGGCTGAAGGGCGCGACGCTGAATGGCTTGTCCATGAACGAAGCGGCGCAGATTCAGCGCGAATCGGGCTATCCGCTGGACGTCATCAAAGGCTTCCGGACGATGGAGCAGTACGAGGTCTGCCAGAAAGCGGGGCTTGTACCGAAGATGGTGAATGGCAAGATGGCGCTCATCCGCCAAATTGACCTCGATTTCGTGGACGAAATGGGGCGAACGAACTTGACGCGAATGCAGCAGGGATTGGCGGCGCTTGACCCGGCGACGAGGGAGGAATATCAGCTATATTATATAATAGAAAAGCGGGAGTCGACGATTGCCATCCTGACAAAAACGGAGTACATGCAGAGCGACAGCTGCGAAATTTGGCATACGGCGGCGGAAATGCCGCAAAACGACAGATGGTTTTTTGAGAAGCAGCATGACGATTTCTGGGAGAGCATGGCTGATTTAGTAGAAGTGATTTTCCCGACGGACGAGCTTTTGGAACTGCCTTTTGCGCCGCAAGTGCCCGATTCGGAAGAAAAGCCGGAGAATATCGCGCAGCAATGAACGGGCAGGAGCGCCGTGTCACCCCGCAAAAGTACATCCATGACCTGATGCGGATGTACCTGATCCGCTTTTCGGAGCTGAGCCGTCTACCCATCCCGATGGCGTGGAAGGGTCGCGACTTCGACACGTTCAACGCGCGCAGTACGAAATGCCGGAAAAGTGATTGCAAAAGCGGCGTACATGCGGTATAATGGGTGCAAATCCACAAAAGAAAGGGTGTGCTTTGCATGAAATGTCCACGCTGCCGCAGCCGTGACGTGCGGGTGGAGCTGGTTCGCGAACGCCGGGCTACGCGCCACAGCTTGGCGTGGTGGCTACTGATTGGCTGGTGGATATGGCCGTTCAAGCTGCTGTTTCTGCCGGTGATTTGGTCGCAGGAGGCGGAGCGGAAGGGAAAGCGTCCGCCGCCCCGGCGCGACGAGATGGTGACAAGGAGCGTCGCGGTCTGCCAGCACTGCGGGCACCATTGGCGGGTATGGTAAAAAGGGGAGCACTTCCTGTTTTGAATAGCAAAAAACGCAGGGCATCGCCGTTTTGACGATGCCCTGCCTGTGTTTACTTCATCAGGTTCATGCCGATCTGACGGCCGGATGCCAGCGCGTAGCCGACACCGGAGCCGGAAGAGTAGGCGTAGGCGTACATCTCGCGGTTCGAGGTCTCGCCGCCAGCGTACAGGCCGTTAATGACCGAGCCATCCTCGCGCAGGACTTGGAAGTCCAGATTCGTCTTTACGCCCGCAATCGTGCCGCCCGTGCAGACGTAGATGCGCACCGCGTAGTACGGCGCCGCGTCGATGGCGGTCAGGTTGGAGGCGTCCTTGCCGAATTCGGTGTCGTTGCCCGTCGCGCAGGCGGTGTTGTACGTTTCAACGCTCTTGACCAGCGTGTCCGCGTCCACGCCCATCAGCGCGGCAAGTTCTTCGATGGTGTTCGCCTTGACGACTTCGGTGCCGTCCACCGCCGCGTCCAGCAGCGCAGCGCCTGCGAACTTGCTGTCGCCCAGCGCCCACGCGATGCCGTCTTCCGTGCGGCTCAGCGCGACGGTCGCCTGATAAGGCATGTAGCCCTCGTTGAAGAAGCGCTGCGCCTTGCTGTTGACAACCATGCGCCCCCACAGGTTCACGGACATGCAGAAGCCCGCGATGCTGCCGTTGCGGCTGGTCGAGCCAAGGGTGATGACATAGGGGTCGTTGTAGAACACGCCGCCGACGTCAAGCGCCATCTGCATCCCGTCGCCAGTGTCGCCCGCGCCCGCGGTGGTCAGGTCAATCCAGTCGGCGAACTGGGGCAGGTACTCGCGCATCATGGGTTCGCTCGCCGCGAAGCCGCCGGTCGCCAGCACAACGCCGCGGGAGGCGTACACGTCGTAAGAACCGCTTGCGTCCTGCACGGTCGCGCCGATGACGTCGCCCGCGTCGTTGGTCAGCAGCTTTGTGCCGGTCGTGCTCAGGCGAAGGTCAGCGTCGTGATTTTTCAGCCAGTCCACCATGTGGTCAATCAGCATGTAGCCGCCTTCGGGGTCAGCCGCGCCGGTTTCGCTGTCGATGACGTAATCCGGCACCTGATAGCGCCCGTTGGGGAAGAAGGGGTACGTCACCCAGTGCGCAACGCCCTTGTCCTCCAGCCAGTTGACCGTTTCGCCAACCTGCGTGAAGTAGTTGCTCACGCGCTCGTAGGTCGGATAGCCGGGGTCTTTGCCCAGCACGCCGATGTCCGAATCGGAGGATGCTTTCCACTCCTCCAGCCAGACTTCGCTGTTCGGCTCCAAGCCAATGCTCTGCGTGTAGTAGGTGTTTTCCGCCGCGACGACCGCGCCGGATACGGACGTAGAGCCGCCGAAGCGCGACAGCTTCTCGACCACCATCACGTCCTTCGCGCCGCTGTCCATCGCGGACATGGCAGCCGCCAGACCAGTGCCGCCGCCGCCGATGACCAGCACCTCGACGTGCGCCGTGCGGTCGCCGACGTCCGCAGTGTTCTTTTCGACCGGCGTGCGCAGGGTATCCGGGTCAGCGCCCGCCTGCTTCACGCAGTCCTCGACCGCCGCCAGAATCGCCTTGCTGGTGATGGTCGCGCCCGTTACCGTGTCCACCGCCAGCGTCTGATGCGCCACGATGTCCGCCGGAATCTGCTCCAGCGCGCCGGACGCAATCGCGGGCGTTTCGGCCTGCTCCGTCACCTTCACATCGGTGATGGCGCTGTCCGAGAAGGTCACTTCAACCGTCACCGCGCCGTTCATGCCCTTGGCGGAGGCGGTGTACGTTCCCGCGTTGAAGGTCGCCGCGAATGCCGCCGGAATCAGGCACAGCAGCATCGTCAGCGCCACAAACAGGGAAATCAAACGCTTTTTCATAGGGAAAAATCCCTCCTTTCATGGCAATATCATAGTATATTGTGAAAGGAATGTCAAACAAGCGTTTTCTTTCTCGTCATAAGCGGAACTTATGGATGCCGCTCCGCCATGTCCGCCTGACGAAGCTGCTCGACGAATTGCAGGTGCAGCGGCGTCATCTGGTGCATGACCGCCTCCGTGTGGTGGAGAATCGGCGTGTCGCTGACGATGGGAATCAGGCGGATGCCGACGGGATAGCTGCCCTGCGGCATGAACGAAATGCCCTGATTCAGGTTGATCATCAGCAGCTGATCCTCGATGGTGTCCGCAAAGCGCAGCGCGTCCTTTGTCCACCCAAGCCCCATCAGCCAGCGGGCGATTTGGCTGCTCGCCCTGCGATTCGCGCCCGCCTGCAGGAGGATGACGGGAAAATGCGTCAGCTCCGGCAGGGTGACGGAATTTTTCCCCGCCAGCGGGTGCGACGACGCGACGGCGGCGCAGATGGGGCGCTCCATCACCGTGACGTGCTTCATCTGCTGCAAGGGAATTTCGCCCGGAATCGCCAGCGCAATGTCGCAGTCGCCCGCCTCCAGCGCCGTGCCGATTCGCGCCATCGACAGCTGCCGCACGCGCAGTTCGACCTCCGGGTGATGCGCCCGAAACGCCGGAATCGCCCGCAGAAGCCGCCGCCGCTCCATCGGCCCGGGGTAGGCAAACGTCAGCCTCCGCGGCTGCCGGCGCTGCCCGCCTGCTATCGCCCGCAGTTC
>OJKC01000499.1_pt1 | contig 33147 bp, 26 predicted proteins | sample 1596401 | NCBI WGS metagenome assembly OJKC01 (sample SAMEA4350162, study PRJEB24818) | metagenome | biome: human; feature: gut; material: faeces | place: Denmark | collected 2013-09 | reverse complement strand
ATGTGTCTTAAAGAGGAAAAACAATGGCAAAAAAACAAAGCAAGAAAACACTCAAGCCGGTGCGCCCGCAGCTGGGCGACGGCGTTGAAATTTTAAATGCCGGCAGCGTGCTGGAAGACCCCATCACTCGCACGCTGGAAACTAACTATATGCCCTACGCCATGAGCGTCATCGTCAGCCGTGCGCTGCCGGAGATCGACGGCTTCAAGCCCGCCCACCGCAAGCTGCTGTACACCATGTACGAGATGGGCCTGCTGAAAGGTGCCCGCACCAAATCGGCCAACATCGTGGGCAGCACCATGCACCTGAACCCCCACGGCGACGCCGCCATCTACGACACCATGGTGCGCATGGGCCGCGGTAATGAAAGCCTGCTGGTGCCCTTCGTGGACAGCAAGGGCAACTTCGGCAAAGCCTATAGCCGCGATATGTCCTGCGCTGCCGCCCGTTACACCGAGGCAAAGCTCGAGGGCGTGTGCGAGGAGCTGTTCCGGGACATCGACAAGGAGACCGTGGATTTTGTGCCCAACTACGACAGCACCACCACCGAGCCCACCCTGCTGCCGGTGACCTTTCCCACCATTCTGGCCAACAACACGCTGGGCATCGCAGTCGGCATGGCCTGCAACATCTGCTCGTTCAATCTGGCAGAGCTGTGCGCCACCACCGTGGCACTGATGAAGGACGAACACCACGACATCTCCACCACCATGCCCGCCCCGGACTTCGTGGGCGGCGGCCAAATTCTCTACGATGAAGCGCAGATGCGTGAAATTTACGAGAACGGCCGCGGCAGCGTGAAAGTGCGTGCCCGCTACAATGTGGTGCCGGGCGAGAACATGATCGAAGTGACGCAAATTCCGCCCACCACCACGGTGGAAGCCATCATGGACAAAATTGCCGAGCTGGTCAAGGCGGGCAAAGTGAAAGAAATCAGCGACATGCGCGACGAGACCGACCTGAACGGCCTGAAGCTGACGCTGGACCTCAAGCGCGGCGTGGACGCCGACAAGCTGATGGCAAAGCTGTTCAAGGCGACGCCCTTGGAGGACAGCTTCAGCTGCAACTTCAACATTCTGGTGTCCGGCCAGCCCCGCGTGATGGGCGTGCGCGAAATTTTAAAAGAGTGGACGGCTTTCCGCGTGGAATGCGTGCGCCGCCGCACCTACTACGACCTGCACGGCAAGGAAAAGCGCCTGCACCTGCTCAAGGGTCTTGCCGCCATCCTGCTGGACATCGACAAGGCCATCAAGATCATCCGCACCACTGAGGAGGAGACCGAAGTGGTGCCCAACCTGATGATCGGCTTCGGCATCGACGAAGTGCAGGCCGACTATGTGGCCGAAATCAAGCTGCGCCATTTGAACCGGGAGTATATCCTCAAGCGCACCAGCGAGATCGAACAGCTGGAAAAGGATATCGCCGACCTGAACGATATTCTGGCAAAGCCCGCCCGCATCCGCCGCATCATCATCAATGAACTGAACGATGTGGCCAAGAAATACGGCCAGCCCCGCCGCAGCGAAATTTTGTATGACCTGCCCGAGGAGGAGAGCGGCGCGGAAGAAGAAGCCGTGCCGGATTACCCTGTCACCGTGTTCTTCACCCGCGAGGGCTACTTCAAGAAGATTCCGCCGCAGGGTCTGCGCACTGCCGGTGCCCACAAGCTGAAAGAGGGCGACGAGATCGTCCAGCAGATCGAGACCCGAAACAACATGGAAGCGCTGTTCTTCACCGACAAACAGCAGGTGTACAAGGTGCGTCTGGCCGAGTTGGAGGACGGCAAGGTGGCCCAGATGGGCATCTTCATCCCGGGCCGTCTTGCGATGGACGAGGGCGAGAATGTGCTGAGCATGGTCATCACCGGCGATTACAGCGGCTTCATGCTGTTCTTCTTTGCCAGCGGCAAGTGCGCGAAAATTCCGCTGAGCTCCTATGCCACCAAGCAGAACCGGCGAAAACTGCTCAAGGCCTACTGCGACAAGGAACCGCTGGCAAAGCTGCTGTTCCTGCCGGAGGAGACCGAGCTTGCCATCCGCACCAGTGCCAGCCGGATGCTGCTGGTGGGCTCGGCGCAGATCGCCGCCAAGACCACCCGCGACAGCCAGGGCGTGGCGGTGGTCACGCTGAAGAAGAACCAGACCATCGCGTCGGTGGTCCCGGCAGACACGCTGGAACTGGCCGACCCGCACCGCTACCGCGTGCGCAGCCTGCCCGCCACCGGTGCGCTGATCCGCGCGGAGGACTCAGGGGAGCAGATGAGTTTGCTGTAATGTTCCCATGCAGAGCATTTTCGCGTGGGATAGGTGGGATGGCTTTTATACAATGGTTCTCCGCCGGACACGTTCTCTTTTGCGTGCCAAAAGAGAACCAGAAAAGCACCCGCTACTTTCGAGGCGCGGGAGGCACGAACTAGGGGCTGCACGCCCCTAGTAACCCCAAAGCTGTTGGGCTCCATACAAAAAATCCAAGTCGCTGCGCTAAAGGATTTTTTGTGTTCCGCCGATTTCAAGTCGCTTGCGCGACGAGCCGTACGGGGAAGCTCGTGCTCTTTCTGCCGCGCGGCAGCCGAAGGCTGACAGCAGCAAAATGCTGTTTGCCGCAACGACCCCACCTGTGAAAATGTGTTTGGAGCAGCCCGCAGGCCGCGACAAACACGAAAATAAAAATGGATTTTCCGCTGAAGATGCCCAGCAACGACGACGACCGCCGCCAGCGGCGGAAACAGGGAGGAGTTGTTGGGGCAGCGGCCAGCAAGACAGACGCAAGTGCCGCCCAAGGCACGAAGCGGATGCTGGGTGCCGCAACCCGTAAGACGCGGAGGGCATTTTAAATTGTTGAGCCTGAAAAGAGGAAGCTGTCATGCAAAATATCGACCTGATCTGTGTGGGCAAGCTCAACGCGAAGTACTTCGCTGAGGGCGTGGCCGAATACCAGAAGCGGCTGGCCGCGTTCGCTTCCTTCCGCATCATTGAACTGCCGGAAGAAAAGATCGAGGAAAAGAACGCTTCCGATGCTGTGGTAAAAAAGGCGCTGGAAAAAGAGGGCAAAGCCATCCTGTCCAGCGTGCGCAAGGGCGCGGCCATCGTGGCCATGTGCATTGAAGGCAAGCAGATCTCCTCCGACGAGCTGGCCCAGTTCCTGGCCGACCGCGCCAACAGCGGGGCCGGAGATGTGGCCTTCGTCATTGGTTCGTCCCACGGCCTTGCGGAAGAAGTAAAGCGCGCCGCCGCCCTCAAGTTCAGCATGGGCCGCATCACCATGCCGCACCAGCTGGCCCGCCTTGTGCTCACCGAGCAAATTTACCGCGCCTGCACCATCAACGCGGGAATGAAATACCACAAGTAAAACTATAATAAAATAGTCCGCTCTGTTGCCGAAAGGAAACCCCTTTCGGTGCAGGGCGGGCTTTTTGTTTTTGGGGCCGATGCGGCCTTTGCCGGTCCTTAGCCGATATGACGCGATTTGACACAAATTGCGGATTTTATCGGGCAGGAGCGTTCGCTATAATATGACCATCAATTTTTCTGTTATTACCAAAAGTGCGGCCAATAACAGAAGGTATCAGAGGTAGAGGATTATGAATGCGCGAAGCAGAAGATTACGGTTTTTCAGCCTGGCGCTGGCGGTGCTGGGCCTGTGCATGGTGCTGCTGTGCGGCTGCCGCCCGGCCGAAGAAAAAGCGGACAGCAGCCCGGCAGAGCTGCCGGTCATCGTGGTGGGCAGCGACAACTACCCGCCTTTCAATTACACCGGCTCGGACGGTCAGCCCACCGGCGTGGATGTGGAGCTGGCCCAGGAGGCATTCCGCCGCCTGGGTTATCGGGTGCAGTTCGTGACCATCAACTGGGAGGAGAAGAAGACCTTGGTGGAGAACGGCACCATTGACTGTGCCTGGGGCAGCTTTTCCATGAACGGGCGTGAGGACGAATACACCTGGGCCGGGCCCTATCTGCACAGCCGTCAGGTGGTGGCCGTGCGCACCAGCAGCGACATCTATACCCTGGCCGACCTTGCGGACAAGACGCTGGTGGTGCAGTCCACCACAAAGCCGGAGGAGCTGTTCCTTGATGCAGCGGCGAACGGTCTGCCGCAGCTGCGGGCGGTGTACTCGCTGCAGGACCGCGACCTGATCTACACCACCCTCATCAAGGGCTATGCGGATGCCCTGGCTGCCCACGAAAGCGCCATCCGGCAGTTTATGAAGGACTACAGCGTGGAGTACCGCATTCTGGCCGAGCCGCTGATGCAGGCGGACCTCGGCGTGGCCTTTGCCAAGGACCGGGCCGATGATCTGCCTCAGCGGCTGACCGAGACCTTCCAGGAAATGCTGGCCGATGGCACCACCCGGGAGATCGTGTCTCGCTACCTCGACGAACCGGACCACTATCTGGAGGGAATGGGGGGCAGCAGCGATGACTGAGGAATGGAAGAAAATAATCATTCGGTATCACTACATCGTGGTCTGCATCCTGATGGGGCTGCTGGTGCTGGGCGGCGTGTTCGTTGGCTCCATACAGACAGACCTGAACACGGCGGAAAAGCATTTTTCGGATACCATCAGCTATATCAAAGAGCAGTGCACCGGCTACGACAACCTGAACCTTGCCTCCGAGACCAAGAGTCTGATGCGGGTCATGGAGAACGTGCAGCACCTGTGCAGCGACATCGAACGGGAACGGGAGCTGGATGACAGCTTTGTGCTGGATGATGCCGCGGTGGCACAATATCTGCGCAGCTACACCATCACCGGTGCGCTGCTGCTCACGCCGGAGGGCAAAGTGGAGTGCAGCGCTTCGACGGATGGCCTGACGGATGACCCGCTCACGACGGACGAGCTGCCGCAGACGCTTTCCCGCACGACGCTGCTGAATGTGGCCGACCACCCGCAGCAGGTCTATGCGGGGCGGGTCGAGCTGGAGGACGGCTCCTATGTGGATATCGCGGCCTGTGCCCGCACGGACAAACGCGGCGTGCTGGTGGTGTATTACCACACCACGGAAGAATATGTGCGCAACTACAACCTTTCTTATCAGAACATCGTGCAGGGATATTCACCGCAGGTGGACGGCACCATTGTGGTGACCCGGGGCGACCAGATCGTGGCAAGCAACGATGCGTCCCTGCTGGGCACCAGTGTGGACGATATGCCCGTTCTGGCGGGTCTGAAGACCAATGGCACCGACGGAAAAATGCTCCATGTACACACCGGCTGGACCGGGCCGGGGTGCGCCTACGGCGTCATCGAGCGCGGGCGCAATTTCTATGTGTATGCGTTCCGGCCGGAAGCCGAGGTGTTCGATTCCACCCCGCGCAACATGCTGTTTGCGGTGTTCGTGTATGCGGTCATCCTCTTTCTGGTGCAGATGCTGCGCTGGAAGACGGCCCAGCGCTACCGCGAACAGCAGCTGCGCCGGGAGCAGGAGTATCAGAAGCAGCTCAAGGCCGAGGCCCTCAAGGCGGAAGCTGCCAATATTGCAAAGACCGAATTCCTGCAGCGCATGAGCCACGATATCCGCACGCCCATCAACGGCATCCGCGGCATGGTGGAGATCGGCGACCATTACCCGGAGGACACCGCTCGGCAGACCGAGTGCCGCCGCAAGATCTGGGAAGCGTCCACCCTGCTGCTGGAGCTGGTGAACGAAGTGCTGGACATGGGCAAGCTGGAATCCGGCGAGATCGTGCTGGAAAAGGTGCCCTTTGACCTGCCGCAGCTGCTGGACGAGACCTGCACCGTGCTGGAAAAACAGGCGGCAGAGCGCGGCATCCGCATCCGGCGCAGACCCATGGAGGTGGAGCACACCAAACTGATCGGCAGCCCGCTGCACGTCAAGCGCCTTTTGATGAACATCCTCAGCAACGCCGTCAAATACAACAAGGACAATGGCCGCGTCACGCTGGAATGCACCGAGCTGCCCGGTGAAGGGGACACGGTGCAGATCCGTTTTGTCTGCGCCGACACCGGCATCGGCATGAGCGATGAATTCCAGGAGCGGCTCTACGAGCCCTTCAGTCAGGAGAAAAGCGGCCCCCGCTCCACCTACGGCGGCACTGGCCTTGGCATGGCCATCACAAAAAGTCTGGTGGACCGCATGGGCGGCACCATCACGTTCCGGAGCGAAAAGGATGTGGGCACCGCCTACACCATCACCCTGCCGTTTGGCATTGACCCCAGTGCCGCCCCGGCGGCTGCCGAGCAGCACAAAGAGGCCGACCTCTCGGTGCTGCAGGGTGCGAAGGTGCTGCTGGCCGAGGACAACGCCCTGAACATCGAGATCGCGGAATTTTTCCTGCAGGAAGTGGGCGTCCGGGTGACCCGGGCTGTGGACGGCCGTCAGGCAGTGGAGGCCTTTGCGGCGTCGCCGGAAGGCTTTTATGACGCCATCCTCATGGATGTGATGATGCCGGTGATGGACGGCTGCGACGCCGCCCGGGCCATCCGCGCGTTGGACCGCCCGGACGCAAAAACGGTGCCCATCTTTGCCATGACGGCCAATGCCTTTGCGGAAGACCGGCAGAAGGCTCTGGCTGCCGGCATGACCGACCACCTGACAAAGCCGCTGGACCGCATCGTTATGCTGCAGGCACTGGCCAATGTGTGCACTGCACGCGGACAAAACAGCCGATAAGTGCGCTGCGGCTTTACAACCGCGTCAAAACATGATAAAGTAAAGATACTGTGCTTCCGTTTTGGAACGCACGCCCGGCGGTGGGGAAAGCTGCCGGAAACAACACGACACGACACGGCAAACCAGCCGCGGACGGAAAGGATGTACTACAATGGAACAGAGCGAAAAGACCCTTGATATGATCGTCAATCTCTGCAAGAACCGTGGTTATGTGTTCCCCGGTTCCGAGATCTACGGCGGTCTGGCCAACAGCTGGGACTACGGCCCGCTGGGCGTCGAGTTCAAGAACAACGTCAAGAAGGCATGGCTGAAGAAGTTCGTGCAGGAGAGCCCCTATAACGTGGGCCTGGATGCAGCCATCATCATGAACCCCCAGACCTGGGTGACCACCGGCCACGTTTCCAGCTTCTCGGACCCCCTGCTGGACTGCCGCGCCTGCAAGGCACGCCACCGCGCCGATAAGCTCATCGGCGAGGAGCACCCCGAGGTCAATGTGGATGCCATGAGCTTTGACGAGATGGACGCTTTCATCGCAGAGCACGAGGACATCGTCTGCCCCGTCTGCGGCAAGCACGATTTTACCCCCATCCGCAAGTTCAACCTGATGTTCAAGACCGCCATCGGCGTCACCGAGGACAGCTCCTCCACCTGCTACCTGCGCCCCGAGACCGCACAGGGCATCTTCGTCAACTTTGCCAACATCCAGCGCACCACCCGCCGCAAGCTGCCCTTCGGCGTGTGCCAGGTGGGCAAGGCCTTCCGCAACGAGATCACCCCGGGCAACTTCACCTTCCGCACCCGTGAGTTCGAGCAGATGGAGTGCGAGTTCTTCTGCAAGCCCGGCACCGATCTGGACTGGTTCGCTTACTGGAAGGATTACTGCGAGAACTGGCTGCTGAGCCTGGGCATCAAGAAGGAGCACCTGCGCCTGCGTGACCACGAGCCCGCAGAGCTGGCCTTCTACAGCCGCGCCACCACCGACATCGAGTATGCCTTCCCGTTCACCGACTGGGGCGAGCTGTGGGGCATTGCAGACCGTACCAACTACGACCTGACACGCCATCAGGAAGCTTCCGGCAAGAGCCTGGAGTACTTCGACAGTGAGACCAACGAGCACTACATCCCCTACGTCATCGAGCCTTCTCTGGGCTGCGACCGTGTGGCACTGGCCTTCCTGTGCGAGGCTTACGACGAGGAGCACCTGACCGACAGCAAGGGCAAGGAGGATATCCGCACCGTGCTGCATCTGCATCCGGCTCTGGCTCCCTACAAGTGCGCCGTGCTGCCCCTGAGCAAGAAGCTGGGCGACAAGGCCATGGAGATCCGCAACGAGCTGAGCAAGTACTTCATGGTGGACTACGACGACACCGGTTCCATCGGCAAGCGCTACCGCCGTGAGGACGAGATCGGCACCCCGTACTGCATCACCGTGGACTTCGACACCGTGGGCGACGAAGCCAAGGGCATCGTGGCCGACAACTGCGTCACCGTCCGCGACCGCGACACCATGGAGCAGGTGCGTATGCCCATCAGCGAGCTGAAGGCTTATATCGAGAGCAAGATCGAGTTCTAAACTGCTGTTTCCAGGAGCCGTTCCCGGCAAAAGGGGAGCGGCTCCTTTTGCTTGTGTTGGGCACGGGATTGCGGTATACTGAAAACAAAAATGCATTTTGCACCGCAGGAGGTTCTACCGTGGAAAACTTTGACGAACTGCTGAAAAAATATGCCGATTTCATCGTCCGGGTGGGCGTGAACCCGCAGCCGGGCCAGACCCTTATCATCAACTGCCCGCTGGAAGGGGCCCCGCTTGCCCGGCTGTGCGTGCGCAGCGCCTACGAAGCCGGTGCACGGGATGTGCAGGTGAACTGGTCGGATGATGCTGTGGCCCGCGCCCGCATGGAGCTGGGCAGCGAGGAAGCCCTGACCGACCTGAAGCCGTGGCAGCTGCGCCGCTATCTGGACTATGCCGAGAGCGAGGGCGGCGTCTGCGTGCTGCACCTCATCGCGGACGACCCGGAACTGTACGCGGGCCTTGACGGCAATAAGATCAGCCGGGTGAACGCGGCCCGCCGCGCCTTTATGGAGCCCTGGCAGGAGTACACCATGAATGACCGTGTGCAGTGGTCCATTGCGGCCCTGCCGAGTGTACCATGGGCGAAGAAGATATTCCCGGAGCTGGATGCAGACGCCGCCATGGAGGCGCTGTGGAAGCTCATTTTCGATGTCTGCCGCGTGACCGGCGGCGACCCGGTAAACGAGTGGAAGGCCCACATGGAGCGTCTTTCTACCCTGCGGGACAAGATGAATGCTCTTGATCTGGAAAGCGTGCATTTTGAGAGCAGCAACGGCACTGACCTGACCGTGGGTCTGGCCGACCGGGCCGTGTGGGAGAGCGCCGCCAGCAGGAGCGAAAAAGGCGTGGTGTTCCTGCCCAACATCCCGACCGAAGAAGTGTTCACTGCACCGCACAAAGACCGGGTGGAGGGCGTCGTCTACGGCACGAAGCCCTATGTGTTCAACGGCCAGCTCATCAAAAACTTCCGCGTCACCTTTGAAAAAGGCCGTGTGGTGGACTACCATGCCGAGCAGGGGCAGGTACTGCTGGGCCGTCTGCTGGACGGCGACGAGGGTTCCCGCAGCATCGGTGAGGTGGCACTGGTGCCAGCCAGCAGCCCCATCAACCGCAGCGGCAAACTGTTCTACAGCACCCTGTTTGACGAGAATGCCGCCTGCCACATCGCCTTCGGTGCCAGCTACCCCGGCACCACGGAGGGCGGCACGGCGCTGACGAAGGAAGACCTGCTGGCCCGGGGCATGAACCAGTCCCGCCTGCACGAGGATGTGATGATCGGTGCCGGGGACAGCCACATCACCGGCAAATGCCGCGACGGCCGCACCGTGGAGCTGTTCAAAGACGGTGTCTGGGTGCTGTAAATTGCCCTGCGGCGAAAAAAATCCGTGAAAAAGCTTGCATAATCGCAGGATGTATGGTATATTCTAGTAGTACGATATAGTTTAACCTGAAACGTGGGCCGCAAGGTCCGCGTTTCTTGTTTGTCTGGAGGTTTTTTATGGCGAAGCAGTCTGGCGGCAACACCGCTCAGAGAGTCGAAGCGCTTGTCCGCCCCACCGTGGAGGGCATGGGTCTGCGCCTGTGGGATGTCGTTTTTGAGAAGGAAGGTCCGGACTGGTATCTTCGCGTGCTCATCGACAAGGACGGCACCATGGATACCGATACCTGCGCGGATGTCTCCCATGCACTGGACCCCATCCTTGACGAGGCAGACCCCATCGACCAGAGCTATTATCTGGAAGTGGGCAGCCCCGGCCTTGGCCGCAAGCTGACCCGCCCCGAGCACTACGAAGCCCTCAAGGGCCAGAAGATCCGCGCAAAGCTCATCCGCCCGGATGCAAACGGTGTGCGCGAGCTGGTCGGCATCCTGGCCGGCCGCGAGGGCAGCACCGTCACGCTGGAGACCGAGAACGGCCCGGTGCACTTTGAGGTGAACGCCGCATCCAGCGTGAACCTGTGCGACGACGAAGACCTGTTTGATTAACATAGATAGAGAGTAAATTACAGGAGGAACCCGAAAAATGGCAGCAGCGAACAACGAATTTTTTGAAGCTCTCTCCATGCTGGAGCACGAGCGCGGCATCACCGCAGAATACCTGATCGAGAAGATCAAGGCGGCCATCATCATTGCCGTCAAGAAGAACTATGAAGTCGAGGAAGACCACGTCAAGGTGGATATCGACCCCGAGGCAGGCCGCTTCGACGTGGCCCTGATCCAGGATGTCGTCGCCGACGAGGACTGGTACGACGAGCACTCTGAGATCGGCATCACCGAGGCCCAGAAGATCCGCAAGACCTATGAGGTCGGCGACCGCATCATCACCCCGCTGAAGACCAAGGACTTCGGCCGCATCGCCGCTCAGACCGCAAAGCACGTCATCCGTCAGGGCATCCGCGAGGCCGAGCGCAGCCAGCAGCTCAGCGAGATCCAGTCCCGCGCCCACGATATCGTGCAGGCCACCGTTACCCGTGTGGACCCCGAGAAAGGCATCGTGGCCCTGGATCTGGGCAAGGGCGGCGAGGCCATCCTGCCCCACAACGAGCAGGTGCCCGGCGAGGTGTACACCGAGGGCCAGACCCTGCAGGTCTACGTTGTGGATGTGGTCAGCACCGAGCGCGGCCCCCGCGTCATGATCAGCCGCACCCACCCCGGCCTTGTCAAGCGCCTGTTTGAGCTGGAAGTGCCCGAAATTTTTGACGGCACCGTTGAGGTCAAGGCCATCAGCCGCGAGGCCGGTGCCCGCACCAAGATGGCTGTGTGGTCCAAGGACCCCAACGTCAACCCCGTCTCTGCCTGCATCGGCGAGCACGGTGCCCGCGTGGCGGCCGTGGTCGAGAAGCTGGGCGGCGAGAAGATCGACATCGTCAAGTGGAGCGAGGATATCTCCGAGTTCATCTCCGCAGCTCTGAGCCCCGCCAAGGTGGTCAAGGTGGAGCTGCTGCCCGGCGAGACCCGCTCCTGCCGCGTCACCGTGCCCGACCAGCAGCTGAGCCTGGCCATCGGCAACAAGGGCCAGAACGCCCGCCTGTGCGCACGCCTGACCGGCTACAACATTGATATCCGCCCCGAAAGCGGCTATTACGGCGAGGAAGAACCCAAGAAGGAAGCCGAGACCGACGCCGAGTGATTCCGGCGCAGACAGCCAAAGGAGGGAAACCGGATGGCACAGAAAAAGATCCCTTCCCGCCAGTGCATTGGCTGCATGACCAGCCGCCCCAAAAAGGAGCTGGTGCGTGTGGTGCGTGCACCCAGCGGAGAGATCAGCATTGATCTGGTCGGCAAAAAGCCGGGCCGCGGGGCATACCTTTGCCCCAGCCTCGACTGCCTGACCAAGGCAAAGAAGAAAAAGGCGCTGGAGCGCTGCTTTGAGCAGCCGGTTCCCGCCGAGGTATACGAGGCATTGGCCGCACAGCTGGCCGAAGCCGCAAAGGAGGCAGCCAATGGCAAAGAAGAATAACGCCCCCGCAAAGCCCAAGCTGCCCCCGGAGGAAGCGCTGTTCCAGGCGCTGAGCCTGTGCCGCAAGGCGGGCGCGCTGACCATGGGCTTTGACGCCGTGGAAGACGCCTGCGTTAAGAGCAAGGCATGGCTGGTGATGGTGGCAAGCGATGCCAGCGCCAAGACCGTGCAGCGCCTGAACTATTCGGTGGGCGACCTGGTGGATGTGATCACCATGCCGCTTTCACAGGATAAGCTGGCCGATATCAGCCGCAAGCCTGTGGCTGTTTATGCGGTGACCGACCGCAACCTCGCAAAGCTCTGCTTTGACCGCCTGTCGGACTGCGGAGCAATCAAAAATGAGGAGGATATGAGCGAATGATCGTAAAATATAAAGTGAGTGATTTTGCAAAGGACCTGAACCTTTCTGCCAAGAAGGTCCTGGACGAACTGAACGCCATGGGCAGCACCGGCAAAAAGAACAGCTCCAACCTCGAGGAGAACGAGCTGAACTACCTGCTGGAAAAGTTCAGCAAGGACAACAGTGTGGCCAATCTGGACGAGTTTTTGAACAGCGCCAAGGAGCCCAAGGCAGAGCCGAAGGCCGAAAAGAAGCCGGAGAAGAAGGCGGACAAGAAGCCCGAGGCCCCCAAGGCTGAAAAGCCGGCCGAGAAAAAGCCCGAGCAGCCCGCCGCCAAGAAGGCTGAGCCTGTTCAGCAGAACAAAAACAACAATAAGCACGGCGACAAGAAGAACGAGCAGCACAAGAAGCGCGAGGAGAAGACCGTCTCCCTGAGTGAGCTGGCCCGCGAGACCGGTGCCAAGGCCTCCGCTGCCCCGGCACAGGCCGTGTCTGTCCGCCGCGAGGACAATCAGGTGACCGTGGATACCCGCACCGTGGATATGAACGTGGATCGTTTCGATGCCCGTTACGACGATCTGGCTTCCACCAAGAACACTGAGAACCGCCGCAAGCCCACCCCGCAGGGCAACAAGCAGAAGTTCACCCAGCGTGGCCAGCGCCAGCGCCAGCAGTTCCAGAAGGGTAAGCGCGAGACCGAGTTCGAGCGCCTGCAGCGCATCCAGCTGGAGAAGGCCCGCAACGCCCAGCTGAAGGTGCTGATCCCCGATGAGATCACTGTGGGCGAACTGGCTGCCCGCCTGAAGCAGCAGGCCGGCAAGGTCATTGCCAAGTTCATGCAGATGGGCGAGATGCACGCCATCAACGACGTGATCGATTTCGACACTGCATCTCTGCTGGCTGAGGAGTTCCATGCAAAGGTCGAGCACGAGGTGCATGTGACCATCGAGGAGCGCCTGTTCACCCAGGAGAAGGATTCCCAGGATGATCTGGTGGAGCGTCCCCCGGTCGTCTGCGTCATGGGCCACGTTGACCACGGCAAGACCAGTATTCTGGATGCCATCCGCAAGACCAACGTCACCGCAGGCGAGGCCGGCGGCATCACCCAGGCCATCGGTGCCTATCAGGTCAAGGTGAACGACAGCGTCATCACCTTCCTGGATACCCCGGGCCATGAGGCATTCACCTCCATGCGTGCCCGCGGTGCCAACATGACCGATATCGCAGTTCTGGTGGTGGCTGCCGACGACGGCATCATGCCCCAGACCATTGAGTCCATCAACCACGCCAAGGCTGCCAACGTCAAGCTGATCGTGGCCATGAACAAGATGGATAAGCCCACCGCAAACCCCGAGCGCGTGATGGAAGGCCTGACCAAGTACGGCATCATCACCGAGGACTGGGGCGGCGACGTGGCCTGCATCCCCGTGTCTGCCCTCACCGGCATGGGCATCAACGACCTGCTGGAGCGCATCGCTCTGGAAGCTGAGGTCATGGAACTGAAGGCCAACCCCAACCGCCGCGCCAAGGGTGCGGTCGTCGAGGCCCGTCTGGACAAGGGCCAGGGCCCCATCGCCACCATTCTGGTGCAGAACGGCACCCTGCACTCCGGCGATGTCATTATTGCCGGTACCGCTGTGGGCCGTGTGCGCACCATGCGCAACGACAAGGGCCAGCAGCTGAAGGACGCCGGCCCCTCCACCCCTGTGGAGATCACCGGTCTGACCGCAGTGCCCGAAGCAGGCGACCTGTTCGAGGCCGTTGAGGACGAGCGTCTGGCCCGTGAACTGGCCGAGCAGCGCATCGCTGCCGCCAAGGAGAAGCAGTTCTCCGCCTTCCAGAAGGTCACGCTGGATAACCTGTTCAGCCAGATGGCCCAGAACGACATGAAGGAACTGGCTATCGTGGTCAAGGCCGACGTGCAGGGTTCTGCCGAGGCCGTCAAGCAGAGCCTGGAAAAGATCTCCAACGATGAAGTGCGCGTGCGCGTCATTCACGCCGGTGTCGGTGCCATCAGCAAGTCTGATGTGGACCTGGCCGATGCATCCAACGCCATCATCATCGGCTTCAACGTCCGCCCCGACAATGTGGCCAAGGAAGAAGCCGCTGCCACCAAGGTGGAAATGCGTATGTACCGCGTCATTTACGACGCCATCAACGATGTTACCGACGCTATGAAGGGCATGCTGGCTCCCAAGTTCCGCGAGGTGTCTCTGGGCGAGCTGCAGGTGCGTCAGGTGTACAAGATCTCCAACGTGGGCACCGTTGCAGGCTGCCGCGTGACCAGCGGCAAGATCACCCGCGACAGCAAGGTGCGCGTGGTGCGTGACGGCATCGTCATCACCGAGGACGAGATCGCATCCCTGAAGCGCTTCAAGGACGACGCCAAGGAAGTGGCCGAGGGCTACGAGTGCGGCGTCACGCTGGCAAAGTTCGCCGACGTCAAGGAAGGCGACGTGTACGAAGCCTTCAAGATGGAGGAGTACCGCGACTAAGAGTTTTTGAAATTTTCTCTGGCACTGCTCAAGGTGCCAGAGAAAGTTTGTTTAAGGAGAAATACTATGTCTCAGAAGAATATGGGCCGTCTGGCGCAGGATATGAAGCGCGAGATCATTGCCATCATCGGGCGGCTGAAAGACCCGCGTCTGGAGGGCGGTCTGCTGACTGTCACCCGTCTGGACGTGACCCCCGACCTGGATGTGGCCAAGGTGTATGTGAGCGTCATGGGCCGCGAGGACGGCCCCAAGCCCGCCATTGAAGCGCTGAACCGCGCGGCCGGTCATGTGCGCACCGAAGTGAGCAAGAAGATGCACATCCGCAAGGCACCCCGCTTCATCTTCGTGGAGGATGACGGCGCAGCCTATGCAGCCCACATCAACGAGCTGCTCCGCACGCTGAATGTGAACGGCGACGCTGACGCCGAAGCCAGCGCACCGGAGGAGACCGAGGAATAATTCCGCCTGCGGAAAGGATGGATCATGGAATGACAGAACAGTTGAATGTGCAGCAGATGGCCCAGCGCCTGACGGCTGCAGACAACATACTGATCCTGTGTCACAAAAACCCGGATGGCGATACCATCGGCTGCGGCAGTGCCCTGTATTATGCGCTGAAAGCGCTGGATAAAAATGCAGCGGTGCTCTGCTCCGACGCCATCCCGTCCCGCTACGCCTTCACCAATGCGCGGCTGTTCAAGGGCGAGTTTGAGCCGAAGACCGTGGTGGCCGTGGACGTGGCCAGCGTGCAGCTGTTTGGCGAAAACAACGGTGCGCCGCAGTTCTCCCGCCATGTGGACCTGTGCATCGACCACCACGCAGGCAACAGCGGCTATGCTGACTTCACCCTGCTGGACGGCGGGGCCGCTGCGGCTGCCGAACTGCTGTATGAGGTGATCTGCGCCATGGGCGTGGACATCACCCCCCACATCGCCGACTGCCTGTACACCGGCCTTGCCACCGACACCGGCTGCTTCCGCTTCTCGTCCACCACGGCAAACACCCACCTTGTGGCGGCAAAGCTCATCGAGGCGGGCTGCCATGTGGAAGAACTGAACACCCTGCTGTTCGACACCAAGCCTCGGGAACGCATGGAGGCTGAGCGCATTGCCCGCAACCATCTGGAATACTATCTGGACGGCCGGTGCGCGCTCATTTACCTCACCCGGGATGAGATCGAGCAGAGCGGCGTGGACCCGGCGGACCTGGAAGAACTGACCAGCCTGCCTGTGAGCATTGAGGGCGTGAAAGTGGGCCTGACCCTGCGCCAGCAGCCCGGCGGCAGCTACCGCATCAGCGTGCGCACCGCCAAGGGCGTGGACGCCTGCGCCATCGCGCGGCGTCTGGGCGGCGGCGGCCATGCCCGCGCGGCCGGGTGTGAACTGCTGGGCAACCTGGAAAACACCAAGAACGCGATCCTGGCAGAGGTAGAAGCCGAGCTGGACGCACCGCAGGAGGACGCATAAATGCAGGGCATCCTGATCGTTGACAAGCCCATGGACTGGACCAGCTTCGACGTGGTGGCAAAGCTGCGCGGCGTGCTGGGCACCCGCAAGCTGGGCCACAGCGGCACGCTGGACCCCATGGCCACCGGCGTGCTGCCGGTGTTCTGCGGCGGGGCCAGCAAGGCCGTGGACCTGCAGCTGAACCACGACAAAAGCTACCGTGCCACGCTCAAACTGGGCGCAAAGACCGACACCGGCGATGTGACCGGCACCGTGCTGGAGACTGCCCCGGTGACGGCAGGCGAAGCCGAACTGCTGGCCGTGCTGCCGCAGTTCATCGGCCCGCAGCTGCAGGTGCCGCCCATGTATTCGGCCATCAAGCTCAATGGCCAGCCCCTTTACAAGCTGGCCCGCGAGGGCGTGACCGTGGAGCGCAAGGCCCGGCCCATTGAAATTTACAGCATCACCTACGGCGGCAGCCCGGCCGAGAACGAGTTCGTGCTGGACGTGCGGTGCTCCAAGGGCACCTATATCCGCACCCTGCTGGAAGATATCGCCGCCGCCATGGGCCAGAAGGGCACCATGAGCGCCTTGCGCCGCACTTCGGCGGGCGTGTACACTGAAGCCGATGCCCACACGCTGGAAGAAATTCTGGCCGCGAAAGAGCAGGGCCTGCCCGCGCTGGAAGCATTGATGCTGCCGGTGGAGAGCGTGTTTGAGAGCCTGCCGCTGCTGGTGGTGGAGCCATGGGTGGAGCAGCACTTGTACAACGGCTGCCCCACCAGCCGCTATCCGGCAGCAGATGGCCGCTACCGGGCGCGCAATGCCGCCGGGCAGTTTTTGGGCCTTGCCAACATCGTGCAGGGCGTGCTGCGGGTGGAAAAGCTGTTTGTAGAACGCAATTGACGCCCGCATTCGTTCATTTGCCGTTGTTTTTTAGAAACACAAAAGTCTGACCGAAACGTTCTTGGCTCTCCCTTTGGGAGAGCTGTCACCGTCAGGTGACTGAGAGGGCGAAGGCGTATTCCGAAAGTAAAGGAAACAAAACCCATGCAGATCATTTCACAGTTTGCGCCGCTGCCGCTGGCGGAGCCCGAGAAAGGCACCGCCGTGGCAATGGGCTTCTTTGACGGCATCCACATCGGCCACCGGGCGGTGATCGAAAGCGCCGTGCAGTGGGCCAAAGAACACGATGCCGCCCCGGCTGTGTTCACCTTCAAGCTGCCGGTGGTGAATAAAATGAAGGGCAGACGGCTGCTGTCCACAGCGGACAAGCACGCGCTGATCGCAAGCCTGGGCGTGGAGTATTACCTCACGCCGGATTTCGAGGAGATCAAAGGCCTGACGCCGGAGCAGTTTGTCCGCGGCATCGTGGAGGACTGCCATGCCCGCGCCCTGTTCTGCGGCGAGAACTTCACCTTTGGGGCAAAAGCTGCGGGCAATCCTGAGATGCTGCGCCGCCTGTGCGCGCCGCTGGGCGTGGAAGTGGTGGTCATCCCCATGGCGCAGTTTGAAGAAAAGCCGGTGTCCTCCACCCGCATCCGCACCGCGCTGGAAGGCGGCGACATCCCGGCGGCCAACGCCATGCTGGGCATGCCCTACGCCATCCGGTTCGAGGTGCAGCACGGCGCGGGTCTGGGCCACACGCTGGGCGTGCCCACCATCAACCAGCTGTACCCGGCCGGATTCCAGATGCCCCGCAGCGGCATCTATATCACCCGCACCTGCATCGGCGGCAAGTGGTACCCCTCGGCCACCGGCCTTGGCAGCCGCCCCACCGTCAACGATGACGCCACCAAGGTGACCTGCGAGACCTTCATCCCCGGCTTCTCCGGCGACCTCTACGGCACCGACCCGGTGGTGGAGTTCCACGCCTACCTCAGCCCCAGCAAAAAGTTCGACACGCTGGATGAGCTGCGGGCGTGCATCAACAACGCCGCAAAGCGCGCGCAGGAATATTTTGCATAAGATTGCATAAGAAAAAGACCTGTCCTTCCGGAGATCCCGGAAAGGCAGGTCTTTTTTGCAGCTTATTCGTAGTCGATGGGCAAAGTGGGCAGGCCGTTCAGCTCAAGGCCCGCCGTGTGGCCCGCAATGTACTGATAATACCCCTGCGCCGCGATCATGGCACCGTTGTCGCCGCAGAACTTCAGCTCTGGCAGGTAGACCTTTGCCCCCAGCTTCTGGGCACCGTCGTTCACCAGCTGGCGCAGGCGGCCGTTGGCGGCCACACCGCCTGCCAGACACACCTGCTTTGCCCCGGTGTCGGCGGCGGCCAGCAGCAGCTTTTCGGCCAGGATGCCCGCAATGCGCTCCTGGAAGCTGGCGGCAAGGTCCGGCACGTTGACTTCCTCGCCCTTCATCTGGGCCTTGTTCACCTCGTTGAGCACGGCGGTCTTCAGGCCGGAAAAGCTCACGTTATATTTGCCCTCCACATGGGGCACCGGCAGGCGGTAGGCCTTGGGGTCGCCGGTCTTGGCGGCATTGGCCACGCTGGGACCGCCGGGGTAGGGCAGGCCCAGCGTGCGGGCCACTTTGTCAAAGGCTTCGCCTGCGGCGTCGTCCACCGTGTGGCCGAGGATGTGGTAGTGGGTGTAGTCCTGCACTTCCACGATGTGGCTGTGGCCGCCGGATGCCACCAGGCAGAGGAAGGGCGGTTTCAGTTCCGGATGGGTCAGATACAGTGCAGCGATGTGGCCCCGCAGGTGGTGCACCGGCACCAGCGGCTTATTGGCCGAGTAGGCCAGACCTTTGGCAAAGTTCACGCCCACCAGCACTGCGCCGATGAGGCCCGGCGCAAAGGTGACGGCCACGGCGTCCACATCGTCGATGGTCTTGCCTGCATCCAGCAGGGCTTTTTTCACCGTGGCACTGATGAACTCGCAGTGGCGGCGGCTGGCGATCTCCGGCACGACGCCGCCGTACAGCGCCTGTTCTTTCACGCTGGTGGAGATGACGTTGCTCAGCAGGTGCCGGCCGTCCTCCACCAGAGCTGCGGCGGTCTCGTCGCAGGTGGATTCAATTCCTAGAATGATCATTTTAATGGGCCTCCAGCCAGTTTTTGCCTGTGTGCACATCGGTGCTCAGCGGCACGGCGTAGTGCACGCAGCCTTCCATTTCCTCCCGCAGGATCTGCGCGGCCTTCTCGGCCTCGGCCTCCGGGGCCTCTACGATCAGCTCATCGTGGACGGTGAGGATCAGGCGGCTCTCCATCTTTTCGTCCCGCAGGCGCTTCCACACCCGCACCATGGCCAGTTTGATCACGTCGGCGGCGGTGCCCTGAATGGGGGTGTTGCGGGCCATGCGCTCGCCGCTGGCGCGGATGTTGTGGCTGTTGCTGTTCAGCTCCGGCAGGGCCCGGCGGCGGCCGAACAGGGTGGAGACGTAGCCGTTGGCCCGGGCGTCGGCGATGGTCTTGTCCATATAGCTGCTCACGCTGGGGAAGGCGGCCAGATAGTTCTTCAGGAAGGCGTCGGCCTCTTTCACGGTCACGCCGATGTCCTTCGAAAGGCTGTAGGCACCCTTGCCGTACATGATGCCAAAGTTGATGGCCTTGGCACCGGAGCGTACCCGGGGCGTCACCTCGCCCTGGGGAATGCCGTAAATTCTGGCGGCAGTGCTGCGGTGGATGTCCTGACCGCTGCGGAAGGCCTGCTGCATGTGCTCGTCGCCGGTGACGTGGGCCAGGATGCGCAGCTCGATCTGGCTGTAGTCGGCGTCCACCAGCACGCAGCCCGGTTTTGCGATGAAGTAGGCGCGCAGCTGGCTGCCCAGCTCGGTGCGGATGGGGATGTTCTGCAGGTTGGGGTTATCGGAGGAAAGACGTCCGGTGCGGGCCTCGGTCTGATTGAAGGTGGTGTGGATGCGGCCATCCTCGCCGATGACCTTGAGCAGGCCCTCCACATAGGTGGAGTTCAGCTTCTGGTAGGCGCGGTACTGCAGGATGTCCTCCACCAGCGGGTAATCCCGCAGAGCTTCCAGCGTCTCTGCGTCGGTGGACCAGCCGCGCTGGGTCTTTTTGCCGTGGGGCAGGCCCATGGTGACAAACAGCATCTCACCCAGCTGCTTGGTGCTGTTGGGGTTGAAGCTGGCGCTGCCGGTCTCCATGTGGATGCGGGTGAGCACCTGTTCCAGCTCGCTGCGCAGCTTCACGCCGAACTGGTCGATGCCGTCGCGGTCCACCAGCATGCCGATGCGGGTCATATCCGCCAGAACCTGTGCCAGCGGGAACTCGATCTCGTTGTAAAGAGGGTCCTCGCCGCAGGCGGTGATCTCGGCCTTCATCTTGGCGAACAGGTCCGCCAGACGGCCTGCGTCCGGGTAGTCTGTGCAGGTGAAGGCGGCAGCCGCCTTGTAGCTGGGCACCAGCTCACCTACCTGATACTTGGAAGCCGAGGCGTCCAGCAGGTAGGCGGCCAGTTTGCCGTCCCACACGATGCTGCTGCCCCAGCCGCCGGCGGCCATGGCCTTGGCGTAAAGCGGTGCGGAATTGAACACATCCAGCGTCACATCCGGGTCATCCAGCAGGCGCACGAGCTCTGCGTCTTCCAGCGGGTAGACGGTGGTGCCCTGCACGGCGTACCAGCTCTCGGGCTGCAGCACCACGTTGTGGACGCCCTGCTTGCCCATCACGGGGGGGCGGGACGCCACCAGATAATGCCCGGCAGGGGTCAGCGGCAGCGGTGCGATCTCTGCCTCGGGCAGGTTCGCGGTCTCCTCCTCCAGATTGGCGGGCGCGATGCCGCCCAGCCCGAAGCGCTGGATCAGGGAGTGGATCTCCAGCTCCTGCAGCATGCGCACGGCTTTGGGCTTGTTGCCCTCGCCGATGGCGTAGGCCCCCTCGGCGGTGTCGATGGGCGCATCGGTGCGGATGGTGCCCAGGGTGTGGCTCAGCTGGGCCAGCTCGCGGCATTCCAGCAAATGTTCCCGCTGCTTAGGCTTGATGCGCTTGTCGTCGATGTGCTCATACACCCCTTCCAGCGAACCGAAGTTCTGCACGAGGGAGAGGGCGGTCTTTTCGCCGATGCCCCGCACGCCGGGGATATTGTCGGAAGCATCGCCCATCAGGCTCTTGACCTCGATGAGCTGCTTGGGTTCGATGCCGTATTTTTCGCGGATGGCGTCCACATCCATGGTCACGGTCTTGCTGCGGCCCAGCGCTGTGGTGGCCAGCAGCACCGTGGTGGTGTCGCTCACCAGCTGCAGGCTGTCGCGGTCTCCCGTGGCAAGGAAGCAGTCGTCCTGCCGGGCCGCGCAGGCGGCGGCCAGCGTGCCCAGGATGTCGTCGGCCTCCCAGCCTTCGGCGGTGACGATGCGATAGCCCAGGTCCGTGAGGATCTCCTTCAGCACCGGCATCTGCTGGGCCAGCTCGTCCGGCATGCCGTGGCGGGTGGCCTTGTAGCCCTCGTACATCTTGTGGCGGAAGGTGGGGGCCTTCAGGTCAAAGGCCACAGCCACTTCGTCGGGCTGGGACTCCTTCAGCAGGGAGAGCATGATATTCAGAAAGCCGAAAATGGCGTTGGTATAACGGCCGTCCTTGGTGGTCAGCAGCTTGATGCCGAAAAAGGCACGGTTGGCGATGCTGTTGCCGTCAATGACCAGTAAACGCATAGTCGTGTTCCTCCATTGCATTATTACACATCTTATAGTATAGCACAAAACGGCATCCAGCGGGGGATTTTTAAAGAAAAAACAAAAAAGCCTTCCCCAGTGGGGAAGGCTCTCACAAAGTTACTCCTCGATGCGGATCGCGCTCACGGGGCAGGCGTTGGCAGCGTCCACTGCCTGGGGGACCTCCTCCGGCGGGATGGAGCCGGGCTCGGCCACAGCCAGAACGCCCTCCATGTGGAACACGGCGGGGCACAGTCCGGCGCACTGGGTGCAGCCGATGCACAGATCAGGGTCAACGTATGCGTTCATGGGGAAAACCTCCTTTTGATGATGCCTTGCAGGCAGTATGGCCCGCTTTGCCGCAAATTATGCCTAGGCAGCCGCCCGCTGCTGTGGTACAATAAAGATTCAGGAGGGCGATACCATGAATATTCAGATCTTCGGCACCACCAAGTGCTTTGACACCAAAAAGGCCCAGCGCTATTTCAAGGAGCGGGGCATCAAGTTCCAGATGATCGACCTGAAGGAAAAAGGCATGAGCCGCGGCGAGTTCGAGAACGTTTCCCGCGCGCTGGGCGGCTGGGAAAAGCTGGTGGACCCCAATGCCAAGGACAAGCAGACCCTGGCTTTGCTGGACGCGCTGGTGGACTGGCAGAAAGAGGATAAGCTCTTTGAGAACCAGCAGCTGTTCAAAACGCCCATCGTGCGCAACGGCCGCAAGGCCACCGTGGGTTACCAGCCGGACGTGTGGAAAACCTGGGAATAAACGGGTATTGCACGCACTTTCACAAAAAAACCACGGCCAATGTTTTGCACAACGCGGCAGTATGTGGTATACTGAGCTGTAAAGCATTGAACGCTGGGAGATAAAATAACTATGAAACATTATATTACCCCCGAAGAACACGCACGGCAGCAGCGCCGCCGGGGCCGTCAGGCGCTGGGGCTGCTGGTGGCTGTGCTGGTGCTCGTCGGTTTTGTCACGGTGCTGCGCGCCGGTGTGGGGCTGGTGGCGAACCTGTTCGACGACACTGCCCAGAAGCAGGAATACGAAGATAAGCTGGAAGGCCTCGTGCTGTTCGACCCCATGCCCTTTGACGGCATTGAGAACATTGACGACCTGACCCTGCGCGAGGCGGCTGTCTGGGGCTGCATCTACAGCATCCAGGAGACCCAGGGCGGCTTTGACAACTACAACACCGACCCGGACACCGAACAGCTGCTGCTGCCCTCGGTGGATGTGGACGCCTATCTGGCAAAGCTGCTGGGCCCGGGCTTCAAGCTCACCCACCGCAGCTTCGACATGGAGGATATGACCATCGAGTTCGATGAATCCACCCAGTGCTACAAGATCCCGGTCACCGGCACGGTGGGCTATTACCGCGCAACGGTCACCAGACTGTTCAAGCGCGGCGGCAAGCTGCACGTCACGGTGGGCTACATCCCCACCACCAGCACCGATGACAGCATCATCAACTCGTCTTCGGATACGCCCACCAAATATATGGACTATCTGTTCGAGCGCCAGAGCGGCAGCTGGTATCTCACCGGCCTGACCGAGAGCGATACCAAGCCCGAAAGCACCGATACGGCTTCGCTGGCAAGCCAGCCGGAGCCCATGGCCGAGAGCGACGTAAACGACGCCATCCTCGCCGCAGCCGGTTCGGATTCTGCCGACAGTGCCGCCGCGGACAGCACCGCCGCCGAGGACGCTGCGGACGCCCAGAGCCTGGACGAGAGCGCCGACAGCACCGAAGCGCAGGCGGACGACAGCGCCGCCAGCCCGGCTGCGTAAAAAACAGCAAACGCAAAGCCCGGATGTGAGGAGTCTCACACCCGGGCTTTTTGTACGTTATTTTAGGTCAAATTTCACGACCACCAGCCGGTACCACAGATACGGCACCATATTCCAGATCATCCACAGCTCCATCCGAATGTAGTTTGGCAGGTCTTTCAGCCGGAAGGGACGCTTGCCCAGCCTGCCGTTTTTCAACAGGGCAAAGGCTTCGTGCATGCCCTTATCCCACGCCTCGCCGAAGCCCTGCTTGTGGAACTTGTAGCACTTGAGCAGGTAGCCCACCGCCAGCGGGATGAAGTTGAGGAGCAGCATCAGCAGCGGTTCGTTTTTGAGTGGTAGCAGGATGCTGTTGCGGCCGCTCTGCTGGCTCTTGAAGGCGTTGTAGCGCACCGCGCCGGTGCTGGCACCGCAGATGTGGTAGCACTTGGCGGTGGGGCAGATGATATTTTTGTAGCCCGCGTTGTTGGCGCGCCAGCTCAGGTCCACATCCTCAAAGTAGGCGAAGAAGTTCTCGTCAAAATTGCCGATCTCGTCCAGAATGCTCTTGCGGTAGAGGGCCGCACCGCCGCAGGCCGAGAAGATGCGCTTTTGCTTGGTGTAGCGGCTGGCCCGGCGGCCGTCGCCGGTCTTGCAGGCAAAGCCCATCCAGGTGACGTAGTCGCCCGCATCGTCGGCCAGCTCCCGGTCAAAGTGGCGGATCATCAAACTCTGCACCGCGAAGATCTTGGGGTCCGACTCGGCGGCACGGATGAGCTCGGCCAGCCACTGGGGCTCGGCAAAGGCGTCGTTGTTGAACAGCACCACATATTCGCTGTCGGCCAGGGCGATGCCCTGGTTCACCGCGTGGGAAAAGCCGGTGTTGGTGCCGTTTTCGATGAGGGTGAAGTTTTCGCGGCTGCAGTAGCTGCGGGCCTGCTCCAGGCTTTCGTCGGTGGAGCCGTTGTCCACCACGATGAGTCGGAAGCTCTGCTCGGTCTGGGCGTAGACCGACTCGATGGAATCCTTCAGCCAGCCCTTGCCGTTGATATTCGGGATAACGATCGTCGCTTTAACCATAAATACTCCTGTATCTTTGTGCACGTTCACGCAGACAGTATAGCATATCTGCACGCAAAAAGAAACCGCATCCCGGCGGGACGCGGCTTCCATACAGCAAAAAATCAGGCAGCGAGGGCTTTTTCGATGTTGGCCAGCAGGGTGTCGTGGTCCTCGGCACAGACAAGGACCACTTCGCCGGTGGAGGCGACCGTCACGGTGGCGGCCTTGGCGATCTGATACTGGTCCTCAAGGTAGTGCTCCATAGACTGCTGCTCGCTGGCCACATAGGCTTCCAGCGCGGCCTTCACGGCGTCGGTCTTGCCCTCGGCAGGCTTCACGATGGCCACGGCGTAGCTGCGCACCATCATGGAGGAGACAGAGGCGGCAAGGTCGGTGTACATGTCGTCTTCCAGGTTCAGTAGGGGCAGGATCATGTTCTTCACCTCGTCGTCCAGCTGGTCGGCGTCGTACTCGGCGCTGTAGCCGTCGATGGCGGTGAATTTGCCGTCCTCACCTTTGGTGAAGATCATATCGTATTCGTTGTCCTCGTCGCTGCGGGCGTCGTGGAGGATCTGGGAGTAGTCCTTCGGGGTGGTGCTGTCGGCCTTGCTGCCGGCAGAGCAGCCCACCAGAGCAAGCAGGCACAGACCGGCAAGCAGGGAAGCAATGATACGTTTCATAAATGAAGTCCTTTCGTGTGTGAAAATCTTCGTGTGAAAGCGGGCGCAGCGGTTTTGAAGCTATTGTGTGCTGTTTTGCGCCTGCTATCCATAATACGAAAGAACACCCCGGCAGAATTGCACCGCAAACGTAACCATTTTATGAACAGCGTTACAGCATAAGGGCATCCAGCTCGCCGTGGTTCACCGGCGTGGAAAGGATGATCTGGGTGCTGGTGGTGCCCAGCTTCTGGAACTGCAGGATCAGGTGTTCCAGCTGGGGCATGCTGCCGCAGCTCACCTTCACAAGGAAGGTGTAGGCGCCTGTGACGTGGTAGCACTGCAGCACTTCCTTGCTGCTCTGCAGCAGCTCCAGAAAGGCATCCTGCTTGGAGGGAGCCACCGAAAGACTGATGAGGGCATCCACATACATGCGGTCGGCGGGGCGGTTGAGGGTGACGGTGTAGCCGCTGATGATGCCGTCGGTCTCCAGCTTGTGGATGCGGCTGGAAACGGCGGGGCTGGTGAGCGACACCTGCTCGGCGATCTCCTTCACCGGCATCCGGGCGTTTTTGGCCAGAAGGGAGAGAATCTTGCGATCCAGATCGTCCATGGGAATTCTCCTTTGAAAATATGTTGGAATGTATAAAATTTTTTGAAAGTAAAGTTTTATTGTTGTGGCAAAAGCACAAAGGACAGAAAAGGTCGGTCGGATTTGGCTTTGTGTTAATTATATAAAGTTTTGCCGGAAAAGTAAAGACTTAATTTAAAGCAAAAACGGAAAAATTTGTTTGACAAGAAAAGAAAAAGGCGTATAATACATCATGCAAGGCAGCGCCGAACCAAAAGCGCCTGCCCCCTTAAAAATTGAGATTCACCACTTTATATACTTTCCCACCCCTCTATACACAAAAACCCGCTGCCAGGCGGGTTTTTGTGTTTGTTGGGGATTTTTTGAAGAATGATGCACCTGCGGCATGATGTCTGCTGACGCAGATGATGTTTTGCGTTGCAAAATGATGTGCGCTGCGGCACATGGGGAACGGCTGTGCGGATGCTCCCACAGGGAGTCGGCGCAGTCAGGTGCTGTTACTATCTACGACCCCTTCCCGGTGAAAACGAAACCCAGAAACGCCCGCAGGTGTTTCTGGGTTTCAAATTAAAAATAATTTTCCGCTAAACATGGCCAGAGTGCAACAGCGACGACCGCTGCCTGTGGCAGAAACAGGGAGGAACTGTTGGGGCAGCGGCCTGCAAGATGCGAATGCCGCTCCAAGGCACGAAGCAGACGCAGGGTGCCGCAACCCGTAGGCGGAGGCCATTCTGAATGCTCTCAATTATTCCGGAATGGAATCGACCCTGCTTTTCTTCACCCGGCGGAACATCACCAGTGCAATGCACAGCGTGACCATTTCGCCGACGGCCAGCGGCACCCAGACGATGCGCACGTTCCCAGCCCCGGTCACCATCCGGCTCAGCAGCCACACCGGCGGCAGAACAAAGAGCACCTGACGGCACAGCGAGATCACCAGCGATTCGATGCCGCATTCCAATGCCTGAAACACGCCCTGAAAGGCAATGCACAGCCCGGCAAACACGAAGCCCAGCGAGACGATGCGCATACAGTCGATGCACATGGGTAAGGTCGTCTCGGACAGCGAGAACAGCCCGGCCAGCGGGGCGGCGAACAGCTCCACGCTGAGACAGCCTGCCAGCATCAGGATGGACGTATAGATCAGGCCCCAGCGGATGCCGTCCTTCACGCGCTGGCGGTTCTGTGCGCCGTAGTTGAAGGAGACGATGGGCGTGATGGCGTCGCGCACGCCAAAAGCCGCGAAGATGATGAGCTGCTGAATTTTATAGTACAGGCCGTAGACGGTGACGGCGTTCTGGCCCACCTGCGGGATGCCGCCGAGGATGAGGTTGAGCGAGTAGGTCATGACGGTGAGCAGCGCCTGCGAGATGATGGCAGGCAGGCCGATGGCGTAAATGCCCAGAATGGTGCGGCGGTCGGGTTTGAAATAGCAGAAGTTGTTTTTGATTTCGACGTTTAAGTGCAGATGGAATGCAAGGCCCAGCCCCATGCTGACCAGCTGACCGATGACGGTGGCCCATGCGGCACCGCGTACGCCCAGCTCCGGCAGGCCGCACCAGCCGTAGATCAGGAAGGGTCCAGGATGATGTTCACCACAGCACCGGCGATCTGTGCAATGGTGGAATACAGCGAGCGGCCCGTGGCCTGCAGCACTTTTTCGTACACCGAGAACAGCACGATGCCGAAGGGGATGCCGCAGCAGATGTGCAGATAATCAATGGCCATGTCCAGCACTTCCGGGCTGATGCTGCCGCCTGCGCTCTGCGAGTACACATAGGGCCGCACGCCCAGCAGGCTGAACAGCATGAACACAGCAGAGAGGATGATGGCCAGCGTCTGCGCATTGCCCACGGTGCGGTTGGCACTTCCCCGGTCACCCAGCCCCAGCAGTTTTGCCAGCAGGGCGTTGGTGCCCACGCCGGTGCCGATGGACACCGCCACCATGAACAGCTGTACCGGGAAGGCAAGGCTCAGGGCGGTGAGGGCATCCTCGCCGCCGGTGGTCATGCGGGCAAGATAGGCGCTGTCCACCACGTTGTAGGCGGCCTGCAGAATCATGGACAGCACGATGGGCAGGCCGATGCGGAACATCAGTGGTGCAATGGGCTGCACCGCCATTTTATTTTGCGAACTGGTTTGCATAAAAGCATTTCCTCCTTTGTTTTTGGGCAAAAAAGAAAACGAGCGGCAGCAACTGGATTTACGCAGTTACTGCCACTCGTTATGGCTTTATTCTATCAGAAACAGCACCAAAAATGCAAAGGCGTTTTTGTACAAATCGCGCACGGCATTTTCGCAAAATCTTGTTCAGGTTCAGACCAGATATCCTTCAAAGCAGTGCAGGTCCTCGGTTTTTACGATGCCTTCCAGATACAGGCCGTCCTCCCGGTACTCCTCCACCTGCACGCTGCCGCGCTCCCGCATGGGGGCGGCAAGACCCAGCTTATCGTAGGGCAGCAGCACCCGCAGGGTGTGCACCCGGTCACTGAGCACTTCGTCCAGCTTTGCCAGCAGCTTGTCCAGGCCGTAGCCGGTCTTGGCGCTGGTGAGCAGGATGTCCGGGTCGAAGCTCATGCTGTTGGACTTATCGCATTTGTTGTAGACGGTCAGGCGGGGGATGTCGGTGCAGTCCAGCCCGTCCAGCACTTCGTCGGTGACGGCCAGTTGTTCTTCGCGCTGCTCGTCGCCCGCATCGGCCACACGGACGATGACGTCCGACCATGCGGCTTCTTCCAACGTGGATTTGAACGCTTCCACGAGATTGTGCGGCAGGCGGGAGACAAACCCGACCGTGTCCACCAGCAGCACGGCCATGCCGCTGGGCAGCACCAGCTTGCGGCTGGTGGGGTCCAGCGTGGCGAACAGCATGTCTGCTTCGGCCACACTGGGGCCGCACAGGGCGTTCATCAGGCTGGATTTGCCCACATTGGTGTAGCCAACAAGGCTTACCACCGGCATGCCGGTCTTGGCGCGGGCTTTGCGGCTCTCGCCCCGGCGCTTTTCCATCTCGGCCAGCTTTTCGGCCAGCGCGTCGATGCGGGCGTGGACGTGGCGGCGGTCCAGCTCCAGCTTGGTCTCACCGGCACCACGGCGTGCACCACCGCCGCCGCCACCACCACCGCCCTGACGGCTGAGCGCCTCGCCCATGCCCTGCAGGCGTGGCAGGCGGTAGCGCAGCAGGGCCAGCTCGGTCTGCAGCTTGCCCTCATTGGTGACGGCGCGGCTGCGGAAGATTTCCAGAATGAGCATGGTGCGGTCGATGACTTCCAGCCCGCCCAGTGCATTGGAGATGTTGCGGATCTGGCTGCCGGTCAGCTCGCCGTCAAACACGGCGCACTCGGCACCCAAGGTCTCAGCAGCAAGGCTGGCTTCTTCCAGCTTGCCGCTGCCCAGCACGATGCCGGTCTCCGGGGTCTGGCGCTTCTGGGTCACCTGTGCCACGGCCTCCATGCGGTTGGCTTCGCACAGGGCAGAAAGCTCTGCCAGGCTGCGGTCACAATCCCACAGGCCCTGATCCAGTGCCAGCAGGATGACCTTCGTCGGGGGTGTTTCCACTAAAATATCGTAAAGTTCGCTCAAAATAAGTCCTTTCTTTGATAATGCGCTCTTGTTAATAGATAACTTTTGCACTCCACCGGGGTGCCGTCGAATTTGTGGTCCACCGAGTCGTGGTGGTACACAAAGCCCGCTTTTTCCATCACCCGGCCGCTGGCGGGGTTCGCTTTGGCGTGGCAGCAGGTGAGGAAGGGAGCGTCCGTTTGGGTGAACCAGTAGTCCGCCACGGCCCGCAGCGCTTCGGTGGCAAAGCCTTTGTTCCACCACGCCCGTCCGAGACAGTAGCCTGCTTCCCACACGCCGTCTGCGCAGTCCAGCTGCGGCCAGAGCGCTTTCTGTGCCGGGTCACCCAGCAGGGCGTTGAAGATGCTGATGCTGCCGAACACCTGCCCGCTGCTTTTCTCCACAATGGCCCACTGGTAGTAGTCCGGGTTCGGGTAGAGGGTGGCCCAGGCGGCCAGCAGGCCCACCGTTTCCAGCTCGTTTTTGTGGGGTTCCCACCGCAGCCAGCGGGTCACCTCCGGGTCGGATGCCCAGTTCTGGTACATCTGCCCGGCATCTTCCGGCAGCAGGCGGCGCAGCAAAAGCCGTTTCGTTTCCAGCTCCTGTGTCCCTACATGGCGCATGGCGCACACCTCCCCAATTTATAAAGTATGCATAGGATAGCACAAATTTGGCGTTCCTGCAAGCGCAGCGGCGAAAAAATGCTTGACCGGACCGCTTTTGTGCATTACACTTAAAACCGACTACTTTTCCAGGGAAAAAGGAGACCCCACCATGAAGGATGTGCGCGAAATTCTGAAAAAACGCCCGCTGCTGTTCGACGGCGGCATGGGCACCTATTATAAAGCTGCGCCCGGTCAGGAGTGCGAGCAGGCGAACCTGCTGGACCCGGAGGGCATTCAGGCTGTGCACCGCGCCTATCTGGCGGCGGGTGCGGATGCCGTCAAAACCAACACCTTCGGCCTGCCCCGCATGGCGGCGGCGCAGAACCCGGTGTGGGAAGCGCTGGCCGACGAGGGCTGGAAGCTGGCGGTGCAGGCTGCCGCCGAGACCGGCGCAGCGGTGTTTGCCGACATCGGTCCGGCCCCGGACACCGAAGCCCAGCCTGCTGCACAGCTGTACATCGCGCTGGCGGACCGGTTCGCCGCGCTGGGCGCGAAGAACTTCCTGTTTGAAACTCTCAGCACCGACACCGGCGTGACTGAAGCAGCACAGCACATCAAAAAAACGGTGCCGGACGCCTTCATTCTGGTGTCCTTTGCGGTGCTGCCGGACGGCTACACCCGCGAGGGCCGCCACTGCGCCGAGCTTGTGCGCCGTATGACTGAGAGCGGCGTGGTGGATGCCGTGGGACTGAACTGCGTGTCGGCTCCGGGTGCCATGCGCGCGCTGGTGCAGCGGCTGGGCGGGACGAAGCTGCCGCTTTCGGTCATGCCCAATGCAGGCTACCCGGTAGTCACCCGCACCCGGGTGCAGTACCAGGGCAGGCCGGAATATTTTGCCCGGGAGCTGGCCCGCATCGCGGCAGAATGTGCAGATGTGCGCATTCTGGGCGGCTGCTGCGGCACGACGCCGGAGCACATCGCGGCCCTGCGCACGGCATTGGATGCTTTGCCGGAAGCACTGCCTGCCGCCCCGGTGGCAGAAGTTTCCACCCCTGCGAAGCCGGAAGTGGAAAAAGACGACGCCTTCCTGCGCAAGCTGAACGCAGGGAAAAAGGTCATTGCCATTGAGCTGGACAGTCCCAAGGATGCCGACTTGACCGGCTATCTGGATGGTGCCCGCCGCCTGCAGGCCGCCGGGGCGGACCTTTTGACCATTGCGGACTGCCCCATTGCCCGGGCGCGGATGGATTCTTCGCTGGTGGCCTGCCGGGTGCACCGGGAGCTGGGGCTGAACGTGCTGCCCCACATGACCTGCCGCGACCGCAACCTGAACGCCACCAAGGCCCTGCTGCTGGGCCTGTACGCCGAGGGCGTGCGGGAGGTGCTGGCCATCACCGGCGACCCCATCCCCACCGCCGAGCGCGACGAGGTGAAGAACGTGTACCAGTTCAACTCCCGCAAGCTGGCGCAGTACATCGTCTCGCTGGCCGGGGAGGGCAGGGAGATGCCCAGCCCCATGACGGTGTTCGGCGCACTGAACCTGAACGCCCGCAACTTTGATGTAGAGCTGCGCCGCGCTGTGGAAAAGATGGAAAACGGCATGAGCGGCTTCCTCACCCAGCCGGTGCTGTCGGCGCAGGCAGTGGAGAACCTGAAAAAGGCCCGGGAGACGCTGGGCGAAAAAGCCAAACTGCTGGCGGGCATCATGCCGGTGGTGAGCCAGCGCAACGCCATCTTTATGGAAAACGAGATCAACGGCATCCATGTGGAACAGGCCATCATTGACCGCTTTGCCGGGCTGGACCGTGCCCAGGGCGAAGAACTGGGGCTGGAAGTTTCGGTGCAGGCGGCACTTGCGGCTGCCCCCTATGCCGACGGCTTCTACCTGATGACCCCCTTCAACCGTGTGGCCCTGATGGAGCGGCTCATTGCACGGCTGAAGGAAGAAGTAATCGCAGATTAAAATGGCCGACGCCTACGGGTTGCGGCACCCTGCGTCTGCTTCGTGCCTTGGAGCGGCACTCGCATCTTGCAGGCCGCTGCCCCAACAGTTCCTCCCTGTTTCTGCCACAGGCAGCGGTCGTCGCTGTTGCACTCTGGCCATCTTTAGCGGAAAAATAGTTTTGTTATAGAGCAAATCCGGCAGACTGCGGTCTGCCGGATTTGCGTTTTTCACGAATGGGGCCGAAACCACAGGACGCAGCAGAACAAATTCTGATATAGAAAAAAGTAATTGACAAACCGCACAAAAAACGCTATATTCTTTTTATAAATGCGTTGAAAAAGAGTGCGCGCTGTTTTTGCCGTTCAGAGAGCCGGGTGCTTTGCTGTGAGCCCGGTACGGCCCGGCAGTGTGCTGTCACTTTGGAGCAGGAGCGGTGAGCCGGGAGCCGGTGAGCCGCTCTCGGAACTGCCCCACGTTACCGGGGCATCAAGGGGCGCAGAAGCTTTCTGCGCAATTTGGGTGGTACCGCGGTATGTAAATTTACACAGCCGTCCCATGGAACGTTCCGTGGGGCGGCTTTTTTCGTCCCACTCATCAATTTTTATTGGGAGGATACCTATGAAAGAACTCGCAAAGCAGTACGATCCCAGCCAGGTGGAAGACCGCATCTACCAGTTCTGGCTGGACGGCGGCTACTTCCACACGAAGGCCGACCCCGACAAAAAGCCCTTTACCATCGTCATGCCGCCTCCGAACGTCACCGGTCAGCTGCACATGGGCCATGCGGTGGACAACACCATGCAGGATATCCTGATCCGCACCAAGCGGATGCAGGGCTATGCCGCCCTGTGGGTGCCCGGCACCGACCACGCATCCATTGCCACCGAGGCCAAGGTCGTGGAGGCCATGCGCGCCGAGGGCCTGACCAAGGAGATGGTGGGCCGCGACGGCTTTCTGGAGCGCGCTTGGGCCTGGAAGACCAAGTACGGCAACCGCATCGTCAGCCAGCTGAAGAAGCTGGGCAGCAGCTGCGACTGGGACCGTGAGCGCTTCACCATGGATGAGGGCTGCTCCGAGGCCGTGAAGGAAGTGTTCGTGCGCCTGTACGACAAGGGGCTGATCTACCGCGGCAACCGTATGGTCAACTGGTGCCCCCACTGCAACACCTCCATCTCCGATGCCGAGGTGGAGTATGAGGAAAAGGACGGCAATTTCTGGCACCTGTTGTACCCGGTCAAGGAGACCGGCGAGATGCTGGAGCTGGCCACCACCCGCCCGGAGACCATGCTGGGCGATACCGCTGTGGCCATCAACGGCGATGACCCCCGGTACGCCCATCTCCACGGCTGCCATGTGGTGCTGCCCCTGCTGAACAAGGAGATCCCCATCGTCTGCG
>OJKC01000498.1_pt1 | contig 33152 bp, 35 predicted proteins | sample 1596401 | NCBI WGS metagenome assembly OJKC01 (sample SAMEA4350162, study PRJEB24818) | metagenome | biome: human; feature: gut; material: faeces | place: Denmark | collected 2013-09 | reverse complement strand
TCATAGAGAAAGGGAGATGTAAATAGGGGGGGGACGCCTCGGGCGAGGTCGGGGTCGGGATTGGGATCGGGATCGGGATCGAGGTCGGGATCGGGATCGGGGTTGGGATCGAGGTCGGGAACGAGGTCGGGACCGGGATCGAGGTCGTGTGAACCCCGATAGGGGGTGAGGATCATTCTATAAAAACTGCGGCGAAGCCGCCAACACCACCTTCCGAACCTTTTGAACCCTCTGAACCCTCCCATCGAAGGTGTGTCCAATGGTGCCCGACAGCATCGTCATCTCGAGCGGGGGGATGTGCCGGTATGGGGGTAGATGCAAACCGCTCCGATGATACTCTGAGTCGAGAGATCTCCTGCCGTAATGCTGCCCGTACCATCAGAGGGGGGGAGATTTCTCCACTCTGTGGAGACTCTGCATAGAGTCTCCAAGTCAGCCGAAGTTGGCCTCTAGCCTGCACAATAAGAGGCTTTCCTATTGGCGGCTGACCGGCTACGGTCGAAATGACGGGGATGGGGGCAGCGTTTTTGTCATTTGTCCCTTTCTGAAATGACTGTATGCTGCTCGCCAGGCGGCATTATAAAACTCATTGCCCCCTAAAGGGGAAACGACTCACTACATTTTGCGCGTCGCTAGCGCTCCTTCAAAATGTGTTCGCTGTGCACCGCAGGGCGATACCACCACCCTCTGAACCCTCACACCGAAGGTGTGTCCAATCACATGGGAAATTCGCTGTTTGCCTTTTCTCTCACGTATTCCCAGAAGTGGTCGATAATGTATTCCCTGAGGAGCACGGCGGAGAGGGACAGCTTTCCTTCTGTTTTCCAGGAAAGATTCAGGTAGCGGTGGCAGTCCATGTCTCCCACTGGGAGGGAGGCCAGGCCGCTGTAGGCGTTGTACCAGGTCATCTGGGGGACCAGGGCGATGCCTAGGCCGGCATTGACGAATTCATGGATGGTGTCGGGGTTGTCGCTTTCCATGACGATTTTGGGCGAAAATCCTGCTTTTCCGCAGTAGGTTTCAAGAATGTCCCGGAGCACGAATCCCTTGGGCGGGGCGATGTAGTTTCTGTCTGCGAAATCAGCCAGATTGATGTAGGGCAGCCGGGCATGGCGGTCGGAAAGGGGAAGCACCATGACCAGGTTTTCCCGGAAAAGGGTGACGGTATGTTCATTCTCCACATGATGAATGCTGGAATAGAGGGTGAGATCCGTATGTTTCGGAGCGGCTTCCATCTTGGGGTTGATGATTTCCAGCATGGCTTCGGGATGGTCTTTCCGGAATTCCGCCAGAAATGAAGGAATGAGCTTGGTGGCAGAATGGATGGCAAGGTTCACCGTCATCTGCTGGAGATTTTTAGAATCGGCGAATTCCTGCTGCATTTCATCATATTCCTGCAGGAAATTTTCCGCATGCTTCAGAAGGATGTGGCCATCCCTGGTGAGATGGATATTTCTTCCTTCCCGTTCAAAGAGGGTGACACCCAGCTCCTCTTCCAGCCCCCTGATGGTTCGGGAAAGGGCAGGCTGGGCGATATGGAGGGCCTCCGCTGCTTTGGTGAGATGCTCCATTTTCGCCGCTTTCCGGAAATATTCCAGGGAAGTGAAATTTAATTTCATGGCTGCCTCCTGACTTCAAACTGTCTGCAGGAAAGAGAAGGGCTTTCTGAAGGATATCGAAATATTTGCCTTTTTCTTGCTATAGTAGTATACTATAAGTGGGTATTAAAAATACCAATAAAACATTTCGGAAATTTAACCGCCGGTACTTGACCTTTTTATAAAAATAAAGGCCGGCTGTATGCAATCATTATATCATAGACCCTTTGGGTTCATGTCAGATTGTGACATTTTTTACCAAAGAAAGGAGGACAATATGGAAATCGGCGAACTGATGGACCTGGAAATGTACGGCAGCATGTACCTGCTCTTTGCCATGGCTTTCTTCTATGTAGAAGGAGCCAATCTTCTGGTGCCGTCCCGGGTGAATTTCAATTTCAAACGTATCCTTTCTCCATTTGCCTCCTTCTTCAAAGGTTTCATCGGTGCAGGAGGATGGAATCATTACGCCTCTGTGATTTTCGGGCATAAAGATTTTGTACAACTGAATGACGGGGCATCTGTTTTGGGATGTCCGGTTTCCGCCGCTGTCTGACACGCGGGGGAAACCCTGCGCGGCGGCACAGCCATGAAACTTTCAAATGAAAGGCTTTTTCAGTGTTCTCAGAAAAAGCCAGCTTTGCAGAACTTTCAATAGAAGACGCCTCGCGGCGTCTTTTTTGATGAAATTTCTGGAGAGTGCATTTACATGTTATTCGTAAAAAAAGATATTAAGAAACTGCTGTCGGTGATGATACCGATACTGGTGGCCCAGGTATCTACGGCAGGGGTGACTTTCATCAATACCACCATGGCCGGTCATGCCGGCGCCGACGATCTGGCTGGTGTCTCTGTGGGAGCGGGACTCTTTTACCCACTCCTGGCTTCCATTATCGGTCTCCTCATGGCGGGAACGCCCCTCATGGCGCAGCTCATTGGACGGAAAGAAAGAGAAAGCATTCCCTTCATCGTAAGAAGCGGCATGGTCATTGGCCTTTCGGTGTGGGCCCTCTTCACAGCAGCCTATTTCTTCTTCATTGATGACCTCCTGGCCTCCCTGGCTCTGGAAGCAGCGGTGGAACACATTGCCCGGTACTACCTGATGACCATGATTGGCGTGGTATTCTTCCTGGCCCTCATGATTCCGCTGCGCTGCCTCACCGACACCGCAGGCTCCACTTCCATTTCCATGAAACTTTTCCTCATGGCACCGGTGATTAACGGTATTTTCAACTACATCTTCATCTACGGCCACGGCGGCATGCCTGCCCTGGGCGGTATCGGAGCCGGTCTTGCCACCATGATGACCTACGGCTTCCTCCTGGGACTCTTCCTTCTGGTAGTTATGAAATCGAAAGATCTGGGCGGAAGACAGATTTTTGCAAGCCTTGCCCTGCGTTCGAAAGACCTTCGGGAATACCTGGTCGTAGGCGTGCCCAGCGGCCTTTCCATCTTCATGGAAATGAGCCTTTTCAGCCTGATTATCGTATTCCTTTCCCGCTACGGCACCGACGCTTTGGCGGCCTACCAGATTGCCGACAACTTTGCCAGCCTGGTATACATGCTTCCCGTATCCTGCTCCATGGCCCTCACCATCCTCATTGCTACGGCAGTGGGAGCCGGTGATATGACTCTGGCACGGCGGTACAAAAAAGCAGGCTTTGTGGTGGCCATGGCAGGCGCCATGATGACCGCCTCCTTCACCGTACTCTTTAGAAACTCCATCGGCTCCGTCTACACCGACGATGCCGCCGTAGCTCTCATTGCAGGACAGTTCCTCATCTACAGCGCCGGCTGGCAGCTCTTCGACGCCATTTCCACCCCCATCCAGGGCATCCTTCGGGGACTGAAGGACACAAGGATTTCCTTCGTCCTCATGGTTCTGGCCTACTGGGGCGGCTGCTTCCCCATGAGCCTCTTCCTGGACAGTCACACCGCCCTGGGCGCCGACTCCTTCTGGCTGGGACTTGACTTCGGCGTAGGCTGCTCCGCCTTCCTCATGATACTCCGCCTTCTCTACGTAGAAAGAAAACTGGACGGCCGGCCGATGCCCTCCCTCAGCTGGCTCCTTTCCCTTATCCCCGGCAGAAAAACAGCGCCTGCTGCTGTCTATGCCATTTCCCTCCAGAGAAATATAAAGAAAGCAGAAGAACTGCTGGACCTCTGGACCGCCATGGAAGAAAAAATGTCCATGCTTATGCAGGAAATCAAAGAATCGGAAGTGGATATCTACGAAGCCTTGGGAAGAATCCTTCCCATCCGCCTATCCCTTCTGACCGACCTTCACCTGTCCATCATAGGCCACGCCTCCAGGGCCTATATCCCATAGGTACCTTCGATAAAAAAGCTCTCTGCCCTACGGCAGAGGGCTTTTTCAGTGGGAATGTGCCAAAGGCGCGTCTGACGTCTCCCGCCGAATCGTCTCCGCATCCTTTACAAATTTATAATTCTTTTACCTCACACCGTATCATCATGTGCTATTATAATAGTAATAAATAACTAAAATAGACTTATCTCAGTCATTTCTATAGAAAAAGGTGAAGTTATGAAGATTCTTGTGACCGGCGGTGCCGGCTTTATTGGTTCTCATCTGGTGCGTCAGCTCATGGAAGCAGGGGATGAGGTCATTTCCCTGGACAATCTTTCCACAGGCCTTCGGGAAAATCTGCCGGAAGGAGCCCGGCTGGAAGTGATGGACACCCACGATGACAAAGTGGAAGACCTCTTCCGCAAGGAACATTTTGATGCTGTAGTGCATCTGGCTGCTCAGACCCTGGTGAGCGACTCCATGGTGGATCCTGAAAACGATATGTACCAGAATATTGCAGGTACCGTTCATATCATGGAATACTGCAGGAAATACGGCGTAAAGCGGGTAATCTTCTCCTCCTCCGCCGCCACCTATGGCGACGTGGACGAAAAAGCTCTTCCTGTGCAGGAAACACTCCCGCAGATTCCCCTTTCTTTCTATGGCCTGACCAAAATGACCGTAGAAAAATACCTGGCTCTCTACCATATGGCTTTCGGCATTCACTTCGTGGTACTCCGTTTCTCCAACGTATACGGCGAACGCCAGGGCGATGGGGGAGAAGGCGGTGTTATCAGCATCTTCGCCAAACGTCTCGCTAAAGGACAGGACATTACCATCTTCGGAAACGGCAAACAGACCAGAGACTTCGTCTACGCCGGCGACATTGCCCGGGGCATCCGTCTGGCACTGACCACCAAAAACGCCGACACCTGCTACAACCTCAGCACCCAGACAGAAATCAGCCTGAACGAACTGGTCACCATCCTTTCCCACATTACCGGAAAAGAAATCACCCCATCCTACGGCCCTGCCAGAGAAGGGGACATTTACCGCTCCTCCCTTTCCAACGAAAAAGCCGTGAAAAACCTTCACTGGACCCCGGAAGTATCCCTGGAAGAAGGACTGAAACGGACCTACCAGTACTTCCAAAAACAATGAAATACGAAAAGCGCCTTCTTGAGAAAGTAGGGCGCTTTTTTATTGATAGAAGGCGCCATGACATAGAAAGGCCAAATCCCGTAATGCTGACTTTATAAGCATTGCCCCCTAAAGGGGAAACGACTCACTACATTTTGCGCGTCGCTAGCGCTCCTTCATCCTCTGCTGTCACTGACTCACTAGATTTTCGGGTCGCTGATGCTCCCTTACAAATCCAGTTCGCATAGTGCAAATCATGTTCGCTGTGCATCGCTTCGCTCAGGGGGCCGCCGATTGGCGGTCAGGACCGCGATGGAGCATCATATCGGTGCTCTGCCCCGTACACCCTTTTGCCACTACGTGGCATTTCCCCTCAAGGGGAAACGAGAAAATAGGTGGCACTGGAAATTGTGTCACATAAGACACAGACAGCCAATCCCGTAACGCTGACTTCATACTCATCGCCCTGCGGGCGATACCACAACCCTCGGCCTGAAAGGCCGTCAAACTTAAGAACCCTCCGGCCGTCAGGCCGGTCCATCTTAAAAACCCTCACACCGAAGGTGTGTCCAAGGGCAATCCACAATCCTCGGGGCTAAAGGCCCCGTCAGACTTACGAACCCTTGGGCCCCAAGGGCCCATCCATCTTAAGAACCTTTTTTCCGCAACCCTTCTATACAAACTGCCTGCGTCAGCAGGCCATAACCTTCGGGCCGCAGGCCCGTCCACCCTCTGAACCCTACGAGACCTGCGGTCTCGGCCCCCTTTGGTACTGCGTACCACCTTTCCGCTCGCAAGCAGTGGCACAATAAGGATTTCAAATTTCTACTTTCCCCCCCTTAGATGTAAACTTTTTAAAATAGATATTTTTTATTCTTTTTTGTTAAATATATTGACGAAAAATGTAAAATTATTTATGATGATACCAGCAAGTACCGGTATATAGGAGGAAATGCAAAGATGGCAAAGGGAGATATGGTGCGCATTACTTATGTGGAACTATGGAATTTTAAAAATGTCAGGCATGGAAGCATTAACTTATTATTGCAGCCCGAAGGCTTTAAGTCCTCTGTGCTGGGCATTTTTGGACAAAATGGTTCCGGAAAGACAGCATTCATAGATTCACTGAATATTTTGAAGCAGGCGCTGTCTGGGAGAATCTTAGATAATCAATATGCAGGATACATTATGTATGGTGCTGAGTGTGCTGTCCTGTCATTTCATTTCATAGTATCAGCAGGCAATATACATTACAGGGTAAAATATACATTTAAATTAAGAAAAGAGGCCGCACTGCCGGATTCCAATGTAGAGGCTTTTAGCGAGACCGAGGAAGACACAGTACAGTATCGCCCTGTGATTTTTGATGAAGAATTGAAATGCGCGGTAGAAACGGAATCTTTAAAATGTCCTATGACCACCGTCATGAATACAAAATCAAATAAAGCCGTATTTCTGCCCAAAGCTAAATATAACCTTCTCATTGACGATAAAACTGCCTATATACAGCTCATGGGGGATAAAGGGATGGCATTGAAGCTGGGGAAATCCTTCCTTTTCTCTTCAGAACTTCTTTCCTTCATACGTAAAAATAAAAATGCCGAAATTTATCGGTTATTGCTTGACTCCCTGGTGCGATTTGGAAACTTCGAGTTATTTGTCATGAAAACAGATATGAACGGGATCATCAGTTTATCCGGGCTTCCCTTTGCATTCCATCTGGAAGGAAGCGCCATTGGGCAAACACTGCTTCCGATAAATAAACCGCCGGTCATTCCAAAAGATATGTTTCGTGTCCTATCTGAAATGATTGGTTATATGAACATCGTCCTCCAGACGCTCATCCCTGGATTGACCATAGGAGTTCACGATTTGGGCACTGCCTTTGTGGGTAAAACGCATATGGAAGGAATCAGGATAGGGCTGACCTCCTGTCGCAATGACCGAGAAATTCCGTTGGTTTATGAATCGGATGGTATTAAGAAAATCGTCTCCGTCCTGCAGCTCTTTATAGAAATTTATAATAGACCGTCTATGACCGTGGCAGTGGATGAATTGGATTCCGGTATCTTTGAATACCTTTTGGGGGAGCTCCTGTCCATCATTCAGGAAAGAGGAAAAGGCCAGCTGATTTTTACATCCCATAACCTGAGGCCTCTGGAAACCCTGCCGACTCTGTGCACCGCTTTTACCACAACAGATCCCGATGAGCGATATATTCGAATCAGAAATATGAAACGCTCCAATAACCTGCGCAGCAGCTATTACAGAAATATCATTTTAGGAAACGATCATTACACATTATATGATGAAACAGAAAATTATAAAATTGCAGCAGCATTCCGCAAGGCCGGAATGCAGGAAGAAGAACGCAGGTTAAATCCCAAAGGGGGCAAACCCAATGCGTAAAAAAGCCATGATTTTCATTTTGGAAGGCCCTTCAGACGATACATCACTTGCCGGCTCCTTAAAGTATATTTTTTCATCCAGCCGGATAGAACCCCTGGTTATGCATGGAGATATCACATCGGATAGGACCATCACAAACAGGAATATAATCAAAAGGCTTCATGAAGAAATCAGAGCATTTTGTAACACAAAATTTCTTACGAAAAGCAACATCCTTAGAATCGTCCATATTATTGATACGGATGGAGCCTTTATTCCCGACGATTTAGTTCAAGAATCCCCTGACTGCAGTCAGATTGTTTATTCAGAAGATAACATCAGATGCAGCTCAAAACAAAACCTCTGCCGAAGAAACCATATAAAGCAACAAAATGTCCAAAAACTGCTTGATACTCATAATATAGGAGGATTATCCTACAGCGTATACTATATGTCATCAAACCTCGAACACGTCCTTCACAATCGGATAAATCTGACCGACGAAGAAAAAGAAGAACTATCCTATGAATTTGCAGAAATCTGCACAGATAAGCCGGAATACTTTATCCAATTAATGACATCCCAAACTGTTTTCATAGACGGCTCGTATAAGGAAAGCTGGGACTATATAAAAAGCGGGAAACATTCACTGGAACGCCACTCCAATCTGGCCTTATGCTTCCACGGTTCATTCGGCTACGAGAGTATAAATAGTCAATAAAGACGAGCCACTTATGGTAAAAACCATTAAAACCGCCTCAAGGGGCGAGGGGAAAACCGCAAAACCGGACTTCGTCCGCTGGAAATACACCCCTTTTGGTGCTAACGCACCACCTTTCCCCCGGAGGGGGCACTTTTACCGGCGCTATGCCTTGCGTTGCTTATGAGGGCAAATACTGAGTGGAGAGCAAACTTCCCCCTCCGGGTGGAAGTACCGCGCAGCGGGGATAGGGGTGCATTTCCTACAGGCGCAGCCTGGTCGGCATGTTTTCCTTTCGCGCCAAAGGCGCGGTTGTATGATTTTACCAAAAGAGGCGGCCCTCTATGATTGTAAAGGCCGCCCACGAAAGGCCCGAAGGGCCCGTCTGAAGTCTGATTGCCTGACCGTCTGACGGCTCCCGTCTGATTGTCTCTACATCCTCAAACCTCAAACCTCAAATCTCTTCCTCGTCTGTCATCTATCGTCTGACGGCTTGCGCCGTCTCCCCCTTTGGTGGCTGGCGCCACCACCTTTCCGCCCGCAGTTCGGTGGGGCGGAAAAAGGAAAGCGCCTTAATGGGCAGGCTAGGCGCCTTACTTCGCCCCACTTGGAGGTCCTATGCAGGACCTCCACAGTGGCACCACAAAACGCCCCGTCATTTCGAGCGAAGCGAAGCGGAGCCCCGAGATCTCCCCGTACAATGGCTCTTTCCGTAAGTAGGGGATACGTTTCCCGCCGCAATGCCAGTCTGACGTCTGACCGTCTGACGTCTCCCGTTTAATTGTCTCTACTTCCTCAAATCTCAAATCTCAAATCTCTTTCCTCCCCCTTACTCAATTGTGATATAATATCTATACTCACTAAGAATAGACTAGATATAGAGAACAATCCGGGGGAATTTATGGATCATCATATACATGAAGCGAAGCAGAATGCAGACGGGAGACTGATACCGTCTCTTATTTTTGCCTTGGGCGACTATGCCGCCCTGGCAGTGGCAGGGATACTGGCAGTGTATATCAGGAACTGCATCATGACCTACAGCACCTTCCGGGTGTCTGAGGGCTATCTATTCCTGTGGCTGCCGCTGGTTTTTATGTTTTTCAATTTCTATAGCGGACTCTACGGGAGACGCATGCTCATATATCGTATGGTGGAGCGTCTCTTTTTTGCGTGCCTGGAAGGCACGGTGCTGGGCATCATTCTCATGTTCTTTGCCCAGGTCTCGGGGCAGGTGTCCCGCCTCTTTGTGGTTCTCGACACCATCCTTGCCTTTACGCTGATGGCAGTGCTGCGTGTGGTATTAAGCAAAGTGATGAAGCGGGTGAAAGCTTTCCAGATTCCGGTGCTTATCGTAGGCGCGGGAAAGACGGCGGAGCTGGTGGTACAGCAGATTCTTCGCGACTCCGGCATGCGCTATCGGGTGGTGGGATTTCTGGAAGACCGGCATCCCGTCAACATTCCCATCCATGGATTTTCTGTGCTGGGTGGATTTGATGATATGGAAAAAGTCATTCAGGAAACAGGGGTCCGCACGGTACTCATCGCAGCGCCGGGGCTTCCCCAGGATGACCTGTCAGACCTCATCTACCGTGCCCAGTCCCTGGTGAAACAGGTAGACGTGGTTCCGAATCTGGTGGCTGTCCCTATGTCCAATGTGACTGCAGAATCCTTCTTCGATGCGAAAATCATGGTCCTTCATATTCGGAATAACCTGGCCAGCCCCTGGAACCAGCTGCTGAAACGAATCTTCGATATCGTGGCCACCATCTGCGGCGGCATCCTCATATCGCCCATCCTTCTTGCCATTGCCATCTGGGTCTATCACGACTCCCCGGGCCCCGTCATTTTCAAGCATCGGCGAGTAGGAAAAAACGGAAAAGAATTCAACTGCTACAAATTCCGTTCCATGTGCGTAAACTCGAAAGAAGTACTGGAGCACCTCCTGGCTACCGATCCGGCGGCGAAAGCGGAATGGGATAAAGAATTCAAGCTGAAAGACGATCCCCGCATCACAAAAAGCGGCGCCTTCCTCAGAAAAACCAGCCTCGACGAACTTCCCCAGCTCTGGAACGTGCTGAAAGGGGAAATGAGCCTCGTAGGCCCCCGGCCTATCGTGCAGGCGGAAGTGGAACGATATGACAAGTTCATTAAAGAATACTATTCCGTCCTTCCCGGCATCACCGGCATGTGGCAGACCAGCGGCAGAAGCGATATAGACTATCCCGAAAGAGTCCAGATGGACAGCTGGTACGTCCACAACTGGAGCGTCTGGCTGGATATGGTACTGCTGTGGAGAACCGTGGCGGTGGTATTGAGCCATAAGGGAGCATATTGAAGTGATTTAAGAAATGAGAGTTTCTATGGATATTAAATTTAAGGAAAATGTAGTAGTTATTATACCTGTTTACCATCCAGATATTAAATTTAATTCTTTACTAAGAATGTTAAAAAAACAAGAGGACATTTATTTTGATGTTTACATTGTTAATTCTGGATCTGATAAAGCGCAGTATGCAACAGACTTAGAGGGCTTATCCTATACTATGATTGATATAGATCCGAGCACTTTTAATCATGGTGCTACCAGACGGAGGGCAGCTGAAACCTGTGATAAATATGCTTTTCTCATATATATGACACAGGATGCTGTTTTGGCAGATAGACATTCACTTTTCAATCTTTTAAAAGCTTTTAATGATAAAGAGGTTGGGTGTGCTTACGGGAGGCAATTACCAAATCCAGATGCAGGAATCATGGCAGCTCATGCTCGTCTTTTTAACTATCCTGTCAAAAGTAAGGTAAAGCAGCTATCTGATAAACAACGGCTGGGGATTAAAACGGTCTTTATTTCAGATACCTTTGCAGCTTATCGACGCAGTGCGCTATTTGCGATAGGGAATTTTCCTGAACACGTAATTCTGAGTGAAGATACGTATGTAGCAGCGAAAATGGTATTAGCCGGTTGGAAGATAGCCTACCGTGCTGATGCGAAAGTCTACCATTCCCATAATTATACGATAATGCAGGAATTTCGGCGGTACTTTGATACAGGTGTCTTTCATGCTGAGGAACCGTGGATTCGAAAATCTTTTGGTGTTGCGGAAGGGGAAGGTAAAAGGTTTGTACTTTCAGAAATAAAGTATATTATGGCACACAAACCGTGGCTTGTTTTCTCAATGCTCTTTCGGGATTCTATGAAATTTCTTGGATATAGACTTGGAATAAAAGAGAAAAAATTATCTAATAGTCTTAAAAAGAAAATTAGTATGAATCCGCATTATTGGGAGTAAAAAATGATAATGCAGAACACTTTTAGCTTAATTATTGCTACTTATGGTAGGTATAAAGAGATAGATAGATTGCTGCACAGCTTTGCACAATTAGAGTATGACTTAAATTTGCTGGAAATCTATATTGTCGATCAAAATAATAAAATAGACTTGCAGCCTATTGTTGCGAAATATACTTCTATTTTACATATTCATCATATCCGTTCTTCCAGAAAAGGATTGTCATTCAATCGAAATATAGGTTTAAAAGAAGCACATGGAGATATTATTGCTTTTCCGGATGATGACTGTACATATTATCCAGATACGTTAAAGAAGGTAAATAAAGCATTTGCTGAATTTACAGATGCATCTTTACTATTAGGTCAAATAATTGACAGAAAAAGGGGTGAAAAAATCATTCGTAATTGGTCGAATCATTCTTTTGATGTAAATCTTTCCAATTTTTATACCAACTTTTCTTCGATTACTATGTTCGTAAAAAATGATGGGAAAATTCGGCTTTTTGATGAGCGGCTTGGCAGTGGTGAGTACTTAGGCTCCTGTGAAGATGCTGATTATATTGTACAGGCTTTGAAACATAATTATAGGATTTGCTACGCTCCTGAAATACAGGTTTGGCACCCATCTCAAAAAAATAGCGAATTTAGTGAAAGCAAAATTGCTAGCTATGGACGTGGTTTTGGTGCATTTGCCCATAAAAATTTTAATTTACAGATTGCGATTCTTTTTGGGGAAGTAATTATATATCATGCACTCAGATATATTTTTTTTATGATTAAAGACAGAAAAAAGGAGAAAACTGCTGAAAAAATAAGTGTTATTTCAAGGATCAATGGATGGAAATTATATAAGAAATCTAAGAATAAGGAGTAAAATTAATGAAAGAGATTCAAATTCCGAAAACATTAGCGTTATTATCTCCAGGGGATGATATTCAAGAATTGCTGCTTAGTCCAGAGAATATTGATATTTGTTATATTTATAAAAACGAGATGAAATTTTTTTCTCGTTGTATAAAGCGGCTTAAATTGCTCTTTCCGTTTAATTCGTTGGCTTTTTCAAATGAATTCCGACATATAGATTTGGCTAAATATGATGTCATTATTTTGGATGAGACTATTTATCCAGATAAAGTCATTAAGTATGTCCGCAAATGCAATCAGACGTGTAAGATTATTTACTGGATGTGGAATACTGTTGAGTATAGTGGTCGTCTACGATTATATAATAAGTGGAAACGTTGGCATATTTTACTCTCTATGAGAGAAAAATATAATTTTGAAATATCCTCTTTTGATATAGAGGACTGCAATAGGTATAACTTGACTTATAATAATCAAGTTGCTCCTTTTTTTAGAGATCTTTCGAATCCCAATCCCATTTCAAATTCTATCTTTTTCTTTGGAAAAGACAAAGGGAGATTATCTCATCTCCGAAATCTAGCTGATGAATTCAGAAGTCTCGGATATGTATGTGATTTCAATGTGGTTCCTGATGCTCGCAAGAAATACTCAGCACATGATTTCGACGGTGTTAAGAGAGCTCATTATACGGCATATAGAGATTTGATTAAGAGTGAATTAAGTTCTAGCTTATTGTTAGAAATTTTGCAGGATGGTCAGGGAGGAATCACATGGAGAGCACTGGAGGCAATGTTTTATAAGCGAAAATTGATTACTAATTTCCAGAATATAAGAAAATACGATTTTTATAACGAAAGCAATATATATATTATTGGGCTAGACGATAAGGAAAAAATTAAACAGTTCATGAAAACACCATATCAGGAAATACCAGAAACTATTAAAAATAGATATACTTTTAAGGGCTGGTTGCAAAATATGGTTAATAATTAAATGCAAACTCACAATTTAAACTATACTATCACAATACATAAAATGGCCAAATTTGTTGGCACCATGATGCCGTATTTTCCTGGGAAAGCATTTGTTTATTAGTGTATAATTAAATTATAGGAGGATTGCAAATTATTATTTTTATTCTATGAAAGGAGCGAGGGAAGATGAAAGGAGGGAAGGCCGGAATTTTAAATCGCTTCTTTTCGAATAAAACTTTTCGAAATTTAATCAATGGAATTGATGATAAGACTTATGAGGCTGTTATTCAAAAATACCTGCATAATGATTTCATGGATTTTACTAATCACTATGCTATTCAGTAGATTAATGCACTTTTGGGAAAAGCATATCGGAAGAGGCGATGAGACAATCAGATTTCAAACAATTCAGACATAAGATTATAAAGCATCATACAGTCAGACGATTAGAAGGTCAGACTGGCAAATATCAGACAATGAGATAAAAGTATTGACAGTACAGGAAAAGATAATTATGCTTTTGACAGACAGACAGACAGACAGACAGACAGACAGACAGACAGACAGACAGACAGACAGACAGACAGACAGACAGCGCATAGCATGGATTGATATTGCAAAGGGGATAGCAATAATTTTAGTAGTTATAGGTCATTGCATTCCAGACGCAGCAAGTAGCACAGGTATTTCAGTTACAGAATATCGCTGGTTGCATAATATCATTTATTCCTTTCATATGCCTTTGTTTTTCTTCCTGTCTGGTTACATGATGGTTCGCCAGAATATGATGAGGGCAGGTAAGCGGCCTTTAGATATTATAAAAGACCGATGTAAGAGATTGCTGACACCATATGTGTTTGTGGGCCTTTGTTACGCACCTTTTAAGTTATTGCTTTCACAGTTTGCTAATAAACCTTATGATATTGAAGGTATATGGAAAATGATAATCGGAGTGAATCCGGATGGCGAGTTGTGGTTCCTGTATGCACTTTTTGCTGTTACTGTCATAGCAGTAATCTTCTCTTTTCGTATTTCGTTAATGGGACTTTTTGCATCAGGAGCACTTTTGGTTTGGAATCCATGGCATATTGTGACAAACTATTTGTTTTTCTACCTGTTTGGAATTTATATGAGACGAGAACACAGTGATTTCGTAGAGAGTCTTAAAGGACTGCATATTATTTTGCTGGGAATTATTTTTCTTGCAGGTAATTACGGCCTCCTGATTATCCAACAGCATACATTTTTTCTTTTGACAGCGTTGAGTGGAATGACACTTGTATTTTGGCTTTCTTATCAAATAAGCATGCTGAAATTGTCGGTCAAAGATTACTTGGAATACTGTGGAATGATGTCCATGGATATTTATATTCTCAGTGATATAATCAAAATTCCTTTTAGAATTATACTTTGGAACAAGATGCATTTCTACACAGGAGCATTCCTGGTATGTATTATCATGGGTATTGGACTTTCATTGCTGGTGAGTCGGGGTATTATACGTAGGAACCGAGTACTTAGACTTTTGTTTCTAGGTATGTGAAAGACTACGGATAAACAGATCCTTTGGAAAGGTAGTGTATAAAATGTGCAAGATAATATTATCTTACATGAGATTGAGAATTGGTAAAGTCGCGGAGATATTTGAAGAATAAAAACTCCTCTATTAGGGAAAAGTAAGGCTAGCATTGAGTTATTAAAACATTCCCTAGCGTTCATTATGAAATAGGTGATTTAATGTTATTATCTATTATTATTCCTAATATATTGCTATTATTCCTAATATATTGCGGCGGTGTACAAGCGCATTCATGGCTTAGATGACCGTGTTTTCTTGTATTACGAAGAGCAGATTTTAGGGAAAAAGTTTTTGGAATTAGGCTATAGAATGATCATAGATACAGATATTTCATATCTTCATAATCACTCAGTTTCCATTGATAAATCTATTAAACGATATGGAAAAACAGCACAATTATTTAAGTCCAGATATTATTTTTATGCTAATTATGAGCGAATAAACTTCATGCAGAGATTTCTAATGAAAGTGCTTATCTACTACGGCTTGGCTGCCCGTAAGATTTTATATAATTTCATTTCTTAACTTAAAGGGAAGGTGTGTTATATGGCTAATGTCATTGCGGTGATATGGGATTTTGACAAAACCTTAATCCGAGGATATATGCAGACACCAATTTTCAAGAAGTATAAAATAGATGAGTCGGCTTTTTGGAAAGAGGTTAACAGCTTGCCTGATTATTATAAACAAAAGCAGGGCGTTCAAGTGAACAAAGATACAGTTTATTTGAATCATTTAATCAAATATGTTAAAGATGGGAAACTGAAGGGACTCAGTAATAAGTCCCTAAAAGAATTTGGCCATGAACAGGATTTTTATCCTGGTGTTGTAGAGCTGATTCGCAATATGCAGAAGCATTTGGAGGATTCTGCGGAAGGAAAAAATTATAGTGAGTACAATATAAGGGTAGAAAATTATATTGTAAGCACAGGAATTAAGAAAGTAATTGAAGGAACGGAGCTGAGCTCGTATGTTGCAGGGATATGGGGATGTGAGTTGATCGATGCAAAAGTAGATGGTAACGATGAAATCTCTGAAGTTGGATATACAATAGATAATACGACAAAGACAAGAGCCCTTTTTGAGATTAATAAAGGAATTCCACAGAATCCAGATATAGACGTAAATGCTAAAATGAGTGAGCAGTCTCGCCGCGTTAAATTTAAACATATGATTTATATAGCTGACGGACCTAGTGACGTGCCAGCATTTTCAGTGATTAATAAATTTGGCGGAGCTACTTTTGCGGTATATCCGAAAGGTGATGAAAGAGCGTTTAAACAGGTAGAAAAATTACGAGAAGATGGAAGAATTAATATGTATGCAGAGGCTGATTATACAGAGGGAACGACTGCATATATGTGGATTACTAATAAAGTGCGTGAATTTGCAGATCAGATTTATAATGAGGAACGCAACAAATTAGAAGAATCTGTTTCTGTTGCGCCGAAACACATTATATAAATAGAAATTAGGAAATATGGAGAAAATTATGAAAGGTATTATTCTCGCCGGAGGTTCCGGCACAAGGCTTTATCCATTAACTAGGGTGACATCGAAGCAGCTGCTTCCTATTTATGACAAACCCATGATTTTTTATCCTTTATCCACGCTGATGCTGGCGGGAATACGGGATATTCTGATTATTTCCACTCCTCAGGATCTGCCGAATTTTGAGCGTCTTCTGGGAGATGGTTCCCGGTTTGGCGTTCATTTGTCCTATAAGGTGCAGCCCTCTCCGGATGGTCTGGCCCAGGCTTTTATCCTTGGGGAAGAGTTTATTGGCGGGGAATCCTGTGCCATGATTCTGGGGGACAATATTTTCTATGGCGCCGGCCTTACGAAGTATCTGAAGGAGGCGGCTGCCAACAAAGAGGGAGCCACGGTGTTTGGATATTATGTGGATGACCCGGAACGGTTCGGCGTTATTGATTTTGATGAGCAGGGAAGGGCAAAGTCCATCGAAGAAAAGCCGGCTCAGCCGAAGTCCAACTATGCAGTCACCGGACTTTATTTCTATGATAAGAATGTCTGTGAATACGCCAAGACTATCCGGCCTTCTGCCAGGGGAGAGCTGGAAATCACGGATCTGAATAAAATTTATCTGGAAAAAGGCAAGCTCAATGTAATCACCCTGGGCCGCGGGTATGCCTGGCTGGACACAGGGACCATGGATTCCCTGTATGACGCATCCGTTTTCGTCCGCTCCATTGAGACCAGGGCCGGTATCCATATCTCCATGCCCGAAGAAATCGCCTATGTTAATGGGTGGATAGATAAAGAAGCCCTGGCAGAAAGTGCCAAACAGTATGGCAAGAGCCCTTATGGAAAGTATCTGATGAAGGTAGTGGAGGGGAAAGTAAGAAAGGAATAATGGCTTCCGGCTGTCGGCTGTTGGCTTCCGGCTTCCGGCTATCGGCTGACGGCTGTCCGCTCCCGATTCCCCAATCTCCAGTCCCAATCCCCAACCCCCAGTCCCCTATAATAATGCAGAAAGGAAAACACGACTATGACTATCATCATCACCGGCGGCGCCGGATTTATTGGTTCTAATTTCATTTTCTATATGATGAAGAAGTATCCGGACTATCGCATCATCTGTCTGGACAAGCTGACTTATGCAGGAAATCTGTCTACCCTGGCACCGGTCATGGATAAGCCGAATTTCCGCTTTGTGAAGATGGATATCTGCGACAGGGAGGCGGTGTATGGCCTCTTTGAAGAGGAGCATCCCGATGTGGTGGTGAATTTTGCGGCAGAATCCCATGTGGACCGGTCCATTCTGAATCCGGAGATTTTCCTGGAGACGAATATTATCGGCACTTCTGTCCTTATGGATGCCTGCAGGAAGTATGGCATCGGCCGGTATCATCAGGTATCTACTGATGAAGTCTATGGAGACCTGCCCTTGGACAGGCCGGACCTTTTCTTTACGGAAAAGACACCCCTTCATACCAGCTCTCCCTACAGCAGCTCCAAGGCAGGAGCTGATCTTCTGGTGGGTGCATACCATCGTACCTACGGCCTGCCGGCGACCATTTCCCGCTGCAGCAATAACTACGGACCATACCAGTTTCCGGAAAAGCTGATACCCCTCATGATGATGAACGCTCTGGAGGATAAGCCCCTTCCGGTGTATGGGGATGGGAAAAACGTAAGGGACTGGCTCTATGTGGAGGATCACTGCAAGGCCATCGACCTGATCATCCATAAAGGCACCGTAGGGGAGGTCTACAATATCGGCGGCCATAACGAAATGGCAAACATCGACATTGTCAAACTTATCCTCAAGGAACTGGGAAAACCGGAAAGTCTTATCACCTATGTGAAGGATAGAAAAGGACATGACCGGAGATATGCCATCGACCCAGCTAAGATTCATAAAGAACTGGGATGGCTGCCGGAAACGAAATTTGCTGATGGAATTAAGAAGACCATCCGCTGGTACCTGGACAATAAGCCCTGGTGGCAGGAAATCGTAAGCGGAGAGTATCAGAATTACTATAAGAAGATGTATGGGGATAAATAATCCGCTGGCGGCTATCGGCTGTCGGCTGACGGCTATCGGCTTTCGGCTCCCGGTTGCTGGCTCCCGGCTCCTGGCTTTTGAGGGGCGGCGCTGATGCGCTGATTTCTGAAATATTGAATTTCCTTCGCTAACGCATTTATTTTAGAAGGAGGATATTGTGGCGGATTATAGAAACTTAGAGGTCTGGCAAAAAGCAATGGAACTGACTATGATGATATATAATGCTGCGGATACCTTCCCGAATCATGAGCGATATGGGCTGGTGAGCCAAATGGAGAGGGCAGCTGACAGCCGATAGCGGTAAACTAATAAAGGAGTATACCTATAATGAAAGTTCTTATAACAGGAGTGACCGGGCAGCTTGGTTATGACGTAGCGAAGGAACTGGAAAGACGTCATATCGAATACAAAGGCGTCGGTTCCAAAGATATGGACTTGACTGTTCCATCTGAAGTGGAGAAAGTAGTGACTGCGTATCATCCGGATGCTATCATTCACTGTGCTGCTTATACAGCCGTGGATAAGGCGGAAGATGAATATGGCAGGGCCATGGATGTCAATGCCAAAGGAACGCTGGCTCTCGCGAAGGCTGCTAAAGAAATCGATGCGAAGTTTCTTTATATCTCTACAGATTACGTCTTCGATGGTACAGGAACAGTGCCTTTTACCGTTGATGCAGCCAAAGGGCCGCTGAATATGTACGGACTGACCAAGCTCTTTGGAGAGCAGGCTGTGCAGATGGAGATGATCAAATATTTCATCGTCCGCATTTCCTGGGTCTTTGGCAAAAACGGCAATAACTTTATTAAAACCATGCTCCACCTGGGGCAGTCCCATGATGAACTGACTGTTGTGGCAGACCAGTGGGGATCCCCAACCTATACGGCAGATCTGGCGCCGCTGCTCTGTGATATGGTAGAGACTGAGAAATATGGAGTCTATCATGCAACGAATGAAGGTATCACCAACTGGGCTGAGTTCGCAGCAACCATCATGAAAGAAGCCAATCTTCCCTGCCGCATTCGGCCTATCCCTTCCTCGGACTATCCTACGAAGGCTGTCAGGCCGCTGAACAGCCGTATGGATAAAAGCTCACTGGATAAGGCCGGATTTACAAGACTGCCGGAATGGAAGGATGCGCTGAGAAGATATCTGAAGGAAATCGGGCCTCTTGGAGGCTGACTGTTGGCTATCGGCTGTCGACGGTCGGCTGCTGGCTGTCCGCTGACGGCTATCGGTTCCCATTTCCCGAGTCTCCGGTTGGCTGTTCAAATCATTTGAAAAATGGTAAGCAAATTCGGCAAGCGGAAAGCGGTAAGCGGATATCTGATTCCTGCATCCGCTATCTGCTGTCGGCTTCCGGCTGTCGGCTCCCAGTCCCGAGTCCCCATTCCCGAGTCCCCATTCCCGAGTCCCGAGTCCTGATTCTCCTGTTTTGGAGGGGCGGCAGGTAACATGCTAAGTTTTCTAAAGTAAGTATTTCTGAGACTTAAGGAATACTAAGTTGTCAAAATGGCTGTTTTGAAAACTTAGCACTTAAATATGCAGTGCTTAAGTGCTTATAAAAACTCTTATATCATGATAGCTTATTCAGTATTCCAATAGATAAGGAAGTTGACGAATAGGGGAATAACGTCGGTGCAGGTGTCATAGATTTGCGAACTGTCTTTATCTAAGGAGGATTTAAGATGAATATTTCAGATGTTCCGTTACCACATATACCAAAGAAACTGCCAATAACTGAGATTGTGAAAGCTATTCTGGGTGATCATGCATTTTTAAAGGTAAATTTTGAGGCAACAGCCAGATTATCTGAGTTCATTGGGTATTTGCAAAATTTGCCGAATCCGGATATCCTTGTATCAGCACTAACATTACAGGAGTCTGTTCTGTCATCACGTGTTGAAGGTAAATTGGCCACAATCTCAGATGTAGTGCGAGATAATCCTGAGACTGAAACGATGAAAAATGATATCGTTGAGATTATAAATTATCACAAAGCCATGTTGTTTGGACAGCAAGATCTGGTAGATAGGGATTATCACTTTTCTAAGAACTTTGTCTGCAATCTGCATGCTATTCTGATGAAAAATAATGTATGAGGTGTACATAAAGCTCTAGGAAGATTTAAAATTGAGCAAAACTATATTCGAAATGATGAGTTGGGAAACTTTACGCCTCTTCCTGCCTTTTTTAACAGATGAGTATATTGAAAATCTTATTGAGTATAGGGATATTCGCCCTCCAGCTTGTGCTAACGCCATTTTTCGATGTGAGCATAGGCTTTTGATTCAGGTTGTAAATATATTTCAATCAGGGCTTCCTCTACAGAGGTCTCACGACGCTTGTATCGCTCAATGATGGCAGTTTCGAACGGAACGCCTTTGATCTTAGGCATCTTTAAACGGACATCGCCGGCTGTCGTAGAAAAGTTGCGGCCGTAATGGCCAGACGATATCCCTGGCGCTCACCTAAACGCTCGTACTTTTCAGCCTTGGCCAACTCATGCGCTTCATGATCCAGAAGCGCATTCAGCGTCTCCTCGACACTATTGCGTACCAAATCTTTTAGATTATCCTTTATAAGATCCTCATTGAGTTGTATAATGTTACCCAACATGTTTTATCGCCTCCTTGGGTTTTGTGTGGTAACTTAATTCTACTAGTGGCAATAGAACGTGTCTGTATTTTTAGAAATTTGCGAAATAGAAATATATTATACGTCATCCACAATTGTAAAGATATCATAAAATATCTGTTGAACAGAGATGAACAAATATAAAACTACAATAAGCGGGGGTTAGTTCCAATGAAAAGATTATGTTTATCTGGTACTGTACTATGGATCAGCTGGATTCTATCGGTCATATCCTATGGAGAAAAAGAACGATGGATGTTTTTTCAAACGATACCTGAAATAGTATTGTTGCTGTTTTTTTTGTATCTAATCCGTGCTTCCAAAAATAAGTGGAAACATATTGGTCAAAGTATTATATTTCTCTTATGTATTATTTACTTTATCCAATGCATTTATTATTCTCAAGTCGGCGAATTCATGTCAATCTTGGCGCTTGAAAATGCCGATCAGGCTTATTTACTTATTCGTCCTGCTTATATCATATGTTTGCTTGTGATTATCGTAGTTAGTTTTTTGATAGTACAAGGAAGCAAAGTCTTTTTATCTAAGAATAAATTAATTATTTCGATGGTTTGCATCGTACTGTCGGTAGGTGGCGTTTATATTCAAAACACAAATTCACATAGGGGGGGGACGCCAATTGCTTCATTGTCTAAAAATATAGTAAAAAGTATTATTCCTTTTACAAAACAACAGAAAAAAATTGCAGGATATCCCTTTGAAAAAGAATGGATTTATAAAAATTCACTTCCGTTTCCTGCGAAATCTGACAAACAGGTAGAACAACCTAATATAATTATTATTTTTACAGAAGGCACTTCTGCACGATTGCTAGACTGCTATAATGGAAAATTGGGAGACGTTACTCCCAATATAGATGCTTTTTCAGAAAAGAGTATGGTAGTAGATAGATATTATAATCACACAGCGGCAACATTCAGAGGAACACATGGACAATTAACCTCTTGCTATCCTCGTTATGGGGGTTATGAAAAAGGTGGCTGGGTTGGAAACAAATCGGGAGCTGGCGTATCTAAACAACTAGCTAAACGTGAGTACCAGTCGTTGCCCAAATTGCTAAATGAAAGAGGATATGATACTAGCTTTATCAGCCCGCATATGCAAGAGGATCCTTATACGGATTTATTGAATATGCTGGGGTTTCATCAAGTATATACTCGTGATAGCTCAACTGAATTTTTACCTTATAATCCAGAATTCTGGCATAGTTCTCTGACAGACCAGGATATGTATACAGAGCTGGTTCAGATATTAGAACACAAAACGACTTCCCAACCTTTCCTGATAGCCATGTATACATTTGAAACACATACTAATGTAGATACTCCCGATGATGGCATCAAATATAAAGATGGAAGCAATGAAACGCTAAACACATTACATAATGTAGATAATGCATTCGGCACGTTTTGGAATTATTTTATGCATTCCCAATATAAAGATAATACTATCATTATTTTTACAGCAGACCATTGCCATTATCATGACAAACCTTTTATGTCACTCGTTGCAAACGATACAGATTATGTAAAATGCTTCCACGACAGAATCCCTTTAATTATTTATGATCCTTTACATTCTTTGCCTGAACGATATGATGCCCAAAATAATACTTCTCTGGCACTAACACCTACTATTTGTCAGATTTTAGGAATTAATAATGAAAAAAACAGTTTTCTCGGCATTTCTATTTTTGAACCCTTGGACACGGCACCTGTTTTAGCGGCAGGATCGGATTTCTATAGCATTGAGGATAATCATGTAGTACGCCCTGATCAACTTTCGGAAAATGATAAAAAAGCCGTTCAACAGCAAATCGAAAAAATAATGCTATTTTACGAGTGTGAAAAGGCCAATCGCGTATTTCACTAATAATCCAGCACTTTACAACGTTTAAGCAGTCTTTAACATACTCTTCCACGGCTTTTTTTAAGCATCCAAGACAGTTTTAGGACTTTTAAGCTGTTTAGCCCGCGATCCGAAGGTGTCGAAAAGTCTTTCACAAGTTTCTACCTCTTGTACACAACTGAGAAAAATTGGCTTAAAGATAAATTTTGAGGCAACAGCCAGATTATCTTAATTCATTGGGTATTTGCAAAATTTGCCGAATCCGGATATCCTTGTATCAGCACTAACATTGCAGGAGTCTGTTCTGTCATCACGTATTGAAGGTAGATTGGCCACAATCTCAGATGCAGTGCGGGATGATCCTGAAACTGAAACAATGAAAAACGATATCGTTGAGATTATAAATTATCACAATGCCATGTTGTATGGACAGCAAGATTTGGTAGATAGGGATTATTACTTTTCTAAGAACTTTATCTGCAATCTGCATGCTATTCTGATGAAAAATAATGTACGAGGTACACATAAAGCTCCAGGAAGATTTAAAATTGAGCAAAACTATATTCGAAATGATGAGTTGGGAAACTTTACGCCTCTTCCTGCCGTTTTAACAGATGAGTATATTGAAAATCTTATTGAGTATATGAATGACCATCGAGAACCTTCGCCATTGCTTTAGGCTGCTGTGATTCATTCACAGTTTGAGATGATACATCCCTTTGAAGATGGAAATGGGAGGGTAGGAAGATTGATTATCCCTTTGTATTTATATAGTACGTAGACAATTCCATTTCCAACTTTCTTTATTAGTCGATACTTTGCCGCAAATGACTTGGAATATAAGAAGAATTTATTTAATTTGTCGAAAACTGCTTCTGAAGATAAAATGTAGATTGTTCATTATTGGAAAGAATGGGCAGTGTTCTTTTTGCAGGGAGTAATAGAAGAAAGTCAAAATCATATAGCAATGTCGAAAAGGATTATTTCTCTGTATGATGAGATTAAAAAGACACTCAGACGAACAGATCAATATGAAATTGTGGATTATTTATTTAATAATCTAAACCTTATTCCCACTGAATTTCTAAAGCAAACAAATTTACCGAAAAGTGCGGTCTATACCACTCTGCGACAATTAGAAACTGCCGGGTATATAGTGAGGACAGGAAGCGAGCGAAAAAGTCGATTCGTTTTCCAAAAATTATTGGATGTTATTTAATATTATGTATTATGCTATGGATTGCTTATAGCTAACCCCAATGATAATCTTCTCAACTTGTGATGTAATTTGTAGGGAGAATAAGTGGATGCATTGTTGGAAGAGGCTGAGATTGAACATTCTTAATGGGTTGTGTACAATAAGAAAAACTTATGAGTAAAAGGAGAACATTATGGGACAAATCAAAGTGACAAAAAATGTGGGAGGCATTGAAGGCCTCTGTATCATCGAGCCCGCCGTCCATGGAGACGAACGGGGCTATTTCATGGAAACCTATAATCAGAAGGACATGGAAGAAGCAGGATTTCATATCGACTTTGTCCAGGATAACCAGAGCATGAGCACGAAGGGGGTCCTTCGCGGACTCCATTTCCAGAAGCACTATCCTCAGTGCAAACTGGTAAGGGCCGTGCGAGGCAGTGTTTTCGATGTGGCCGTGGATCTGCGGGCCGACTCCCCAACCTATGGCAAGTGGTATGGGGTGGAGCTGACAGAAGAAAATAAAAAACAGTTCCTCATTCCCGAAGGCTTTGCCCATGGCTTCCTGGTTCTTTCCGATGTGGCAGAATTCTGCTATAAGGTGAACGACTTCTGGCATCCTAATGACGAAGGCGGTATGGCCTGGAATGATCCAGAAATCGGCATTCGGTGGCCAAAACTGGTGGGGAAATATAAAGGAACACCGTCGGCAGAAGGATATGCTTTGGAAGATGGCACGCCATTGAACCTCAGCGACAAGGACCAGAAATGGCTGGGGCTGAAGGATACGTTTAAGTTTTGAAAGAAATTTACAAATATTAACATTAATGAGAAAATCAGATTAATGCCGTTAGGTTTTACATGATAGACTTCTCTTTTTTGATTTTCGGAAGAAATGTTAGTCTAGATGTTCTAAGTGTAAAAGAGTACAGTTGTGTTAATTTCTATGGAGTAAGCTTTATGGAAAACATGGATTTTTATAATATTCCTATTTTCATCATTTCTTATAATCGAAAAGAGACCTTGAAACTATGTATTGAAAGATTCCAAAAGGATGGATATAAAAACTTGATTATACTGGATAATGCGTCTACTGACGAATCAACATTAGCGTATTTAAAAGATTTATCATGTAAGGTGGTCTTTTTTAAAAAGAATTATGGACATCATGTTCTGTGGGATTGCGGACTTTTTGATGATATTATCAAAAGTGAATATTATGTTTTAACTGATCCAGATGTCCTTCCTATAGAAGAGTGTCCGTCTGATTATGTGGAACAGTTTTATCGTATATTGGAGCAGTATCCAGAAAAGACAAAGGTTGGGTTTGCATTAAAACTTGATGATTTGCCTGAAAATTATAAATATAAGTACGATATTATACGGTTCGAGTCGTTTTATTGGGAGAAGAGAATGCAATATCAATTTCCTATTTATGATGCCCCCATAGATACTACTTTTGCCCTATATAAACCGGGGGTAGCGGTTAAAAATAATTTTTATAATGGTATCAGGAGTGGGTATCCATACATAGCCAGACATTTGGGGTGGTATGTGAATAATTTTTCACAAGCGGATTATTATTCCAATTCAGTCACTCAAATATCTACTAGTTTATCTGATGAGGCTATGAATGGTTTCAGGTGCAGTGTTATTGGGCAGCTAGCCATAAAACAGGGAAAAAATCTGTATGAGGTTATGAGGCTGATTTATTCACCTAAATTCATAAGGATGCACGCTAACTGGAAATCTATCATAATAACTATTGTTTATTTGCTGGCGAAGAAGATAGCTGTGACCTTGAGACTGAAGTAAGCCATTTCTTCCTCAGCGAAGGAAACGGTTGTGTGGCTATGCTTCCTTTAGTAAGCGTTGTTATTCCATATTACAATGATGAAAAATATATTCATGAGACATTAGAATCTATACAGCATCAAACATATAAGAATGTGGAAGTTATTTTGGTAGATGATGGTTCTACCGAAAAAGAGAGCATTCGTATATTTGATGATTTAAAAAAGATAGGATTTCAAACGTATAGACAAAAAATGCAGGTCCATCTGCCGCCAGAAATTTGGGTATTTCGCATTCAAAGGGAAAATATATCCTTCCTGTAGATGCAGATGATAAGATCAGGCCTATATACATAGAAAAAGCTATGCAATATATGGAAAGTCATACACAGTGCGGGATTGTCTACTGTAAGGCTGAATTTTTTGGTGCAAGAAGTGGTTTATGAAATTTGCCGAAATACTCCATCGAGCAAATGCTTCTTAACAATTGTATTTTTGTTTCGGCTCTATTTCGAAAAGATGATTGGGAAAAGGCTCATGGCTATGATTCTAATATGAAATACGGTCTTGAAGATTACGAATTCTGGTTATCTATTCTTGAGCTGGGGCATGATGTATATTGTATACCGGAGACATTATTTTTATATAGAATAAAAAACATTTCTCGTTCTACAAGGTTTGAAGAAAATAGAGATAGCTATATAAGTACCTATGATTATATATTAAATAAACATAAGGAACTATATGCTGCACATTGGATAGATGTAATTTCACTAATGAGAAAAGAAAATGCCAAATTGGAGGATAAATACATTAGACTTGTAAATAGGATTCCCTTTTATGGATGGCTCAAAGGACTAGACAATAAAAAGAAACAAAGACTGAAAAAATTTCTTGGTTTGGGATAATATATTCATTTCGACTGATGAACTTGTCAATGGACAATGGCTGTTTAAATGGAGAACCAAGATGGATTATACCTTCAATGTGTAGCTATTGGTCTTAGTAACCAGCTTGGCATCAAGTTGGCATCAAGAGGTGCATTATAATGGCTCCCAGGAGGCTTAAGGTCTAGTGAGGCCTTAAGCCGTAGGCCCAACGGAGCAGAAATTGCAATATAGGCACACAAAAACTCCCCATGGCGAAGGGGAGTTTTTGCGTTCTTAGTTTTCAAACCGCCGGAACCGGTAGATGTTCTTCTTTTGGGGCTTGTTTTCACAGATAACGTAGATGGTGTATTCTTTCTGGTAGAGGGGGTTGACCTGGTGCTCCATAAGGTCGGAAATGTTTTCTTTATCGAATTTGACGGTGCTGATGGTGCCGTCTTTTTGCTTAATACGGAGAAAGGATTTTTCCATGCTGAGGGTGGTGATAGTGCCAGTGAAGCGCCGGATTTGGCTGGCCTGTTGGCGCCGCTCTACGTAGTCCTTGAGGGCTTTAGCGATGGGGGCGGTGTCTTTGTGGAGGATGGTGAAGGTGCTTCTAGTGGGATGGCGAGTCCAGGTAATGTCCAGGGAGAGGTTGTCTTTGTCCATGTCTCTGTAGAGGGACTGCACTGATTCCAGAATTTCATCAGTATCATCAGCCAGGCGGTTCATGTCATCCCGATGGCCCAGGGTATACATGATGTCCAAAAGGCGGGTACCGGATTTGTAGAGAATGTTCACTTTTCTTTCTTCATTGGTTCCGTAGAAGAGGGAGCTTGGGTCATTCAAGGCGCCCAGCTGGACGTTGAAGGAACCGGGGCTCATGGCGAGGAGTTGGATTGGGGAATTATAAAATTTCCTTTGCCGTCTGCCGGCCTTGAGAGAGCAGTTATCTATTTTCCTGATGATGTCTTCGCCAATGAGGCGGAGGGTTTCATCCAGGTTTTGGGTGAAGTGATTGAAGGCGGAAAGGGGCATCATGCCGGAGGGGAGGTCGGGGATAGTGAAATGAAGGTTGATGATTTCCCCTTCCCTGGCGATTTCCTTTTCCAGGTCGGCGATGAGCTGCTTTTTCTTTTCATAGGCCTGCCGGTTGATGCTGTCAGCTACCTGCATGGTGAAGGTCACTTTTCCTTCCGGTGCATGGGTCGTGTAGTAGTCCAGCATTTTTTCTTCGATGGAAAGTTCCCGCTTCATTTCACTGAGCTGTTTCAGTTTGTCTTGTATCATCTTCGATAGTCCCTTCTGCGTTGCAAATAAAGTAGCTCCGGGGATGGTGGTCTCCGCCGAGACGGAAAAGGTTTTCCATCATCTTCTTGAAACATAGGTTAATAAGATAGGAGGGAGAGTTGGAGTCGTTCTCTTCTAAAAGAAGGTGAATGCTGCATCCCATATTCTGTCGTATGCATTCTGCCATGTGAGTAACGTCGGTTTCAGGATGCATGAATTTGGCGAGGGCTGCACGGGTATGTTCATCGGCATTGTTAAAGGCATCAGGGGCGATGACAAAACAGATTTCCGTACATTCTGGTTCCGGATTATTGGAAATAAAGACGCCGCCAACCCAGACCTGAAAGCAGTCAGTGTGGAGGAGGTTTATAAATTTCCTGATAATACCGAGCATGACCCTGAAAAGCTGTGGGCGTGACTCTGATGGGAACATGCCTTCTACGAAATGCAGGCGGATATGGCATAGGCTGCCCTTGTGGGGGCCGGGCGGCGTGAGGTAGCCGTACTCATCGAAAACGGGCTGTGCAGGTTCGTCCATAGAATCTCCTCTTTTCTTCCGGAAACATATGTTGTTATTGCCTTTATTTTAACATACGGAAAGAGAGATTTGAGGGAAGAGATTTGAGGTTTGAAGTATATGGAGACAATCGGGAGGGAGACATCAGACGATCAAACTTCAGACTGACAGTGTGGCTTGTGGCATATGCTTCACTTACGGTGAGTAGCATGGTGCTGGAAGATTTCTCGACTCCGCTTCGCTTCGCTCGAAATGACAGGGGCGGGAGACGTCAGACGGTCAGACTCCAGACATCAGGAAGGAGGTGTTTTATGCACGACAAAAACACGGATGGTTATCCGTGCCAGTCAGTATTGCGGGCCTCTCAGAATCAGGCGTCAACGCTGGACTGCAGGAAGGAGACTCCCTGCAGCAACCCTGAACTTGTCGTCCGGGAATGCGGGCTCATGCTGTATGTGGATGTAAATCCGTGTTTTCGTCATTGGTATTGCTTCCGTAATTTCCAGGCGCCTGGGGGGATTGCGGGGAGGGCTCCGGAGCTTCCATGATCATCTGCTTGATTTCATTCCTTTCTGGCCCATCCTGCAGGGATGATCACTGGGCTTTTGAAAGGAAATTCATTTCCACAGTTCGCGAAGGAAATTTCTTTCGCCTCTCCATACATTTATATTGCATAAGGGGTCCTTTTTTACAACCTGTGGATAAAATTTTTTGAAAAAATATGACAACATGATTATGTGAATACAGCACGTCCTTATTCCCTTTATAGTATAATAAATAAAGATAAGGCGAAGAAATAAAAAATCTTCACTTGCAAACGGAAAATGGGCTCCGGGTTGGGGTCATAGAAAGGAGACGAATGAAACTCGATGCTTATGTACAGCAGTTAAAAGGGAAAAAGGTTTTCGCCATGGTTACAGCGGGAAAGTCGCAGGTGGATTTCTACTATGAGGAGAATAATGAGATCCAGGTAAAAGCCATACTGATGGCGAAAAAATATGAAGCGTTTAAGCAGTATGCAATGGTCTGCGGGCTCTTATGGGATGTCATCGCTATAGGGAAAGGCTGGGAGTCGTGCAGGAATTTCCAAAACGGAAGGCTCTTTGTACCGATTCGTGGACCCAAAGGTGTTATGTATGTGGATTTCAAGTATCTGGGAAAATTCAGCAGGGAAGACGGACATACCTATATGGAGCTGCAGAACGGACTGAAACTGGAGTGCTGCAAGAACCTAATGGGCAATGAAGAAAGGATAAAAGAAGCCAGGAAGATTGCTGCAGACATTGGCCTTGTCGACGGTCCTAAGCAGGCGTCCTGCGCGATACCACCGGTGCAGGATGTGTATCCAGTCATAGCAGCTCCTGTGGTCAGAGATGTGTCTTTCGAAAGGCCGCAGCTCAAGGGAGTAGTAAAAAAGAAGAAAACGAAGAAACGAGCGGCCCTTAAAGAGGGTGCTTTGGAAACGGACTTAATTGATGCATTCCCAACAAACGAGGAAGTCCGGACTAAGCAGTGGAAACATACAGAAGATATTGACAGAGAATCTTTTGCTTATAAGACTATGCAGTCAAAGAAAAAGGTGGAGCTGGAAGAAATCGGCGCCAGGCTTTGTGAGCTGATTGCTCAATGTGAAGGAGGGGGAGTATAGGATAGAGATTTGAGGAAGTAGAGACAATACAGTGGGAGACGTCAGTTGGTCAGACGATCAGACTTCAGACTGACATTGTGGCGGGAAACGTATTGCCTACTTACGACAGGCAGCATAGTGCGGGGAGATTTCTCGACTCTGTGGAGACTCTGCATAGAGTTTCCAAGTCAGCCGAAGTTGGTCTCTAGTCTGCCCAATAAGAGGCTTTCCTATTGGCGGCTGACCGGCTGCGCTCGAAATGACGGGGAGAGAGATTTGAGGTTTGAGATTTGAGGTTTGAAGGATATGGAGACAATCGGGAGGGAGACATCAGACGATCAGACTTCAGACTGACAGTGTGGCTTGTGGCATATGCTTCACTTACGGTGAGTAGCATAGTGTCGGGAGATTCCTCTGTCCAATTTTTATTGACAAGTGCAAAGGTGGGGCGCCGTCTGGCGGCGCGTAGGTGACGCTTTCGTTTTGAAGGCGTCTTTTTTTATTGGCCTTTTACAACTGTAGGCATTGCATCAATCCAGCATCATGGACGCAGTGCTTTTATCTCATTTCAAGGTCTTCCAAAAAGTCCAGTTTTTTAAAAACTTTCTTGTATGGCGGAAAGTTTTGTATAAAAGTATGCCGAAGAGGGAGACTTTTATATAAAAGTGGTCTGAAATGGGATAGTTTTGCTCAGAAATATACGAACGTGCGTTCTTTACAAGGAGAACGGATGCTGATATTCTACAGTCAGGCCTGGTGAAGTGAATGCTTTACCTTAGAAGAAAAGCTTTTCTTCAATCTTTTCTTATTTTTACCTGTTTACTGAATGGAGGGTAATTATTATGAAAACTTTGAAGGATATTATTGCAGAAGTACAGCATGGAAATGAAGCGGCAAAGATGGAACTGTATACACGGTTCCTTCCGCTGGTGCACAAGATTTCCAGGAGCAGGAGCATCTTGTTCAACCGCGAGGATCTGGAACAGGACCTGTGGGAGTATTTCTGGAAGTGTGCCATGACCTATGATCCGAAGAAGGCGGACCATTTCCCGGCGTGTGTATGTAAGCGGCTGCATCTGCATGTGAACTATCTTCTCCGCAGCTGCTGGAAGCGGCACAAGGTGGAAGGACAGTCACTGGAGGGGCTGGACGAAAGGGGATATGAATGCGTCTTCGAAACTCTGGCCATGGAGGAAACGGAGAAGATTCTCCGGGATGCGGACTGTCCGCCCCGCCTCCTCCAGGTGGCACTGCTTCTGGCAGAAGGACTGACGGTTAAGGAAATACGTGCTGTCATGGGCATCAGCCAGCAGGGAGTTTCCAAACATAAGAAGAATCTGAAGAAGTTCCTGGAGAGCCATCCGGAAGTGGTGAAGCTTCTGAGGATGTGATCAGGACTGGGACATGAAGGTGGCGCCCTGCGGACATATGGGGCGCCTCTTATATATAGCTGCCGCAGGCAGCTGACCCCTTCCGGCTCACTTTGCTCGCCACCCACCCCTTAGAAGGGGTGGGCAAGTAAACGTAGTGGCGCTCTGCTTTTCTCCTTAAAACTTTCCCGCCCCGTAAGCGGTGGGGCGCAAGAGAGTATATAAATGCTCGCCACCCACCCCCGCAGTCGAGGGGGGACCATACTTCCTTAAAACTTGCCTGCCCCATCTATGGGGAAGGGGGACCACGTCAGTGGTGGAAGGGGGCCGATGCTTGGCGATGGTCTGGGTCAGATTCCACTTGCCGGAAAAATTTTATGTGCAGGTTGTAAAAAGAGGGGCCTTATGCAATATAAATGTATGAAGGGCCAGAAAATCCATCAGCGTACGGGGTGGGTAATGGCATCTTCTACTGTTTCCCTTTTATTTCTTCACGGAGGACAGGACTATGAAGAAACTGGAACTCACTTTTACCACCACATCTTCCAAGAGCAGCATCAGCATCACCATCGCTGATCCCAAGGAAAATCTGACACTGGCAGAAGTGCAGGAAAAGGCACCAGCCATTGCGGCTGTGCTGGTGAACCGCTCTGGCCTGACAGCGGATAAGCTGTCCAAGGCAGTGATTATCAGTACCACGGAAGAGGCGCTGGCGTAAAGCGCTTTAACGACGAAGGGCCTGGATGATGTTTTCCCGGTACCTGCTCTACGATTTCATTTTTAAACTACCAGACATACCTGGATGGATTTCCAATAAAGGAGCATATAACCATGGCAGCAACAAAGAGCAAGACTGACAGCAAAATGTTAATCCGTGTAGAAAACGGCACCACCACTTCCGGCGCGAAGGCTGTGAAGAATCTGAGCTATTCTCAGCTCCGTGTGGATGCCACGGATGATCAGCTCATGGCAGCGGGAAAGGCTATCGCCGACCTGCAGACCAAACCTCTGGCCGGTATCCGTGTGGTGGAAACCTATGACATGACCGAATGAGCAGCGGCCTTGTGAAATTTTGAAGGGGCGGGTCCGGCGGGGATTTCCTGCCGGGCCCATTTTCTTATATGGCAAGAATTTTTAGGAATCCTTATAAGGGGCGTGAATGATGATGCATAAAGATTTGTCGGCACCGCTGGCAGCGGTAGGGATGGCGCTTTTATCCTTTGAAACACAGCTGATCATGTTCATGGTTTTTGTTTTCATGGTCTTCATGGACTGTTTCACCCGCTGGATGGCTATAGGAGCCGCCTGGCTCAAGAGTCAGGGATGTACGGCCCCTGGGCTCTGGGAAGCCTTCAGAGCTATGCCGGCGGCGAGAAGGGCGGGACTTATCAGGAGCCAGGTCATGAAGAAACAGGGCATGGAGAAATTGATCCTCTATAATGTGAGCGTCATGACCGCAGCAGGGGCGGATTTTCTCTTAGAGTGAATATTCCGCAACAGGTGTACCGCCTATCCGAAAAAGCGGTACCGCCTTTCCGCGGAAAGTGTACCGCTTATCCGCCAAGGTGTACCGCTCATTCTTTAGGTTATGATGTTAAAATAATTTAGTC
>OJKC01000492.1_pt1 | contig 33583 bp, 28 predicted proteins | sample 1596401 | NCBI WGS metagenome assembly OJKC01 (sample SAMEA4350162, study PRJEB24818) | metagenome | biome: human; feature: gut; material: faeces | place: Denmark | collected 2013-09 | reverse complement strand
GGCGTTATATCGGAGAACTGAAATTCCGGGATGTGGTCGTGCCGGATGCGATTCCGCCCATCGTGCCGCTGGAACTGTTCGATGATGTGCAGGAAAAGATTGCCAAAAACAAGAAAGCCCCTGCCCGGAGAAAGGCAGAGGACGATTACCTGCTGACAACCAAGCTGCACTGTGGCTGCTGCGGTGCGCTGATGTTTGGCGAAAGCGGTACGAGCCGGACGGGAGAAGTCCACCGCTACTATAAATGTGCCACTGCCAAAAAGAAGAAGGGCTGCAAGAAGAAAACCGTCCGCAAACAGTGGCTGGAAGATCTGGTGGTCAACCAGACCATGCAGCTTGTCCGGGACGATGCCGCCATGGAATCCATCATCGCCAAAGTCATGGAACTGCAAGACCGGGAGAACACCAACCTTCCCCTCTATGAGAAGCAGCTCAGGGATGCGGAATCAGGTATCCAGAATATGCTCAACGCGATTCAGGCCGGAATCCTCACCAGTTCCACCAAGGAACGGCTGGAGCAGCTCGAAGAAACCAAGCGTGAGCTTGAAGCCCGCATTGCAGAAGAAAAGCTGGCAAAGCCCAAGATCAAAGAGGAATTTATCCGTTTCTGGTTGATGAGGTTCCGTAAGCTGGACATGAGCCTGAAAGACCAGCGGCAGGCGTTGGTGGATACGTTCATCAATTCGATTTATCTGTACGATGATAAGGTTTTGATAACCTTTAACTATAAAGAAGGTACACAGACCATCACGTTTGAGGAAGCGGCTCAAGCCGCATCAAAAGAAAATGGTTCGGATTTGGATTGCTTTACTGCACCAAGAAAACCAGTACACGTTGTGTACTGGTTTTTCTTTTTCGGTGCGAAAGAGGGCTTGAACAGCAACGACGACGACCGCTGCCTGCGGCAGAAACAGGGAGGAGTTGTTGGGGCCGCGTTCTGATTTTTCAAAGCCCCGTCAGGGGGCTGCGGAAAAATCAGCAAACGCAACCCGTAAGGCGGCGTGCAGCGCCGCAAGCAATCAGCCCAGTGGGCTGTTGCTTAGCCCGCGGGTCCCATCCCATAGGAATGTCTAACGTGGAAGCTGTGCGTGAATGCCGTGAAATCGAAAGATTTCATGGCTTTTTTGTTTTTTCGGCATGGCACGCCGGATCGTTTGCGCCACGCCCCAAAACCGCGCCGTTTCCTGAAAAATAGCACAACCCCCGGGAGCATTTCCGCACCAAAACGGCGGGGAAACGCTCCCGGGGGTTGCTTTTTTATTCTGCGCTTTTATGCCGCGCCGGTTTTGAAGCCCGGCGCTTTTACGCCTTCACATCCCGCTTTTGCAGCAGGAGGTACGCCAGCGCAAACATCGCAGCCAGCCAGAGCACACAGCTGAAAAAGAACAGCGCGTACTGGCCCGCCAGCATGTCGGTGCTGCGGTTGGCGTTCATGCCGGCCTGCATCAGGGCGTAGGGCCACAGCAGGCCGAAGCCTTTGGCGGCAGCGAAGATGCCGGTGATGCCGCCCAGCAGCCCCAGAAAGATGGGCACCGCAAAGCTGCGGATGACCATGGCCAGCACCAGCTGCGCCGCAATGACCGCCAGCGCGCCCAGCGCCCCGCGCAGCAGAAACAGCGCCAGCACCAGGGGCGGGGTGCCGGGCAGGCGGGCGAACACCTTGCCGCAGAAGGCGTACAGCACGAACACGAAGGCGTGGGTCAGCAATGCCAGCTTGCCCACCACCACAAACTTTGCCGCGAACAGCGCCAGCGGGTGCACGGGCGTGGCCATGATGAAGTTCCAGTTGTGGCCCAGATGCTCCAGCCGCCACAGGTAGGCGGCGTAGGCGGCCACCATGGCCGGGAAGAAGAACATGGAGTAAAACAGGGTGTGCTGGGTCCACAGGCTGTACCAGCCGTCCGTTAAAATCTCCAGATTCTGCAGGTAGTTGAAGGTGCCGTACCCCGCCGAGATGACCGGCAGCAGAAAGAACATGATCCAGATGGGCGAAGCGTGGAGCTTGCGGTTCTCCGCGCGGATGCAGTTTTGCAGCATGGGTTATACCTCCTCCGTCTGCACCTTGCGCCAGGCGGCGGCAAACAGCCCGATGCCCAGCAGGATGGTAAAGGCCAGCAGTCCCCAGTTGTGGGCCCGGGTGCCGTAGGTGACCAGATGGCTGGCCTGGTCCCAGTTTGCCACTTCATAAGCGCTCAGCGGGATGTAGTAGCCGAAGGGCACAAAATAGCTGACCAGCGGCGGCAGAAAGGCCGAGAACAGGCCCACTAGCGCCCCCACGATGCCCACGCACAGCGCCGGGAGCGGATTACCGCACCAGAGCATGAGCAGCAGCTCGCCGAAAAAGAGCATCAAATCTACGGCCACGGTGCAGACGAACAGGTACACGAACTGTCCGGTCGGGAAGGCTTCGGTGTAGTCGTGCACCCGGCCCAGCACCGGCACGCAGGCAAGCTCCAGCACAGCGGTCAGCAGCACTTCCAGCGTGCCGAACACCGCCTTGCCCGCGAACAGGCTGCGGCGGCTCTGCAGGGTGTAGAGCAGCTTTGCGGTATTGCCCTTCACCTCCATGTCCCACAGGCGGGAGGCCAGCACCGCCATCATCACCGGCAGCAGAATGGCCTCGATGACCGGGATGCTGTAGAGCAGGGCGCTGTAGCCGTTGGCCAGCTCCTCGGGGCTGGACGGGGAAAGTCCGCCCACCCACAGCACCACGATGCCCGGCAGCAGCAGGCACAAAAGCAGGTCGTGCCGGCGGCGGGCTTTTTGCAGTTCTGCGCGGAAGGCTGCCATCTCACGCCACCTCCCCGTCGCCTTTGGTCAGGCTGAGGAAGATCGCCTCCAGATTCTTCGTCTGGCTGGTCAGGCCCACCACCCCGGCCCCGCTCCCGGCAAGGGCACCGACGAGGGCTGCCAGCGCTTCGTCCGGCAGGGGCGGCAGTTCCAGCGTGTCCGGCTGGACGGGCCGGGTCACGGCCCGGATACCCTGCGCCTGCAGCACGGCCACGGCCCGCTGTGCGTCCAGCACCCGCAGCAGCACGCCGCCCCGGGCGTGGCGCTGCAGCGCGGCAAGCGGGCCCTCGAACAGCAATTTGCCGTGGTTCAGGATGCCCACCTGCGACACCATCTGCTCCATCTCGCCCAGCAGGTGGCTGGAGATGAGCACGGTGGCACCGGTGCTCTCCGGCATGGCGGCGATGAGACTGCGCATCTCCTGAATGCCCGCCGGGTCCAGCCCGTTGGTGGGCTCGTCCAGAATGAGCAGCTTCGGGCTGCCCAGCAATGCCGTGGCGATGCCCAGCCGCTGCTTCATGCCGAGGGAGTACTGCCCCACTTTCCGGTTCGCGGCGCTGGTCAGGTGCACCACGTCCAGCACCCGGTCGATGTCCCTGCGCTCCACGCCTTTCAGGTCGGCGGCAATGGCAAGATTCTCCCGGGCGGTCAGGTGCAGGTAGCCCGAGGGCGACTCGATCAGGCTGCCGGTCTGCCGCAGCAGGCCGATGCGGTTTTCTTCGTTCAGGGTGTGGCCCAGCAGCTCCACGCTGCCGCCGGTGGGGTGCACAAGGCCCAGCAGCATCTTCATGGTGGTGGATTTGCCTGCGCCGTTGGGGCCGAGAAAGCCGTAGACGCAGCCCTGCGGCACGGTCAGGTCCAGATGGTCCACGACGGTGCGCCCGCCGTAGCTCTTGCACAGGCCATGGGTCTCGATGACAGGTTTCATAGCAGTTCGCTCCTTTTCGTTTGTGGTCTACGCTGTCATCTTACACCTGCCGCCTTAATCCCACCGGAAGCCCAGCTTAATCTGCGCTTAAATTTTCGGGCATTCGCCCTTGCGGGGGACAAAGTGTGTTATAGTAAGAGCGAAAGAAAGGGCGCGGCCCGGCAGGCTGCCTGCCAAAGGCTCTCCCCTCGGGAGAGCTGGCGCGAAGCGCCTGAGAGGGTTTACACTATGACCACCATCTATGACGCCAGACTTCTCCTCGTGGACGACAACGCCGACCTGCTGCGGCTGCTGTGCGAGCAATTGCAGGATGCCGGGTACCGCCATATCCGCACGGCGCAAAGCTGCTCGGCGGCAAGAGCCTGCTTTGCCGCCGAGCAGCCGGAGCTGATGATTTTGGACATCAACCTGCCGGACGGGGACGGCTTTTCGCTGTTCCGGGCCCTGCGGGCCAAAGCGGATGTGCCCGCGCTGTTCCTCTCGGCCCGGGACGCCGACGCCGACCGGCTGTTCGGGCTGGGCCTTGGCGCGGACGACTACCTGACAAAGCCCTTCCTGATGCAGGAGCTTTTGCTGCGGGTGCAGCACATTTTGCAGCGGGCCTACCGGGCCGAGCTGTCCCGCACCAAAAGCGATGCCCTGCGGCTGGGCGGGCGCAGCGTCGATCTGAACGACGCCCTCGTCACCCTGCCGGACGGCAGCACCCTTGCCCTCACCGCCACCGAGCTGGCTTTGCTGCGCAAGCTGGCCGAGAACCGGGGCCACATCGTCACCTACGACGCGCTGTGCACCGCCGTGTGGGGCGCGGATTACTACGGTTACGAAAACAGCCTGAACGTCCACATCCGCCACCTGCGGGAAAAGCTGGAAGAACAGCCCAGCCGCCCGCAGCACCTGCTCACGGTGCGCAGCATCGGCTACAAGCTGGCAAAGGAGGAAACGGCATGAAGACCTTCGGGCGGCTCATCCGGCGGTATGTGCTGGCAGCAGTGGGCATGGTGTTGGTGCTGGCGGTGCTGTGTGTCGGGTTCATCGTCTGGCTGGGCTGGCGGGAGAGCACCCACACTCCGCAAGCAGAATATTCCTCCGGCGTCATCGCGGACGCCATGGTGCAGACGGCGCAGGGCCTTGCCTTCGGGCCGGAGCACACCCCGGAAGAATGGATGGACGGCTACGCCTGGGCCATGGTGCTGGACGATGACGGCGATGTGGTGTGGAGCTATGCCCTGCCGGAACACCTCGCCCGCCGCTACACCCCCGCCGATGTGGCCCGCTTTGCCCGGTGGTACCTCGACGACTACCCGGTGTTCTGCTGGACCGAGGACTACGGCCTGTTCGTCATCGCAATGCCGCAGGGCAGCATCTGGAAGTATAACCTCTACAATTCGCCCCAGCTGCTCACCGACGTGGTGAACAGCATCCTGCCGGCGGCGCTGTGCCTGCTGGCGCTGGGGCTGGCGGTCTGTCTGCTGGTGAGCGGGCGCGGCGCAAAGCAGCTGCGGACGGTGGCCGCCGGGCTGGATGCGCTGGCCGAGGGCCAGCCCGTGCAGCTGCCCACCGACGGCTTTGCCGGGGAGGTGGCCGAAAAGCTCAACCAGACCAGCGCCCACCTGCAAAAGCAGGGCGAGATGCTCGCCCGGCGGGACACCGCCCGCACCCAGTGGATCGCGGGGGTCAGCCACGACGTGCGCACCCCGCTGGCCCTTATTCTGGGCTGGGCCGAGCAGCTGGAACGGGACCCTTCCCTGCCCGACAGTGCCCGGCAGAAGGCAGGCGGCATCCGCACCCAGAGCGAGCGTCTCCGGGCCCTCATCGACGACCTGAACCTCACCAGCAAGCTGCAGTACGGCGCACAGCCTTTGCGGCGGCAGACTCTTGCCGCCGGGCCGCTGGCGCGGCAGCTGGCGGCGCAGTTCTGCGAAAGCCCGTTGGCCGACCGGTGTGAGCTTTCCCTCACCCAGACCGAAGCCGCCGAGCGCGCCCTGCTGGACGCCGACCCGGCGCTGCTGGGCCGTTTGTTGGAAAACCTGCTGAACAATTCGGTGCGGCACAACACCGGGCCGGTACGGGTGCACATTGGCACCGAAGTAGCAGGCGGGCGGCTCTGCCTGACCGTCACCGATGACGGCGCAGGCTACCCGCCGCAGGTGCTGGCGGCTCTGCACAGCCCGGAACCCGGCGAGAACGCCCCGCACATCCTCGGCCTGCATGTGGTGGAGCAGATCGCCGCCGCCCACGGTGGGCAGGCGGTGTTTGGGCAGGCCGTGCCCCACGGGGCCAAGACCACGGTGTGGCTGCCGCTGCACCTGGAAAAATAAAAATCAGAATGACAGCAGAACAAAAAGCAGCCGCTTCCCCCTTTTTGCGAGGAAGCGGCTGCTTGTGCTTTTAGAATGAGGAGTCTCTCAGAAGAAGCGGCAGAAGCCAAGGCACACGCCCATGATGAAGAACAGCACGGCCTTTGCCAGCATGGGCAGCCAGAAGTTCTTGCCAAGGGCAAGGTCCCAGCGGCTGATGTTGCCCTTGGGGCAGGTGCCCACACAGGCTTCGCAGGCGATGCACTCGCCGCTGCGCAGGCTCTGCTCGTCCAGCTTCAGGTCCACCGGGCAGCGGTGGGCGCAGGCCGAACAGCCCGGGATGCAGTTCTCGCCGTCCCGGTGCAGCTGTGCAAAGGGCAGCACCGGCAGCAGGGCGAACACCGCACCCATCGGGCACAAAAACTGGCAGAAGAAGCGGGGCTGCACCGCCATGCCGATCAGGATCAGCACGAACAGCGCGATGCCAAGGCCAAAACCGGCCGGCGGGGTGCGCAGGGCGGTCAGGCGGGAGAACACCTCCCACGGGCTCCAGCCGGTGAGACGGCTGTACACCCCGGCAGTGCACAGGCCCACGATGACGGCCAGCACCACGAACTTGACCTTCTGGCCCCGGCGCACGGCCTTTTCCGGCAGCTGGAACTGCTTTTTGCGGTGGAGCAGCTTCTTCTGCACAAGGCCCGAGAGCCACCACACACCGTCGCCCAGGCTGCCGAAGGCGCACACATGGCCGCAGAAGAAGCGGCCGAACAGGATGGTGAACCCGCACAGGCCGAGAAGCGAGAGGGTGAAGCTGTCCAGCTGCAGCACCTCGCCATGGCCAATGCGCAGAAACAGCTGTTTCACCCCGTTAAAGCCCGCCACAAAGGCACCGGGCATCGCGATAAAGAACATCAGCTGCACCGCAGCTCGCAGCCAGGCCCGGTGCTTCAGGGTGCGCTGTTTTTTCTGGGCCGCAGTCAGCGGCTTTTTTTCTGTCGTCTGCATCATGCCGCCGCCTTTCCCAGTGCGTCCTGCACTGCATCCCGCAGGCCCTCACAGGTGAGGGTCGCGCCCGAAACGAGGTCCACATCGCCGGTCTGGGCGGTGAGCATCTTGTCCAGCATGGTCAGCGCCTGCGTGTAATAGGGCTTGTCCTCGCCGTCGTGCTGCAGCACCGTGATGTCGGTCATCTGCCCGCCGGAGATGGTGATCTGCACCGTGATGTCGTCGCCGAAGCCGAGGCCGGTGCCCTCATAGGTGCCGTCCTTCAGACCAGACTCGGCTTCGGCTTCCTCGGCCGCCTGCTGGGTCTGCAGCACCGAGGTGTTCCATGCGTTCACCTCGTCGATCTCCTTCTGCCGCGCACTGACGGCGTCGGCCCGCACCAGTGCCACCTGCTGGTATTGCCACAGCACGGCCAGGATCAGCAGCAGGTCCACCGCCCGGACGATAAAGTTCCAATGCTTTTTCATGCGTTCTCCTCCCCTGTCGGCTGGTCCTGTTCCGGCGGTTCTGCTGCCGGGCTGCTTTCTGCAGCGGGCTCAGCAGCCGGTTCGCGTTCAGCCGGTGCTTCCGGTTCGGAAGCCGCAGGCGTCTCGGGCGTGGTCAGCGCCTTCTGCAGGGCATCCTGCACGGCGGCATCCAGCTCATCGGCGGTGTACACCCGGCCGGAGGAAGCGCTCTGCTCTTTGCCGGAGAAGAAGGCTTCCAGCGCAGCACGCACCTTCTCGGTAAAGGTGGGTTCTTCGGTCTCGGTGGGCAGCACCTGCACATCGGTGACGCTGCCGTCCTTCACGGTAATGACCACGTTCACCGGGCCGTCGGCGGTGGAACCGGTGCCGGAGTAGGTGCCGTCGGCGTACTGCGGTGCGGCGGGCTCGGCAGGCGTTTCGTCAGCCGGAGCGGTGTCCGGCGTCTCGGCGGGAACCGCGTCGTTGGCGGCCTTGGCCAGTGCCTGCTTCACGGCATTCAGGATGCCGGTGGAGGAATAGGTCGCGCCGGAAACAGCGTCCACGCCCTCGGGTATGCCGGTCTCCAGAATGGTGGCGATGACCTGACGGCCCTTGTAGAAGTAAGAGGTCGTCTCGCCGTCATGGCTCACCACCGTGATGTCGGCAAGGACACCGTCGGCAATGGTCACCTGCAGGGTGATGGGGCCGCCAAAGCCCTCGGCCGAGGCGGTGTACACGCCGTCGCGGTAGGCGGAAGGCGTGGTGAATTCTTCTTCCACCGGCGGTGCGGCGGGCGTCGTCTGCGGCGGCAGCGGGTTATTGACCACCTCGCCGGTCAGCGCGTTTTTGATGGCACCCAGAATGCCCCGGGAAGTATAAGTGGCTTCCGACACCGCGTCCACCTCCCAGGTCTGGGCGTCCAGCACGGTGTTCAGCAGCCGCTTTGCTCGGCGCAGGAAGGCGCTGGTCTCGTGGGCGGCGCTCAGCACCTGCACATCGGTGATGTGCCCGCCCTCCATGGTCACCTGCACCTGCACGGTGCCGCCGAAGCCCCGGGAGGAGCCGGTGTAGACGCCGTCGGCATAGGGCAGCACGGCGGTCAGGCCCTCGGCTTCTTCTTCCGAGGATGCGGCGGGCTCTGCGGCAGGCGCGGACGCGGCTTCGGCCAGACGTTCCGGCACGGCGGCCAGCACCGGCGCGGTGCGCGGCACGGTGACCAGCACAAGGCCTGCCACGGCCACGGCGGGGAGCAGCTGCACCAGCGGCAGCAGCCGTTTCCCGGATTTTGTTTCCCTCATGAAATACCCCTCTCAGACACGGAAACAAGGCCCCTCCCGTTTCCGGGAGCGACCTTGTTTCGATGATTTTTAGTTCGGGAAAGCCTTACTTTGCCTGAAGGCCCTGAATAGCCTGCGTCAGGTGCGGGACCTGCTCCTGCGCATCTGCCTTGTACAGGGTGCTCTTTGCCAGCAGCTCAACGCTCTCGTCCAGCTCGGTCTCGAGGTTTGCCCAGCTTGCGGCGGCGTAGTTGGCCTTGTTCAAAGCCTTGGCCTGGTCCACCACAGCCTGCAGCGCGGCGCGGTCAGCGTCGTCAGCCAGCTCGTGCTTTGCCAGGTTGTCAGCAGTGGTCTGGATCTTGATGACGCTGTCAGCATAGCCCAGAGCATGGAGAGTGAGGGTCCAGTAACCGGTGCCGTCGGTGCCTTCGGGCAGCTGGAAGCGTGCAGACTGGGTCAGGCCCAGCTGGATACCCATGACCTTGTGCATCCAGTTGTCGGCTGCGAACTTGGTGCCGTAAGTAGCCTTGGCTTTGGTGTAGGTGCTGTCATTGCCGTAGTAGGTCCAGGTGACGGACTGCAGACGGGAGCCCAGCTCGCCGTAGTTGCCGGTCAGGTCCACACGAATGAACTCGCCGTAGCTGCCCACATCGTCGCCACTCTTGACGGTGACGATCAGGCCGTCAGCGGTCTTCTGACCTTCTTCAGCCACGCCGGAACCGGTGCCCTTGTGGGCAGCGGAGAAGGTGTAGCCGTCGCCGGACTTGGTGGCGTACTTCAGGCCGTTGGTCTTGTAATCCACAGCAGCGGTCAGAGCGTAGGTAGGCAGCTTGTTCTCAGCATAGCCGCCCACCAGCTGGCCGCCGTTGCGTACGGTAGCGTACTTGGAGCAGAAGTCGGCGAGGTCAGCGTTTGCCACGCGGACAGGCACATACTTGACGCCGGAGACTTCATAGTGGTCCATCTTGACGGTGGAGCCATCGGGCTTGGTGACGGTGCCGCGGTTTCAGCCGTAGGCGGTACCGTCCGGAGTGTAGAAGGTCTTGCCGTCATCGGACCAGTGAGACACGGTGTAGGTGCTGCCGTCCTGTGCATAGATGGTAGCTACCTGCTGGAAGCTGCCGCGGTGCAGGCCGTGGTTAGCGGTAGCACGGGACACGGCATCAAAAGCGCCCAGATCGTGTTCGCCATGGCTGTCCTCCTGTGCGGAAGAAGCAGTGCTGCCAGCGGCATATACGTTCTCGTTTGCCCAGTACTCGTTCCAGTCCAGAGCGGCGTACAGATAGGTGTAGTTGGAGCTGGTCATCTTGTCGAAGAACTCCTGCACTGCAGCAATGCAGTTCTCGGAATCATCGGGGGCAGCTGCCAGTGCAGCGGGGGCCATGACGCTCAGAGCCATGGCTGCGGAAAGCGCCAGAGCGGCGATCTTTTTCAGTCTCATCGGAAAAGACACTCCTTTCAAATTTCAACCGTCCCTTTGCGAAAACAGTTTGTTAGCAGATACTAACTTCTGGTGCAAAAGAAAATCGGTTGTATTAGTACAAACTAACCGACAGTGCTATTATAAAAATCCGTCCTTTGCTTGTCAAGAGGAAATGTGAATTTTTTGTGCACAGCGCGATTCACGCCGGTTTCGGGGTCGTTCGCGCCGGGTCGCTTCCCATTTGCGGCAAAGTGTGCGACAATAAGCTTGCAGATAAAATTTGCACAAACATCCTTCTTCTTTTTGTCCTATTCCGCAAGCGCAGCAGGGCCGCACCATCCGGTGCGGCCCTGCTGCATTTCCTCTTTCTTTAAAGTCTGCCGGTTTCCAGCATCTGCTTTACTTCGTGCAGGTCTTTGCACTCGGCGGTGTACAGGCGGCGCATCTCGTCGTCGGCGGGCGAAAGGTCCGGCACCATCACGGTGACAAAGCCGCCCCGGGCCCCGGCCCGCACGCCGTTGTAGCTGTCCTCCAGCACCAGCGTTTCGGACGGGGCAGTGCCCAGCGCCTTGGCCGCGGTGAGAAAGATCTCCGGGTCGGGCTTTGACGAGGTGAACTGCTCGCCGGAGATGAGGGCCTTGAAGTGGCTGGTCATGTGCCAGTTGTTGAGGTGCCGCAGGATGGATGCCATCCGGCTGGAGGATGCCACTGCCATGGGAATGTGCTGCGCTTCCAGCCAGGCGATCAGTTCATCCAGGCCCGGCTTTTTGGGCGGCGGGGCCTGGAACGCGATCTCGGCCTGTGCGTGCAGCGCTTCCATGATGGCGTCGGTGTCGCACCCCGGCCCGTAGAACTGCCGCAGCACCGCCCGCATGGAGTCCCCCGCCGTGCCGCGGGCGGCAACATCCAGCCCTTCCTTATAAGAAAGCCCGAGGGTAGCCAGCGCAGGCTCCCACAGGGTAGCCCAGATGCGCTCGGTGTCGAACATCAGTCCGTCCATATCAAAAATAACGCCGTCGATCATGGCAATATGCTCCTTCCATAGAAAAGCGGGGCTGTGCCCCGCAAAGTGCTCTGTGCCCCTATTGTACCATAGATTTAGCAGTTTGCACACCATTGTGCTCACAATCTGGTGCAACTTTACCGGTAGAAAGATGAAACATTTTGCGATTCCTTGCAAAACCGGCTGGGAATATTATAATAGAAACCAACATTTGTGTCATAAAGCGCCGGAAATCGTGCGCACGCGCATAAAAGGAAAGAGGGAAACTCACTATGTTGGATATCAAGATCACCCGCACGGCTACGCCCAAGGCAAAGCCCACCGATGAGACGAAGCTCGGCTTCGGCAAGAAGTTCACCGACCATATGTTCGTCATGGACTACACCGAGGGCGAAGGCTGGCACGATGCCCGTATTGTCCCCTACGGCCCCTTTGAACTGGACCCGGCTACCGTCGTGTTCCACTACGCTCAGGAGATCTTTGAGGGCATGAAGGCATACCGCACGGCTGATGATACCGTCCAGCTGTTCCGCCCGGACTGCAACGCAAAGCGCTTCCAGGATTCTGCCGACCGTCTGTGCATCCCCAAGATCCCCGTGGAGGACTACATCCAGGCTGTTGAGACCCTGGTGGACGTGGACCGTGACTGGGTGCCCCACACCGACGGCGCTTCCCTGTACATCCGTCCCTTCGTGTTTGCAAACGACGTGGGCCTGGGTGTCCACGCTTCCAAGCACTACATCTTCTGCATCATCTGCGCTCCCTCGGGTGCTTACTATGCCGAGGGCATCAACCCCGTCCGTATTTATGTTGAAGACGAGTACATCCGTGCCGCTCCCGGCCTGACCGGCTTCACCAAGTGCGGCGGCAACTACGCTGCTTCCATCAAGGCCGGTGAGCTGGCCGAGGAACAGGGCTACGCACAGGTGCTGTGGCTGGACGGCGTTGAGAAGAAGTACGTCGAGGAAGTCGGCAGCATGAACATCATGTTCAAGATCGACGGCAAGGTCTACACCGCTGCAACCGTCGGCACCGTTCTGCCCGGCGTCACCCGCCGCAGCTGCATCGAGCTGCTGAAGGACTGGGGCTATGAGGTCGTCGAAGGCAAGCTGGCCATCGCCGATATCATGGCCGCTGCCCGCGAAGGCAAGCTGGAGGAAGTCTTCGGCACCGGTACCGCCGCTGTCGTCTCCCCCGTCAAGGAGCTGGTCTGGAAGGGCGAGCACGCTTACATCGGCGACGGCAAGATCGGCCCTGTCACCCAGAAGCTGTACGATACCATGACCGGTATGCAGTGGGGCAAGATCCCCGATACCAAGGGCTGGATCGTCCCGGTGGAGAAGAAGAACTAACTCAAGATTCTCCGGAGAGAACCTTTTTATTCAGAATTAGGATAAACGCCGCCGGAGCCTGACCGCTCGGCGGCGTTTGCCGTATCTGGGAAAAGCATTCCCCCGAGGGGGGAAGCCTATAAAACATTGCTTTCTTTCTCCTGCAGTGCTAAACTGAAACCAGAACCAGCGGCCTGCATTGCGGCAGGCCCTGAGCAGGAAAGATTGAGAGGGATGAACCCATGGTCAAAAAATGGAGCGTGAGCTACCCTGCCGTCAATGGCACCGAGCAGCGCAGAGTGTATGTTTATCTGCCCACTATGTATGAATCGGAGCCGGACCGCCGGTATCCGGTGCTGTACATGTTCGACGGCCAGAACGTCTTTTTCAACGAGGATGCCACCTACGGCAAAAGCTGGGGCGTGGCGGATTATCTGGACTACACCGACACCCCGCTGATCGTGGCAGCGGTGGAGTGCAACGCAGGTGCCAACAATGAGCGGCTGGTGGAGTATTCGCCCTACCGGTTCGATGACCCGCAGTTCGGCCACTTTGACGGCAAGGGGCAGGCCACCATGAGCTGGTACATCCACCGGTTCAAGCCCTTCATCGACCGCAGCTTCCGCACCCTGCCGGACCGGGAGCACACCTTCATCGGCGGCAGCAGCATGGGCGGTCTCATGAGTCTGTATGCCCTGCTGCAGTACAACGACACCTTCAGCCGTGCAGCGGCCCTGTCGCCGTCCATCTGGGTGTCGCCGGAAAAGCTCTCCGGCCTTGTGGGCCGCGCCAAACTGGAGCCCGGCACCGTGCTCTACATGGACTACGGCTCCCGCGAGATGGGCAACCACGAGGGCATCCGCAAGGACTTTGCGCAGCTGACCGAAAAGCTCATGGTCCGGGGCATCCACCTGACCGCCCGCCTTGTGCCCGGCGGCACCCACAGCGAAGCCAGCTGGGAAAAGCAGCTGCCCTTCGTGTTCCATACGCTGATGTATGAGCTTGATGAGTAAACCCTAAAAGGAGGAATCACCATGGAAATGCAGTATTTCAAGGACTACAGCCCGGCGCTGGGCCGCGACATGGAGTGCAAAATTTACGGCCATGCAGGCCGCCCGATGCTCTACATCCCCTGCCAGGACGGCCGCTTCTTCGATTTTGAGGACTTCCATATGGCCGACACCCTCGCCCCGTGGATCGACGCGGGCAAGATCATGGTGATCTCCATCGACACCATGGACAAGGAGACTTGGTCGGATACCCAGGGCGACCCCTACTGGCGCATCCGCCGCTATGAGCAGTGGCTGCGCTACATCGTGGACGAGGCCGTACCGAAAATTCAGTACATGGCCAAAGAGCGCAACGGCTGGGACGGCCTGCCCGGCGTCATCGCCTTCGGCTGCAGTCTGGGTGCCACCCACGCCGTCAACCTGTATCTGCGCCGCCCGGACGTGTTCTGCGGCTGTCTGGCCCTCAGCGGCATTTATACCGCCCACTACGGTTTCGGCGATTACATGGACGAGCTGGTGTACATGAACTCCCCGGTGGACTACATGAAGAACTTCCCGGAAGATCACCCCTACATGCAGCTCTATCGCAGCCAGAAAGCGGTCATCTGCTGCGGTCAGGGCGACTGGGAACAGCCGGACACCACATGGTTCCTCAAGCGCATCTTCGAGGCCAAGAACATCCCTGTCTGGGTGGACTTGTGGGGCCACGACGTGAACCACGACTGGAACTGGTGGTATAAGCAGACTGCATATTACATGCCGTATATTCTGGGTGAGCAGTAAACAGGGAACTCCCCCAGTCTGCTTCGCAGACAGCCCCCTCATGGAGGGGGCCTTGTAAAAGCTTTCCGCAACAGAAAAAGGCTCCCCCCGGAGGGGGTTTTTATAGAGGAAAGAGGAATCATAAAACCATGCAGAATTTTATTTTTATTTCGCCTAACTTCCCCACCAACTACTGGCAGTTCTGCCGTGAGCTGAAAAACAACGGCATGAATGTGCTGGGCATCGGCGACCAGCCCTACGATGAGCTGAAGCCGGAGCTGAAGGACAGCCTGAACGAGTACTACAAGGTGGGCAGTCTGGAAAACTACGACGAAGTCTACCGCGCCGTGGCCTTCTTCACCTTCAAGTATGGCCGCATCGACTGGCTGGAGTCCAACAACGAGTACTGGCTGGAGCGCGATGCCGCCCTGCGCACCGATTTCCACATCACCAGCGGCTTCCAGACCTCGGATATGCCCCGCATCAAGTACAAGAGCAAGATGAAGGAGTATTACCAGAAGGCCGGCATCGCCACCGCCCGCTACCACATGGTGGACGACTACGCGGGCTGCAAGGCCTTTGTGGACGAGGTGGGCTACCCGGTGGTGGTCAAGCCCGACAACGGCGTGGGAGCCTCGGACACCCATCGCCTTTCCAGCGATGCCCAGCTGAAGGAGTTTCTGGTCTACAAGACCGCCCATCACCCGGATGTGGAGTACATCATGGAGGAGTTCGTCCGCGCCGAGGTGAACAGCTACGACGCCATCATCGACGCCAACGGCAACCCCATCTTTGAGGCCGGCAATGTCAGCCCCATGTCCATCATGGATATCGTCAACGACAACGACAACTCCATCTACTACATCATCAAGGACCTGCCCGAGGATACCCGCGCCGCAGGCCGCGCCGCCGTCAAGAGCTTTGGCGTCAAGAGCCGCTTCATCCACTTCGAGTTCTTCCGCATGACCGAAGATCAGGCCAGCATGGGCAAGAAGGGCCAGATCGTGGCGCTGGAAGTCAACATGCGCCCCTGCGGCGGCTTCACCCCGGATATGATCAACTTTGCCCGCTCCACCAATGTGTATAAAATTTGGGCCGACATGATCGCCTTCGGCGGCACCGACATGCCGGTGGGCGAGCACTTCTACTGCCCGTTCGCAGGCCGCCGCGACGGCAAGCACTTCGTCTACAGCCACGAGCAGATCATGCAGAAGTATCAGCAGAACATGCGCATGGTGGACCGCATCCCGGACGCCCTGAGCGGTGCTATGGGCAACCAGATGTACGTTGCCACCTTCTCCACCCGCGCGGAGATGGAGCAGTTCTATTCCGACGTGCTGGCCACCACCGATGCCGCCAACGCCGAGGCACAGAAGGAGCTGAGCAGCATTCTGGCTCTGGGTGAGCCGGAGACCGCCCCGGCTCTGGTGGAAAAAACCGCCGCCCCGGCGGCAAAGCCTGCGGCCCAGCCGAAGCCCCGCAAGACCACCCGCACCGCAAAGAAAAAGTAAAAACCTCGAAACGGAGGAACGAACCATGAAATGTCTGAAACAGGCTGCAAAACGCATCGTGACGGCAGGGCTGACGCTGTGCCTGCTGCTGCCCTGCAGTGTCCCGGCGTCGGCTGCGCTGCAGACCCCGGCCTGGATGCAGGCGTGGGCCAACACCCGCACGGCCGGTGTCATCGCGCAGCTGGAAAAGGACCAGTTCACCGCAAAGATCAAGGTGGACGGCGTGGAAGGCATTCTGGACATGGTGCGCAGCAGCGGGAACATGTACCTGAAGGCCGAGGAGCAGGACGGCACCGAGAAGCTCACCCTTCTGGTGCTGGACGGCAAGGCGTATCAGCTGGACTCCGCCCGCAAGCTGGCCATCTGCCTGGGGGATGAAGCCGCCGCCTACAAGGCCGTGGGCCTGAGCGAGACGGTGGTGGCAAAGTCTCTTTCCGCCGGCAGCGCCACCGGCTTTGCCGAGGCGAAGAAGACCGTCCACGGCAAGACCTACGACGCGGAAGTGTTTGACATGACGCTGGACGGCAAGCCCGTGGAGATGATCTACTGCTACGACGGCGGCGCGCTGCGCTACCTCATCACCCGGGTGGGCGGCAAGCAGGCATCGCTGGAATACCTCTCGGTGTCGGATAAGGTGGACGAAAGCCTGCTGAAGATGCCGGAGGGCTACACCGTCTGCACCAAGGGCACCGACGGCAAACTCTATGACGCTTCCGGCAAGGCCGTGGACTGAAAAACAGAAGATAAGGACCGTTGTGCAACAGCGGCGGTCAGGCCCTTGGCGCTCCCTCTGGGGGACTGAGAGGGCGGGGGCTGCCATATGGCGGCCCCTTTTCGTTGTCCCCTTCTTCAAAATGTGGTATACTGGGGCCAGAGAATCTATTGAGAACGAGGTATCATTCATGAAAATTCCCGCAAACGGCTTCACCCACGCCGGCAAGTTCCACGCCGACGATGTGTTTGCCACGGCGCTGCTGCAGATCTTGCGCCCGGATATCGAGATCACCCGCGGCTTCATCGTGCCGGACGACTTTGACGGCATCGTGTATGACGTGGGCTTCGGCATGTTCGACCACCATCAGGAGCCCCGCGAGACCCGCCCCAACGGCGTGCCCTACGCGGCCTTCGGCCTGCTGTGGCGGGTGCTGGGGCCGGGCCTTGTGGGCGAGCGGCAGGCCCGGCTCATCGACGAAAACTTCATCCAGCCGCTGGATTTGAACGACAACACCGGTGAGCAGAACAGCCTGTGCGACGCCATCGGCTTCTTCAACCCCGTGTGGGACTCGAAGGAAGACCAGGACGCCTGCTTCTTCAAGGCGGTGGCCGTGGCAAAGCAGATCTTGGAAAACCAGATCGCCAGCGCCAACGCCGTGAACCGCGCCGACGAGAAGGTGCAGCAGGCCTATAAGAACTCCCGGGACGGCATCGTGGTGCTGCCCTGCTACCTGCCGTGGAAAAACGGCCTGTACAAGACGGACGCGCTGTTCGTGGTCTACCCCAGCCAGCGCGGCGGCTGGAGCGCCCAGTGCGTCACCGACCACAAGACCAAGCGCCCGAAGCTGCCCTTCCCCCAGAGCTGGGCAGGCCAGCCGCAGGAGGTCATCGAGCAGAAAAGCGGCATCCCGGGCATCAGCTTCTGCCACGCCAGCCGCTTCCTCATCACGGCCAAGGACAAGGAGACGGCCCTTGCCGCCTGCCGTCAGGTGCTGAAGAACAATGGCCGCATCTGATGCCGCGCGGCCGAAGGCGGCCTTCGTGTATATGGTGCGCTGCACCGACGGCACCCTCTACACCGGCTGGTCCACCGACCCCGCCGCCCGCCTGCGGGCCCACCAGAGCGGCAAAGGCGCCCGCTACACCCGGGCAAAGGGCGCGGCGGCCCTTGCCTATGTGGAGCGCTGCGCCGACAAGCCCGCCGCCCTGCGCCGGGAAGCAGCCCTGAAAAAGCTGCCCAAGGCCCAGAAGGAACGCCTTTGCGCGGCGTGGGCGGCAGCGGGGAGACCCTTTGCCGGAGAAACGGAATAAGAACACCGGAAAGCGTCTGCCTGCAGGCAGGCGCTTTTGCTGCAAAGAGTGGACGACAGCAGACCGACGCTTGTCCGAAAATGAACGAAAATGCAGTTTTCGTGTGCAAAACAATTGATTTTTGACACGGAATATGATACTTATAGAATGGTAGATTATCCCTGCCCCGAAAGACGCGGGCAGATGTGATACAGCGAGGAAAAAGGAGGAAGGACTATGAAGCGTTTCAAAGCGGCGGCACAGCGCGCAACGGCCTTTGTGCTGGCGGCAAGCATGATGTCCTCGGCGGTGCTCCCTACCGTATTCGCGGCACAGCCGTTGAATGCGGAAAACAGCGTGGATGAACTGGGCAATGTGGATGTCGCGGACGAAGACGGCACGCTGGTGTACCCGGAGTGGGACGACGATACGGCGGCAGATTTCCAGGACGAGGGGGATACCATTGACCTGAGTGACGCAGAATTCGATTCGGATGGTGACATTGCAACGCTGGCAGCAAGAAAAGGCACACAGGATTATATAGACAAGCTCAAAAATGCATATAATGAACTGAAAAAAGAGTATGATGCAGCTGTTACGAAAGCAAAACAGGATGCACAAAATGCCATTGACAATAATAAGGATTTTAAAGATGATCACGATCCGAAAAAATCGACTGTTTTGCAGGAACTCGAAAAGCATGATGCAACCTGTATGGAGGACGGGAAAGCTAAATACAAGTGTACCCGAGTATGGAAAGGTTATCCTGTAAAGGCAACTGTGAAAAACCCGATCGCAAGCGAATATAAAAACTTCACCGGGGAGTACAGGTTGCAATAAAGTTGGGATTGAAAAAAATAGGACTTAGCTCGATAGCGGATCAGCTGGACAAAGACCAGTTTACGCTTTCGGGTACAATTGATCTGAAGTGCCAGCATGACGAGAATGACCCCATCGTTGTAAAGACTGACGATGCACTGGGTCACGACTTCGAAGGTGCTAAGTGGATTGAAACAGACCCGGCTACCTGTGATAAGGACGGCGTAGAGACGCTCTACTGTATTCGCTGCCATGGTACAGAAGAAGGCGGCACTAAGACCCGTGCAATCCTGAGTGCAAATGTTCCGCACACACTGGGCGATTTGATTACTGAAGAACCGACCTGTGAAAAAACAGGTAGAACATATCGCGTTTGCAGTGTTTGCGGTGCAGAAGTGGAAGAAAGCACGATTCCGAAGCTTGACCATGTGTTCGAGAACTATGTGAAAGACGACAACCCCGCCTGCCAGGATCAGACCGAGACCGGCACCTGTACCCGTATCGGCTGTGGAAAAACGGATACAAGAACCATCAGCGGCCCGCTGAGCCCCCACAAGTTTACAACGTGGACGGGCACCGGCATATCGGTCAGCGGCCAGTATCTGTATTACAAGTCTACCTGCGATACCTGCCATACAAAGGAAAAGGAGATCAATATTGCGGATAAGAAGCTGGATGAACTGGACGAAGCCCTGAACGGAGACCCGCTGACGGCCACGGATAAAGAGCTGGAAAATATAGAGATTCTTTATAACGGCGCAAAAGCGGCAATTGAGGTGCTGGGGTATGCCAACAAATATTTGGGCACCAGCTTTGATACCAAAAAGTACACCGAACGCCTGAACGGCATGACCGATCGGTACAATAAGTTTGAGCATGAACTGCTTCAGCGCGGTTATGAGGCTGCGGCCAGTGAAGCGATCAAGACCGCTCACGAGACCATTGACAACAAAAGCCCGTCCGAGATGACCGATGACGAAATGAAAAAGGTCATCGGTGCTTATGTGGCTGCGGATACGGCGGTGGGCGAGCTGGACGACGGCCGCGCAAAGAAAACAGAGCTGCAGGCAGAACTTGCAGAGCTGAAAAAGACCGTTGAGGAGATCGAATCCAAGTATGCCCAGAAGGTCATTGAAAGCATTTGGGACGATCTGAAGAACGGCACACTGGATAAGACCAAGCTGGAAGCGCTGAAAAAGACGCTGGACGACCTGAAAGATTATATTCCCGACAGCCTGAAAGAAAGCTACGATCAGGTGGTGGATGCCGTGCAGGCCGCCATTGATGCCATTGACCTTGTGAATGAAGCCAGCGCCCTGATCAAGCGGCTGCAGGAGGAGATCAAAAACGGCAACGTCAGCGAGGACACCCTCAAGGAAGTGCAGGATGTGATCGACCGAGCCGGTAAGCTGGTGGATAAGATCAAGGAAAACCCCATCCTGAAGAACGCGGTGGATACCATTATCAAGAACGCAGAGGAAGCCATCAAGGAAGCCGCCGCCACCAAGGCACTGGAAGCGCTGAAGAAGGCCATTGAAAGCGGCGACCTGAGCAAGATCGAGGAAGCGTTCGAGAAAGCACAGGAAGCCATCGACCAGCTGGAGCCCTATGCCCCGGATGTGGCGAAAAAGCTGCGCAACGCGCTGGAGGAGATCAAGAAGACCTATGTCAACGGCCTGCGCGACGCGCTGGAAAAGGCGCTGGAAGACGGTACCTATCAGGAAAAGCTGGAGAAGCTGAAGGATGTCATCAAGAAGTACGAAGACCTTATCAAGGACATCGACGCTTCCGGTGCGCTGAAAGACCTGTGGGAGACCATCAAGAACGAACAGCTGACGAAGCTTGTGGCGGATGCGGTCAACGAGATCAACCGCATCGTCAACGATGACAGCCTGTCTGCGCTGCAAAAGATCGCCGCGCTGGACAAGCTCTACGACGACCTGCACACCAAGCTGGCCGAGATCGTGGGCCCGGATAAGGCGGCTGAGATGCTTGAGCCGTTCGATAAGCTGATCGAGCAGGCCAAGAACGATGTGGCCAAGGCGGCCGCAGCGGCGGCGGATACCCTCATCAAGGAAGCACTGAAGGCGGTCAAAGCGGCTGTGGACAGCGCCGAGAGCAAGGAAGACGCCATCAACAAGATGGAAGCCATCTACTCGCAGGCGCATGATCTGCTGACCCGCGCCGGTATGTCGGACGAGGACGCTACCGCAAAGCTTGCGCCGGTGCGCTCGGCTCTCGACAGCCTGAAAAAGGTGCTGGAGGATTCCTTCGTCTCCATGGACACCATCAAGGCGGCTGTGGACGTCATCGTGGACGCAGCAGTGGCCAGTGACAGCATTGAGGACGGCCTTTACAAGCTGGTGCGCACGCTGCTGGACGGCGACGATATGGACCCGGCCGTAAAAAGGGTCATCCTTGTGGTGGCGCGCGACATTCTGAAAACGGCAGACTGGACCCAACTGACCCCCAGTCTGCTGGACGATGTGGTGGACCTTGCGGTCAAAAAGCTGGACAAGAAGTACGGCAAGTACCCCTTCGTCAGCCAGCTGCTGAACGAGCTCAAGCCTTCGCTGAATGAGCTGGTGCACCGCGAGGTGGGCCAGGAGACCATCGACAAGGTGCGGGAAGTGTTCTTTACCACCATCGACAACGCCATTGAGGGCATTGACGCAGGCCAGGATAACCGCCAGCTGCTGGCAAAGGCCCGCGAAGACCTGATGGGGCTCAAGCCGGTGGTCTCGGCAGAGATGAAGCGCATCGGCACCAAAGCCGGTGAGATGCTCAACCGCGAGATGAAGGACCGCATTTCGAAGGCCCTGCCCGGCGTGGTGATCCCGGAGTTCATCGGCACCCTTGTGGGCAAAGCCACCGAAGACCTTGTGAACGAAAAGCTGGGCGAATACGATGAGAAAGTCGGCGCGATCATTGAGAAGTACGTCAAGTACCTCACCTGCCCCGGCCATGAGTACGAATATGTGACCATCCGCGAAGCCACCTGCACCCAGGACGGCGTGGAAGTGAAGCAGTGCAAGAACTGTGACTGGCAGCTGACCGATGACGATAACAAGATCGTCCACGAAAAGCTGGGCCATGTGGTGGTGGAAGACCCCGCTGTGGACCCCACCGAAACGGAAGAAGGCCTGACGGCAGGCAGCCACTGCAGCCGCTGCGGCGCGGTGCTGGAGCCCCAGCAGGTCGTCCCGGCCCTGCAGCCCCGCACCGACAAGTGGCTGGTCACCAGCGCTGTCACGACGGAGAACATCCGTGCGGCAGGCTATGAGAACCAGCAGAAGCTGGATGCGGCCATCAACGCAGTCCTGACCAAGGCGGGCTTCGATGCGGCCAGCAGCACCCGCTTCTTCGCACAGGTGAACAGCACCATCGGCATCCTGCCCAACGACCGCTACCCCGAGGAGGGCGTGGCCGGTATGGTGAAGCAGCCGGAAGCCACCCGCAACAAGAACTGCACCTTCTATGCGGTGCAGGTGCTGACGGCGGATTCCCACGGCCACAACGCCGGTGATGTGGTGGTCACCCCGCTCACCGTCACGAAGGAAGGCATCAGCCTGACCCTCTGCACCGAAGCAGTGGTGGCGATCGCCTGGAAAGTGAACGAGTAACTTCAAACCGCAAAAGGAGCGGCTCCCGTCCGGGGGCCGCTCCTTTTTGCGTGTGCGCGGCTTCACGCCATGCCATCTGCCGCCCGCTTCTTGGCTTCCCGCTTTGCGCCGCCGCACACCCCCTCTTGGCTCTCCCTTTGAAAGATTCTCCCCGTGCCGGGGAGAAATGTCACCGAAGGTGACAAAAAGGGGACAAGCTGTCACCGCAGGTGACTGAGAGGGCGGCTCCCCCGCAAACGGCAACGCCTGCTTTGACATCCGGGTGGACCAGACCGAACGGCTGCTGACCGGATTGAAAGCCGGGCTCTATGATATGGTGTTCTGCAGCTACCAGCCCGGCGAGAACGGCCTGCGGTTCACCCCGGTGGTGGAGCTGCCCTTCGTGGTGGCCATGCTCAAAGACGACCCGCTGGCAAAGTGCCCGAGCATCACGCCGGACCAGCTGGCCGGGCGGCCCATGGTCTTCACGGATTCGCCCGCCTACTCCGACCTTCTGCGCCGGATGCTGGGGGAATACGGCATCCGGCCCGAGATCCGCGGCTACTCCAACGAGGACTCGGTGCTGCTGAGCATGGTGCAGGCGGGGCTGGGAGTGTTCATCAGCACCGACCACCCCTAGATGTACAGCCCGGACACGGTGCTGGTGCCCCTGCGGCAGGACCGCTACCGCCGCTATGTCTACATGGTCACCCGGCCGGGCCTTGCGGCCAGCACCGCCGCCGCCCAGCTCATCCGCTACAACCAGCAGCGCGCCGTGCCGGAACAGGGCCGCCAGCCCCGCGCCGATGGCGGGGATAAACAATAAAGCAAAACGAAACGCCGCCCGGCCTGTGCGCACAGACCGGGCGGCATTTTGCAGCAAAAAAGAGCGTGAGAGACCGCTGCAAAAAATACATTCTAATTGCATAAAAACTGAATATATTTAAAATAAACTGCATAAAGATGCAAATTGAACCAAAAGAACGATCAAATCCCTGTAAGGTTTGTCGGTTTTCAGCATTGACGCAAAAGCCGCACGGCGTATAATAAAAGCATCAACCGCAAACGAAAGACAGAGGATGCGAAGGGAAATGCGCATCAGAGAACAAAAGTGTATTTTTATTAAAGGAGCGCGTTTATCATGAAAAAGGAAAACATCAAAAAAGTCGTTCTGGCTTACTCCGGCGGTCTGGACACCTCCATCATCATTCCCTGGCTGAAGGAAAACTACAACAACTGCGAGGTCGTTGCTGTTTCCGGTGACGTGGGTCAGGGCACTGAGCTGGACGGCCTGGAAGAAAAGGCAAAGGCCACCGGCGCTTCCAAGCTGTACGTGCTGGACCTGAAGAAGGATTTCGTCGAGAACTACATCTTCCCCACCCTGAAGTTCGGCGCTAAGTACGAGGATTACCTGCTGGGCACCAGCTTTGCACGTCCGTGCATCGCCAAGGCACTGGCTGATATCGCCATCAAGGAGGGCGCAGATGCCATCTGCCACGGCTGCACCGGTAAGGGCAACGATCAGGTGCGTTTTGAGCTGACCCTCAAGGCCCTCTGCCCGGATATGGCCATCATTGCTCCGTGGCGTGAGTGGGACATCGAGAGCCGCGACGAGGAGATCGACTACGCCGAGGCGCACAACATCCCCCTGAAGATCAACCGTGAGACCAACTACTCCAAGGACAAGAACCTGTGGCATCTGAGCCACGAGGGTCTGGATCTGGAGAACCCCGCCAACGAGCCCCAGTACAATAAGCCCGGCTTTCTGGAGCTGGGTGTCAGCCCCGAGCAGGCACCCGATGTTCCCACCTATGTGACCATCCACTTTGAAAAGGGCGTTCCCACCGCTGTGGACGGCAAGGAGATGGGCGCTGTGGAGCTGGTGGAGTACCTGAATAAGCTGGGCGGCGCAAACGGCATTGGTCTGCTGGACATCGTGGAGAACCGTCTGGTGGGCATGAAGAGCCGCGGCGTGTACGAGACCCCCGGCGGCGCCATCCTGTACAAGGCCATTGACGTGCTGGAGACCATCACGTTGGATAAGGAGAGCGCTCACTTCAAGGCACAGATGGCACAGAAGTACGCCGACATCGTGTACAACGGCCAGTGGTTCACCCCGCTGCGCGAGGCACTGGATGCCTTTGCCAACAGTCTGGAAAAGACTGTGACCGGCGATGTCAAGCTGAAGCTCTACAAGGGCAACATGATCAACGCCGGCGTCACCTCTCCGTTCACCCTGTACGATGAGCAGACCGCTTCCTTCGGCGTCGATAAGGATTACGACCAGTCCGATGCCACCGGCTTCATCAACCTGTTCGGCCTGTCCATCAAGGAGCGCGCAAAGCTGTCCAAGAACTGGCCGGAGGTCAAGTAACCGCAACATTTTCGACTGCGTGTGTTTTCACACTTTCACACGCGGGTTCTCACACCGGCATCGTTGCCGGCGGCACCGCCGCAGGAGCGTTTTCCCCTGCGGCGGCTTTGCCGTTTTTATAAGGAGTTTATATTATGGCAGAACAACTCTGGAAGGGTCGGTTTTCCAAGGCGGTAGACAGCCGCGTCAACGACTTCAACTCCTCCATCCGCTTTGACCAGCGCATGATCGCGCAGGATATGCGCGGCAGCGGCGTCCACGCCACCATGCTGGCCAAGCAGGGCATCATCTCCGAAAAGGACTGTGAGGATATCCTCAACGGTCTGGCGTCCATCGCCGACGATTTGGCCAGCGGCAAGCTGGAGATCGACCCCAACGCCGAGGACGTGCACACCTTCGTCGAGCAGACCCTCACCGCCCGCATCGGCGACGCGGGCAAGCGCCTGCACACCGGCCGCAGCCGCAACGATCAGGTGGCACTGGACATCCGCCTGACCCTGCGCGACTACAGCCACATGCTGCAGGGCTACATCGTGGAGCTCATCAAGGTGATCTGCAAAAAGGCCAGTGAGAACACCACCGCCGTCATGCCCGGCTACACTCACCTGCAGCGCGCCCAGCCCATCACCTTCGGCCATGCGCTGATGGCCTACGCCTCCATGCTGCTGCGCGATCTTGCCCGCTTTGAGGATGCCACCGCCCGCATGGACGCCCAGTGCCCGCTGGGTTCTGGCGCGCTGGCCGGTACCACCTACCCGCTGGACCGTGCCTTCACCGCCGAAAAGCTGGGCTTTGCCGCTCCCTGCGCCAACAGTCTGGACGGCGTGTCCGACCGCGATTTCTGCATCGAGCTGGCAAACGCCATCTCCATCTGCATGATGCACCTCTCCCGCCTTTCCGAGGAGATCATCCTGTGGTGCAGCTGGGAGTTCAAGTTCATTGAGCTGGACGACGCCTTCACCACCGGCTCGTCCATCATGCCGCAGAAGAAGAACCCCGATGTCACCGAGCTGATCCGCGGCAAGACCGGCCGCGTCTACGGCGACCTGAACACCCTGCTCGTGATGATGAAGGGCATTCCCCTCGCCTACAACAAGGACATGCAGGAAGATAAAGAGGCCATCTTCGACGCCGTGGATACCCTCGAGCTGTGCCTGAAGACGGTCACCCCGATGCTGGACACCATGAAGACCATCCCGGCCAACATGCGCCGCGCCGCTGCCAAGGGCTTTATCAACGCCACCGACTGCGCCGACTACCTGACCAAGAAGGGCATGCCCTTCCGTGATGCCTACAAGCTGACCGGCTGCATGGTGTCGGACTGCATCGCCAAGGACAAGACCCTCGAAGAACTGACCCTCGACGAGTTCAAGGGCTACAGCGCCCTGTTTGAAAACGACATTTACGAAGCCATTGATCTGGTCAAGTGCTGCGAGGGCCGCACCAGCTACGGCGGCCCCAGCGAAGCCAGCGTGCTGAACCAGATCGCTCTGGCCAACGAACAGCTGAAAGCCTGGGAGGCGAACAACGCATGAGCGTGAAAGTTTTTATTGATGGCTCTTCCGGCACCACCGGCCTGCGCATTGCCGACCGGCTGGCTGCACGCCCGGAGATCGAGCTGCTGTCCATTTCCGCCGAGGGCCGCAAGGATGTGAACGAGCGCGCGAAGGTCATCAACTCTGCCGACCTCGCCTTCCTCTGCCTGCCGGATGCGGCATCCAAAGAGGTCATGCCCCTGCTGCGCCCGGACGTAAAGGTGCTGGACACCTCCACCGCCTTCCGCACCGATGCCGCATGGGACTACGGCTTCCCGGAGCTGGCGGGCCAGAAGGAAAAAATCAAAAACTCCTGCCGCGTGGCAGTGCCCGGCTGCTATGCCAGCGGCTTTATCAGCATTGCCCGCCCGCTGGTGGAGCTGGGCCTTGTCCCGGCAGAGTATCCCTTCAGCTGCACCGGCATTTCCGGCTACTCCGGCGGCGGCAAAAAGATGATCGCCGAGTACGAGAGCGCTGACCGCCCGGCACACAGCAAGCTGGATGCGCCCAAGAGCTACGGTCTGGGCCTTGCCCATAAGCATCTGCCCGAGATGCAGAAGATCAGCGGCCTTGCCCACACCCCCATGTTCGTGCCCGTGGTGTGCGATTACTACTGCGGCATGCAGGTGCTGGTGCCGCTGGATCTGACGCTGGCGGGCACCACCGCCGAACAGGTAGCCGAGGGCATTGCGGCATATTACAAGGATGCTGCCACCGTCAAGGTGCACGCTCTGAACGAAGCCCTGCCGGAGAACGGCCTGTACTCCAATGCCATGGCCGGTACCGACCGCATGGAGCTGTACATGACCGTGAACGCTGCAGGCGACCAGATGATGCTGGTCTCCCTGTTCGATAATCTGGGCAAAGGCTCTTCCGGCGCGGCCGTCCAGTGCATGAACCTGATGCTGGGGCTGGAAGAGACCAAAGGGTTGGAATAAAAACTCCCTTTGTCTGCTCACGGTGTTCGCATTCACCTCCCTCGAAGAGGGAGGCTTTTGCAGCTGACGGTTACGCAAAGGCTCCCTCCATGAGGGAGCTGGCACGGCGAATGCCGTGACTGAGGGAGTATTTCTTTGTGGGAAAGGAAGATCATTATGCAGTATCAAGAAGTTGTGGGCGGCATCTGCGCGCCCAAGGGCTTTGCAGCGGCTGGCGTGCACTGCGGCATCCGCGCAAACCATGCAGAAAAATACGATCTGGCACTCATCAAGGCGGACGTGCGCTGCGCCGCCGCCGGTGTGTACACCACCAACAAGGTCTGCGGCGCACCCATCAAGGTGGACCGCGCTCACCTGAAGGACGGCTACGCACAGGCGATCATCGTGAACAGCGGCAACGCCAACACCTGCGCCGCCAACGGCGTGGCTCTGGCCGAAGAATGCTGTGAGCTGGTGGGCAAGGAGCTGGGCATCGACCCGCAGGACGTTCTGCCCGCTTCCACCGGTGTCATCGGTCAGCCCATGGTCATCGACCCCTTTGCCCGTGGCATCCCGGCCGCCGCCGCCAAATTGGCCGCTACCGTGCAGGGCAGCACCGATGCCGCCACCGCCATTATGACCACCGACACCCACAAAAAGGAATACGCCATCCAGTTCGAGCTGGGCGGCAAGATGTGCACCGTGGGTGCCATCGGCAAGGGCAGCGGCATGATCGCGCCCAACATGGCCACCATGCTGGCCTTCTACACCACCGACGCGGCCGTCTCGCCCGTCCTGCTGGAAAAGGCCCTCAAGACGGTCGTGCCCGGCACCTACAACCAGATGAGCGTGGATCTGGACACCTCCACCAACGATACCCTCATCATCATGGCATCCGGCGCGGCCGGAAACCCGGAGATCACCGAGGAGAACGCGGACTACGCCGCCTTTGTGGCTGCCCTGACCGCCATTGCCGAGCACATGTGTGCCGAGCACGCCGGTGACGGCGAGGGTGCTACCCACCTTATCACCTGCGAAGTGACCCACGCCCCCGACCTGAAGACCGCCCGTGCCGTCTCCCGCAGCGTGGTGTGCTCCAACCTGTTCAAGGCGGCGGTGTTCGGCCGCGACGCCAACTGGGGCCGCATCCTGTGCGCCATCGGCTACACCCCCGGCGATTTCTCCATTGATAAGGTCTGCGTGTGGCTGTCCAGCGCCGCCGGTGAGGTGTATGTCTGCGAAAACGCCGCCTACCACCCCTACAGTGAGGACGAAGCCGCCAAAGTGCTGGCCGAGCATGATGTGCTGGTCAAGGTGGACATGGGCACCGGCGAGGCAAGCGCCAAGGCATGGGGCTGCGACCTGACCTACGACTATGTGAAGATCAACGGCGATTATAGAACATGATGTGCCCTGCGGGCATGATGCATTCCGCAGTAGCGGAACATGATGATGTGCGCTTTGCGCACAAATGATGAAATGCTGACGGTGAAACTCCATATGCGCCGCAGCGTGCATCATTCCGGCGCAGCCGGAACATCATTGCGAAGCGCATCATTTGCCGGGAAGCGGCAAACATCATTTTGGTATGGCAAGAGGGACGTATATGAAAAACGAAGAAATGGCGCGCCTGTTCTCTGAGGCGACACCCTACATCCAGAAGTATCACGGAAAGACCATGGTCGTGAAATACGGCGGCAACGCCATGATCAACGAAGAACTCAAAAATGCCGTCATGAACGATCTGGTCACCCTCACGCTGCTGGGTGTGCGCGTCGTGCTGGTGCACGGCGGCGGCCCGGCCATCAACGAGATGCTCAAGAAGGTGGGCGTGGAGAGCCATTTCGCCAACGGTCTGCGGGTGACGGACGACGCCACCATGGAGATCGTGCAGCAGGTGCTGGCCGGTAAGGTGAACAAAGACCTCGTGGCCAAGCTGCGCGGCCGCGGCGTGGGCCTGTGCGGTATGGACGGCCAGATGCTGCGCTGCACCGAGCTGGACCCCCAGCTGGGCCATGTGGGCGAGATCGTCCACGTGGACGCCACCCTGATCTCCAGCCTGCTGGACGGCGGCTTCATCCCTGTTATCGCCACCGTGGGCATGGACGACCTGGGTCAGGCCTATAACGTTAATGCAGACACTGCCGCCGCCCAGATCGCCATTGCGCTCAAGGCCGAAAAGCTGGTGTCCATGACCGATATCGCGGGTCTGCTGCGGGATAAGGAGGACGAGACTACCCTCATCCCCGAGGTGGAGGTGACCGAGATCGAGGGCTACAAGTCCGCCGGTATCATTGCGGGCGGCATGATCCCCAAGATCGGCGGCATGGCGGATGCCATCTATCAGGGCGTGCACGAAGCCGTCATCATCGACGGCCGTGTGCCGCACTCCATCCTGCTGGAACTGTTCTCCGACCGCGGCTCCGGCACCCGCTTCTACCGTAGAAGTCACCGGGAATAAGCATTGCGGAAATGGCGTCCGAACGGTATAATAAAAGAAATATAGGGCGGACAGGCTCGCCCTCTCCGTCACGGCTGCGCCGTGCCACCTCTCCCAAGGGGAGAGGCAAGAGCGGTTCGGATGCGTCCTTGGCTCTCCCTCTGGGAGAGCTGCCGCCGTCAGGCGGCTGAGAGGGCGAGGATGCTGCCGTGATGCAAGCAACTGCCTGTAATAGCATCAATAGGAGGTACCACCTATGGATTCTGAAAAAGTCATCAAGCGGGACAACGAATACGTCCTGCATACCTATGGCCGCAACCCCATCGTGCTGGAAAAGGGCCACGGCCTCCACGCTGAAGGCCCCGAGGGCCAGCAGTATCTGGACTTCACCAGCGGCATCGGCGTCAACAGTCTGGGCTACTGTGATCTGGACTGGGCCGAGGCTGTGTCCCAGCAGGCCCACAAGCTGCAGCACACCTCCAACCTCTACTACACTGCACCCTGCGGCAAGCTGGCCAAAAAGCTGTGCAAGCGCACCGGCATGAGCAAGGTCTTCTTCGGCAACTCCGGTGCCGAGGCCAACGAGGGCGCCATCAAGGCGGCCCGCAAGTACAGCGTGGACCACTACGGCAAGGACCGCACCACCGTCATCACGCTGGTGAACAGCTTCCACGGCCGCACCATCGCCACCCTGACCGCCACCGGTCAGGAGGTATTCCACAACTACTTCGGACCCTTCAACGAGGGCTTCCTCTATGCGCCCGCGGGCGACATCGAAGCGCTGAAGGACCTGATCGACCGCCACACCTGCGCCGTGATGCTGGAGCTCATTCAGGGCGAGGGCGGTGTGATGGCGCTGGACCCGGACTACGTGCAGGCCGTGCGCAAGCTCTGCGACGAAAAGGACCTTGTGCTCATCGTGGACGAGGTGCAGACCGGCGTGGGCCGCACCGGCACCTTCCTGTGCTGCGAGCACTATAACCTCAAGCCCGACGTGGTCACTCTGGCCAAGGGTCTGGGAGGCGGCCTGCCCATCGGTGCCGTGCTGATGAACGAAAAGGTGGCCGAGGGCATGGGCCCCGGCACCCACGGCTCCACCTTCGGCGGCAACCCGGTGGTCTGCGCCGGCGCCAACGTGGTGGTGGACCGCATGGACCAGAGCTTCCTCGCCAACGTCAACGAGCGCGCCGTGCAGCTGCGTGCGGGCATTGCAAAGCTGCCCCACGTCAAGAGCATCTCCGGCATCGGCCTGATGGTGGGCATCGAGTTCTACGATGTCAAGGCCGCCGACGTGCTGGCCGCCTGCCGCGAAGCGGGCCTGCTGGTGCTCACGGCCAAGACCCGCCTGCGCCTGCTTCCGCCGCTGACCCTCAGCGAGCACGATGTGGACATGGCGCTGGACATCCTGCGCGATGTGCTGACCAAGATGGAGCCGACGGCTCCGAAGGAGCAGGCATGAAAAATCTGCTGAAAATGAGCGACCTCTCCCCTGCCGAGCTGACCCACATTCTGGATGTGGCCGATCAGCTCAAGGCACAGCAGAAGCTGGGCGGCACGGCCCCGCTGCTGGCAGGCAAGAGCGTTGCGCTGCTGTTCTCCAAGGCATCCACCCGCACCCGCACCAGCTTTGAGGTGGGTGTGTACCAGATGGGCGGCCTTGGCAACTACATGAACACCGCCGAGCTGCAGGCCGGGCGCGGCGAGCCGCTCAAGGACACCGCCCGGGTGCTGGGCCGCTACTACGACTGCGTGGTGTGGCGTACCTACCGCCAGAGCGATCTGGAAGAATTTGCCGAGCTGGCCGGTGTGCCGGTCATCAACGGCCTCACCGACTACGCCCACCCCTGCCAGGTGCTGGCCGACCTGATGACCATCCGCGAGCGCCGGGGCACCCTTGCGGGCCTGAAGCTCTGCTTCATCGGCGACGGCAGCAGCATGGCCAACAGCCTCATCGTGGGCGGCCTGCTTGCCGGGATGCAGGTCACCTGCGTCTGCCCGGAGAGCTACCGTCCGGCGGCAGACGTGCTGATGTTTGCCCACAAGTACGGCAGCGCGTTCCACCTGCTCAGTGACCCCGCCGAGGGCATCAAAGATGCCGACGTGGTGGCCACTTCGGTCTGGAACACCGCCAAGCCCGGCACCGCCGAGAGCGAACAGCGCCTGCGGGATTTTGTGGGCTTCCAGCTCACCAGCAAGCTGCTGGAAAGCGCCAAGCCCGACGCGCTGGTGCTGCACTGCCTGCCCGCCCACCGCGGCGAAGAAATTTCGTCTGCCGTGTTTGAGCAGCACGCGCCGGAGATCTTCGACGAAGCCGAGAACCGCCTGCATGTGCAGAAGGCTGTGCTGGCCATCCTGCTGGCAAACAAATAAAAGCAAACAACAAAGGCGTCTGCCGGACAAAACCGGCAGACGCCTTTCTTTGTGCAGAAGTTCACACCCGCGCCGCACCCTTTTCCAGAATCTTATCGAACCGGGCAAAGAAGGTGATGGTGGTGATGGTCGCGGCCAGAATGTCGCTGACCGGCTCGGCCAGGAACACGCCGAACACCGCGTCCGGCAGAAGGTGCGGCAGAATGAAGATGAGCGGGATGAGCAGGATGATTTTGCGCAGACAGGCCAGCAGCAGGCTGACCTTTGCCTGCCCCAGCGCCATAAAGCTCTGCTGACAGCCCACCTGAAAGCCCATGGCAAAGATGCCCGCCATGTAGATGCGCATGGCCCATGTGGTGTAGGCAATCAGCGCGGCGTCCGAGGTGAAGATGCCTGCCACCGCCCCCGGCAGCAGCATCATTGCCAGCCAGAACAGGCAGGTGTAGGCCCCGCACAACGTCAGCTGGAAGCGGAAGGCCTCTTTCACGCGCTCCTTTTTGCCCGCGCCGAAGTTGAAGCTCATCACCGGCTGGCCGCCCTGGCAGACGCCCTGAATGGGCAGGGTGCACAGCTGGGATGCGCTGGTGATGACCGTCATGGCACCCACGGCCACATCGCCGCCGTACCGCGCCAGACTGGAGCTGAAGCTGATGGACAGCAGGCTCTCGGTGGAGAGCATCACGAAGGACGAGATGCCCAGCGCCATCACCGGCAGGATGATCTGCCGTTCCGGCTTGAGGAAGTCCTTGCGCAGGTGCAGGATGGTCTTTTTGCCGGTGAGGAATTTCAGGATCCACACCGCGCCCACGGCCTGGCTGAGCACCGTGGCAATGGCCGCGCCCCGCACGCCCAGCCCGAACCCAAAGATCAGGAGGGGGTCCAGAATGATGTTGATGACCGCACCAATGACCGTGGTGAGCATGCTGGTCCGGGCGAAGCCCTGGGTCGTGATGAAGGGGTTCATGCCCAGCACCACCAGCACGAACACCGAGCCCAGAATGTAGATGCGGCTGTAGGAAAGCGCATAAGGCAGGGTGGCGTCGCTGGCACCGAACAGCCGCAGCAGCGCCGGGGCACCCGTGTAAAAGCCGATGGTGAGCACCACCGCAAAGAACAGCAGCACGGTGAAGCTGTTGGAGATGATCTTCTCCGCCTGCTCTTTCTCGCCCTGCCCCAGCGCAATGGCGGTGCGCGGTGCGCCACCCGCGCCCACCAGCATGGCAAAGGCGTTCAGCAGCATCAGAATGGGGGTGAACAGGCCCACGCCGGTCAGCGCCGCTGCGCCGATGCCCGCGATGTGCCCGATGTAAATGCGGTCCACGATGTTGTACAGCAGGTTCACCACCTGCGCCACCACGGCCGGGATCATCAGCTGCAGCATCAGCCTTTTCACGTTCCCGGTGCCCATATCCTGTTTTGTCTGTGCCATGGAATGTGTCTCCTTCTGCGTCATAGAATAAAAGAAAGGGCATCTGCCCTGTTTTGCCCATACACTTTATTATAAACGGACCCGGCGCAAAATGGTAGCACAAAATTGCAGTGGAAAAGGTTTTTTGCCCGCAGGGGCCAAAATTTCACAAAAAAGCTGTTCTCTGGCCGAAGAATATGGTATAATAAAAACAGACGAACCCCGAACCCTTGATTTTTCAGGGGTTCGGGGTTTTCTTGTTACTAATGTGTGTATAGTTCAGCGTTCAGCGGCCTAAAATGTTCACCGGTTTGAACCCTATGGAATCAGT
>OJKC01000490.1_pt1 | contig 33684 bp, 19 predicted proteins | sample 1596401 | NCBI WGS metagenome assembly OJKC01 (sample SAMEA4350162, study PRJEB24818) | metagenome | biome: human; feature: gut; material: faeces | place: Denmark | collected 2013-09 | reverse complement strand
GAATTACGATAACGGGAGTATCTCGTATACTCTTTTTCTTCATTTTTTACCTCCTGAAAAAAATTTTTTGTGTTTACTATTTCAAAAGTCCCTCAACTCACTCTATCCTCGTTCGATTTTGTCGAAATTTCTGTTTTATCTTCTTATAAAACCGTCTCAAAAATATTTTTCATAAAATCTCAAACAAAATACTTGTTTATTTTCGTTTTATCGTGTATAATATAAGCACGGAGGTAAAGAACATGAAATTGCTTTACGTCAAAGCCTCGGGCTTCAAAAACATTCAAAACGATTGCGTACTCGACTTCACAGCCAAATCCAAGAAAACAACCGAAGATAAAGAATACGAGCTTCAGGAAATCGCAGACGGCTTATTCGTATATAACACCGTCGCGTTTATCGGAAAAAACGCTTCCGGTAAAACTTCTTTCCTTGATCTTCTCGATTGCGCTTATTCCATACTCGGCAACTTTTCGCTCGAAGATAAAAATTATTCTTATGACGGAATTCACTTAACCCTGTTTTTCTATCACGAAGGGAAAATCTATAAGTATTCCACCGATATTTCGTCATCGCAAACCTTAAACGATAAGGCGACGTTTTCTAATCAGCAACTTCTCGAAAAGGTCTACTATAAGTCCAAAGCGAAAACGATTTTCTCAGACGACGATTTTGTCCCAGTCGAAAATATCGGCATTTTGCCCGAAGATACGTCTATCGTGTTTTTCGTATTAAAGAAGAAAGAAACGCGAGCCATATATTTTAATTCGGACGGCGAAGGCGCAAACACCTATCGCTTAATGTTCAATGCGCTGAAACTGTATAAGTTATCCCCTTCCGTGTTAGCAAAAGTCTTACACTTATTCGATGAAAACGTAAAAGGTCTCACGATGCTCGACGAACACAATTACGAACTTTCTCTTGCCTCGGGCAAAAAGATTGTTTCGAATAAGGAACTCGTCCACTTTTTATCGAGCGGCACAACCAAAGGATTACTTCTTTACGTTACCGTCATCGCATCGCTTAAATACGGATTCGACCTTATCATCGATGAAATAGAAAACCATTTTCACAAAACGCTCGTCGAAAATATCATCAATCTGTATAAGGATAAATCTGTCAACAAGTTCAACGCCACGCTCTATTTCTCCACACATTATTGCGAACTGCTCGATTTGTTCAATCGTCAGGACAATATCTGGGTTTGCCGTGCGGATAAAAAAATCGTTGCCGAGAATATGTACGAGAACTTTGATATTCGCGTAGAACTTTCAAAGAGCCGTCAGTTTTATAACGACGCATTTAAGACTTCCGTCAACTACGACGACCTTATGAACATTAAGAAGGAGTTTTTGAAATGAAAATCCTTATAATGTGCGAAGGTCCGAACGAACTGAAAATCATAAATCTTTTGCTCGATAACGGCAAATTAAAGTTCACACGCGACGATTTGCTCGATATGCGCCCCTTTCACGCTCGTCAGCTCACCTCGCCGCAATTAAAACCCGCGCTTGACGCATATCACGGCGAGATTGCGATTTATCGGATCGGGGACAAAATGACGGATTCATTGAAAATCCCTAAAGAATTGCTTTTATCCATCAAATCCCAAGCGAAATTCTGCACGAAGCCGGAACTTGAAATGTTGCTTATCATTGCGGAAAACAAAGTATCCGAATTTGAAAAAGTTAAGGCTAAGAAAAAGCCGAAAGACTTCTGCAAACAAAACGTCGTATATAATCGCAAGAAATACGACAATTCTACTGCGTTTTACGAAGACTATTTTCAAGACCGCATAGACCTTTTAACTTCCGCTATTACCGAATACCATCGCACCCACGGAAAGCACAAGTCCGACGAAGGATATTTGTTCGACTTATTGAAATAGTTTTTCTTTTGGCTACGGCTACACGCCGTAGCCTTTTTCTATACTCTTTATCTCTTTCCGTTGCCGCCGTTGTTTTTCGGAATAGTCGGCGTATAGGTCGATTTAACGGGTATTTCGCGCAATGCCTTGATTGCCGTATGCTCGTAATAATCGGCGGATTTGTTCGAACGAAACAGTCCGCTCGTTGCGAAAATACGAAGCATCTGTTCTTTATCGCCGTTGCACCAATAGGCAAGAATGTTCATAAGGCTCATATCCGAATTACTGTGATTATTCTGCAAATCTTCGCCCGCATAAAGCCGCTTGAACTTATCTCCGTTCTTCGCCTCTCTCGCCTTTTCCACGACGTCTTTATCCGACATCGAAGAAAGTCCGTTCTCGCCCTTGCATACGCCTTTCCACTCGATACGCTTTTCGCATTTACTCTCTAAATACGGTTTCATTCCGCAGGTATCGAAGTTTACAAGGTCTTTCGTTTTTGCGCCGTCTCCCGTCATCGCTATAAACTGTTCCTTTTGGTAAAATTCCAAGTCGCCGCCTTTTGAGAAAGTACGTAAATCCATACCGTCCGTCTTGCCGAAAATATGCAAGCCGTTACCGCTGACAGATTTTTCCGCATAAGTTGCGCCGCTTCGCTTCAACGCTTCTTTTGCCGTTTCGGACAGTTCGCCGTTTTCATCGAAGCAGCGGTCTATATCCACGCAGGAAACCTTATCTTTGCCGTCAAGCGCATAAGCAATGGTCGTTCCGCCGTGTTCGCGGACGTATTCCAACGCTTTATCGAAAGTCGTCCACGTTTCGGGATTATCGCTTTCGGCGTAATTCCCCGTATTGCAATCGATCGGGCGTTTGCTGAGTTTGTCCTTTTCGGCACTCTTCCACGTTTTAACGGCAACCCAATTCTTACGCGCTTTCATTTCGTCCGGAACAAAGTCGCGCAACGCTTTTTCTCTTTCGGCAAAAGCGGTTTTCGCTTCCTCGCTCGGTCGTTTGTAGTCTGCGCCGTATGCGCCTGCGTCTTTCCCTCTGACTTCCTCGCAAAAATCCTTTGCCGAAAGTTCCGCCGTTTTCTTTTCCTCACCTTTATTGTTCGTAAGGCGCACCTTGTAATCGTTATGTAGACTTAAACGGATTGTGCCGTTCTCTTCGTTATCTTTCACGCATTTATTCGGCAAATAGTAGGTGTAATCGCCGTATTCGCCGTCGGGCATTCGGAATAACGTGCTATCCTCGAAGGTCGCGATTCTCGCTTTTTCGGGAACGGAAACGTGATTCCATTCCGTTTCGTTTTCCGTAACGGTTTCGGTTTTCAGACGTTTATAGTCCTCGGCGGTTGTCTTATCCGTCAGTTTGCAAAAATCGTAGGCGGTAAGTTCAATCTTCTTCTCGCCGCCGCGCGTCTGCGCTTTTACCACAAAATCCTGCGGCAAGCGGATCTCGATTCGTCCGTCATCACTGTTTTTATCTTCCCCGACGAACACGCTCGGAATGAAATACGTCATACCGCCGAAATCGTCCTTATTCGGCAAAACGAACAGCATACTGTTGTCGTATTCTCTTCTGAACGCTTCCTGCGGAATGCTCGCAGCAAACCACTTCGTATCATCGTTTCTGCTTGTTTCGTAGTCCTTATTCGTCGTGCCGTCTACAGCCTTTTTAAACTCTTCCGCGGTAAGCGTAACGACTTCTTCGTCGTCGCCGCGGCGTTTGAAAATATCGATCTCCGCGTTATCCCTTACGGACAATTCGTAGCAGAGTTCCTGCGAATCGCTCTTTAAGTCCGCAATCTGCCTTGACGGTTTGATTTTGTCGTTGAACATAAAGTAGGCAAAGCCCGCATACTCGCCTTTTTCCGGCATTCTGAACACGCTGCCCATGCCCGACCGTTTAATAAACGCGTCGCTCGCCACTTTGATTTTCGTATATAAGGCTTTCGGCTTCGTATCTGCGGAATACTCTTTCTCTCGCCACTCTTCCGCCGCTTTCTGCGTTTCAAAGCCGTATCTGCCTTGTTCCCAATCGCCCGTTTCGATATGGTAGCCGATTGCTACGGTATAATCTCCGTTTGCTCTCGCCGTGCGGTCGATGATCGCAATATCTCTGCCGTTTATGTCTTTCGAGATGCTTACGACTTTATCTCCCCTTGCGGTTACTTTCGTAAAATCGCTCAATGTTTTGTCCTCCTTGTCTAATTGTCCTTTGAATTCTTTAACGTATTTTCTATAAGCCGTAATAAATCCGTCGAGCAACGCCGGGTGCGATGTAACGTAGAACTTTCTCCTGTCCTCGTCGCTGTTATTGACGGAAATTCCCTTTGCCCACGCTTTATTATCGGGATTGAATCTGCCGTCGCTCTCCGACATCTGCACGGTGCTTGCAAGAACGTAATTCATACGCTCTTCGCCGTATAACGCATACAGATTTGCGATAAAATCGGTATTTAAGTGCATACCGTCAAAGTGCGTCGAGATACCTTTTTCAATATCCGATCCGCAATTTCGGCTTATCATCGTCGCTTCGAGCGGATATTTTTTGTTATACGCCGCTTTCATTGCAAACCTCGCTATTTCTTCATTTACTTTCAGTTCGGATTCGTCCACATCCCTGTCCACTTTCAAAAAAGTAATATTCTTATCTTCCAAAGATTCCTGCGACATATACAAGACAGGCGCGGCAATGATATATTCATCGGCTTGTTCCTTGATACGATTCAGATTATCAACGCTTAAACTGTCTTTGAAATAGTAATAAGCCGTATCCTCTTTATCCTTGCCGAAATACGCAAAATTCTCTTCGCCGAGAAACTCTTTCATAACGTCCGAATAATAATGCTCGCAATACCCACGAATGAAATATATCGTGTCCTCTCCTGTATTTACGCTTGCATATTCAGAGCCAATGAAGTCCTCGTACATACTGTTCAAAACCCCACCGTTTTTTGTATCTTCATACAACGCTCTGAAATATTCTTCGTCGAAATCGTAAGAGAGAATCGTGTATTTGAGTTCGGTCTTGATATGAATTTCGTAGTTATCCAAGAACACGTCTTCGGCAGGCTTTGCCGTAACCTTCGCCTTGAACTCGTCGAATTCCTTTTCCACGCTTTCTCTTACGCGCTCGGCATAACTTTGCGATTCGGCTTGCAAAGTGCCGTTTATCGGCTTATAGCCCGACTTTTTTAATTTTTCTTCGAGATACGGTATAATCTTTTCTTCGGTAAAATCGTCATACCACTCGTCATACGGATAGGTATCGTCGCTCTTGTTAAAATACGAATCTTCAAACGACGGTTTCAGATCGCATATAATGTCATCAAAACGTCCTTCGCCCTCGCCATCGATCATATTGAGCCAATTTATCTCGTCGAGTTGCTCGTCGATAAACTCGTTAAGGTTTATTTCATACACAACGTCTATGGCATAATCTTTCAATTCCACGTCCGGGATATTTCTTGCCAAAGCCGAATAAACGCTGTCGTTATCCCAGCCGTAGTATTCAAGAAGAATATCCAACGGAAAACGCTTATGATAATTTTCAAGCAAAGGCTTTATAAACGGTTTCGCTTCTTCGCTCGGAGCATAGTTACCGTCCAGATAGGCTTCTATCGCTTCGCGCTCTTCGAAGAATTTATCCGAAAGCGGATCGGCATACGCTCCGTCAACGTAACTCATTTCTTCGTTTATGACTTTTCCCGCGCTTTCTGCAACGCTGTGCCACGCCGTCAGATACGCTCTGCCCCTTTCGGAAGCAATAAACGCCTGCCATGCGGGCTTTTCCACACCGTAAAGACTTTCGGTATCTTCAAACTCTCCGCTTTCTACTTTCCCTTCGGTATCGTTTTTGCCGAGCCTATAAAGTTCCACGCCTGCGCCGTAAAGGACTCTCGCCGTTCGGATTCTTATGGGCAACATTCCGTCCCAAGTGTAACCGTATTCGTGCATTTGCTCCCCGGTTACGGTATAATCGGGCAAAACGTCCACCTGCATGGCGGCGACTTTATCGCTCTCGTCGATAAACGTTTTCTCTTCTTCCGGTTCGTCGAACAATGCGATTTTCAAGCCCGCATTCATAAAGGCTTGCGCAAATTCCTGAAAGAGCGGTTCGTCTATCGTAAGCGTTTTTACTTCCTTTTCGCCTGCCTCGAAATACGATGGCGACAGGCTCGATAGTGCCGTGAGTTCTTCTGCCGTATCGTCGAAACAGGTATAATCTCCGTTCTTTACGGCAAACACCATCGCGCCGGGGTTCTTCTCTTCCGTCTGCTTATACATTCGATATAAATTTTCTGTCAGCATAGTCTTTTTCTGTTTCCTTGTTTTTGTTTGTTTTTTCGGCAGTGCCGCGTAAACCTCTTCGGTTTCATTCGTTTCGCTATCCTCTTCGCCGTCGTCGATTACCACTTCTTCGCGCTTATTGAGGTCGAGTTCGGCGTTGAGTTCGGATAGTTCCGTGTTCAGAGCTATAATCTTGTCCTTATGCTCGAACGGCACGTTTACTTGCTCTTTTGCAATCTCGAAGTCGGCTTTCGTGGTTTCCAAACGCTTTACGGCACGCTCTTCCCGTTCGGAAAAATCTTTTACAAAATTCTCTAATCGGGTGAGGTTGCCGCTCGCGCTCTCGCCGATGTCCAGCTTGTATTGCCCCGCGCCCGAAAGCGTAATGCTCCGCTCGTTGGCAATGAGTTCTATCGGGTTCAGAGAGATTTTGAAACCGCAATATTCCGCTACGACCGTTCCCGTCTTGTTATGAAACAACGCGTCCATAAGTGCAAGCCCGCCGTTCTTCTTTCCGTCCTCCACGCCGTCCGAATAAACCGTGCCGTTTACGTTAATCTCGAATCTGTCGGGGTTATAATGCACCTTGATAAGTTCGATGTCTTTCCTTACCCTTTCCAAATACAATTCCTGCCGCTGTATCTGTTCGGGAAATTCCTTTCTTACCTTATCTTGCAAAGCAAACAGTTCTTTTTTATATCGGCTTTCCAGATCGCGAAGCCTTGCCACTTCCATATCCAGCTCCATTTTTCGCTTGATTTTCGGGTTGGCGGAAGTAATCGCCTTGATTTCCGCATAAGAAAGCGTTGCCTCGTCGATGTCATCGGCTTCGCGCACCGTCATATCCCCTTTTTCTACCTGTGAAATAAATCGCTGTTTGTTTTCGAGTATCTGATAGGAATAACTGTCGAACGTCCGTTCCGTCGCATAGGTGTAAATGCGAATGCCATTATTCATATTGCCCTGACGGATACCGCGCCCGTTACGCTGAATAAGGTCGCGCGGGCGATACGGCGCGTCCAAGTGATGAATGGCTACGAGCCGTTTTTGCACGTTCGTTCCAGCTCCGCACTTTTCCGTGCTGCCTATTAAAACTCGCACCGCCCCGGCGTTGATTTTATCGAACAGGTCTTGCTTTGCCCTGTCCGTGTTTGCGTCGTGAATAAACGCAATCTCGTTTTCGGGAATACCGCGCTCAATAAGTTTGTGCTTTAAGTCGTTATACGCGTCGAAGTCCTTGCCGTACTCATATTCCGAATACGGTTTTTTTGGTGTAGATAAATCGCAAAACACAAGTTGCGTTCCCTTAATATCCGCAGAGCTCTTCCACTCTTCGTATACATTATCCGCACAGAAACTTAGTTTGCTTCCGCTCTCATCGGAAAGAGACGGATCGATACATCTCGGATCGAGCGCGAGTTTCTTTCCGTCGCCCGTAACCTTTAACATGTTATCGATATGCGGATCAACGCCGCCTGCGTAAATCTTGTCCGCCCTTGCCGCTATCTCTTCCGTTAAGTCGATTACCGTGTCGCTCGGCTTTAACGTAACAACCTTTCGCTCCGCTTCCGGCACGTCGAGTTTTACGTCCGTTTTTACGTCCGCGAACGAATGATACAGCGTTAAAAGTTCGGGCAAGTTCGTAAACTTGGCAAATCTCGTTCTTGCTCTGTACCCTTTCCCGGACGGGGCAAGTTCGAGCGCCGTTACCGTTTCACCGAAGTCTGCCGCCCATGCGTCGAAGTAATCGATACCGAGCCTTGCAAGCGTTTGCTTTTGCAAATAGGTCTGCATCGTGTACATTTCCGTCATAGAGTTGGAAATAGGCGTACCCGTTGCGAACACCACGCCCTTATCTCCGCCGTGCAGTTCGTTGATATACTCTATTTTTAACTGCAAGTCGCTCGCTCTCGCGCTCGCCGCGTTGGAAATTCCCGCTACGTTGTTCATTTTCGTATACAGAAACAGATTTTTATACGCGTCCGCTTCGTCCACGAACAGGTAGTCCACGCCGAGTTTTTCAAAGATTAAAACGTTGTCTTTTTTCGTTTCGTCGAGCAGTTTTTTGAGCTGCGCTTCTCTGCCTTTCTTGATACGCTCCAAGTTCTTTACCGAACCGGACGGAGCGCCGCTCTCTTCCCACTGCATTTCGATACTGCGTTCTATAGCCTCAATTTCTTCGCGTATCTTTGCTATCTGCCGTTCGGGCGAGATATTGATTTTTGCAAAACTCGATTGCGCTATAATCACCGAATCCCAATCGCCCATCGCAACTTTCGACACGAACTGCTCGCGGTGGTCTTTGTCCAAATCGTCTTTCGTGGCAATCAGGAGTTTCGCCGTCGGGTAAAGAAACCGAAACGAGTTCGCCCATTGCTGCACCAAGTGATTCGGCACGGCGATCATCGGCTTTTTCGCCAAACCGTACTGACGAAGTTTCATTGCCGCCGCGCAAATCGTATACGTTTTGCCACTACCCACGATATGGTGTAAAAGCGTGTTGCCGCTCGTAATAATTCTGTGAACGGCGTCCTTTTGGTGCGGACGAAGTTCTATCGCAGGGTTCATTTCGGGGAAACGAAGATAACTTCCGTCGTACTTCGGCAAGCGGATCTGATTGAACAGTCTGTTGTAGATTGTTTCGAGTTCGTCACGCCTTTGCGGATCTTTGAATATCCAATCTTTGAACGCTTCGACGATTTTATTCTGCTTTTCCCTTGCCGCAACCGTTTCGGAGTTGTTCAGCACTCGCTTTTCTCTGCCGTCCGCGTCCAAAACCGTATCGTAAATCTGTGTGGAACGCTGATTCAGACAATCTTCAAACAGTCTGTAAGCGTTCGCACGTTCTGTGCCGTATACGCTCGTTACGTTCATCGTGCGGAAGTTTCGCACATACCCCGTCGTGCGGTCTACGCGCCAACTGCCGTCGTGTTTGTTGTAATACAGTTCGATGCCGTCGCGCATATAATACGGGAGCGCAATTAACTGACAGAAAAACTCTTTATACAGTTCTTTGTCTATCCAGCTCGTTCCCACTCTCACCGCGATTTCCGAAGCTTTTACCGGCGCAGGCTGAACTTCCCGTAAAGCCGAAATGTTCTTGTCATAGTCGATTAAATCGGGTTTGCCTTGCTTCATTCTTTCGGCGGTTTGCAGTTTATCCGCGACTCTTCCCGAAAGATATTCTTCCGCCGTTTCAAAGCCCGAATACTTATCTTCCGGGTTGACCGCTGCGGGGTTACGAAATACCGCGTTACCGAGTTCTTTGATTACGGTGTCGTAGTCCTTTTTCGTGAGTTCTTCGATATACGAAATATCTACTGAGCCGCGCTCGTTCTTGCTTATCTGCAACGCCTCGAAACAGTCGTCCGTACTCGTTACCGCCGTATACGGTCTGATCGTGCGTTTTGTGAACACGTCGGCTTTCGTTACCGTTTCTTCGTCGTCCGATACGTTTTCGCAAGCAAATAGCAGTGCGCTGTCGCCGTCGGATTTGAACAGCCTTAGATTGTTCTTGCTGTTGATATACCCGAATCGTTTAACAAAACCATCGTATTTCGCGCCGAGTTGCCGTTGCTCTTTCAACAACACTTCGTCCGAACAGCCTTCCACCTGCAAATCCAGCACTTTGCGGAGTTGCTTGCGGATTTCGATCATTTCGGCAATTCTCTGATATGCGTCTTTCGGGAACGGCGGCACGGGTTGTTCTACCATACTATCTCCCACGCGCATATATATCTTGCCGTTTACAGCCGTAAGATTCATCGGCTTTACGTCGTAGTCCACTTCGATTTCTTCGTGCGTTTCGGTTTCTTCCGCGCGTTCGGGATTGACATAAAAACCTTGCGGTAATCGGCTTATAGCCGCATTTATCGCTTCCGATAAATCTCTGCCGTCCGACTTTACCGTTATATCTTCCGCACCGTAAAGTCCCGTTTCTTTTACAAGCGTGCCGAGTATCATTTCGGGATGAGAGATATAATAATTGTTTATCTCGTACCCGTCCGCGGTTTTGCCTGTCGCAAGCCATTCGGTGTTTTCGATAGCAGCGTTTATCTTCTCTTCACGCTTACGAAAAAACAAAATGTCCGTTACAACTTCCGTATTTGCCGTTTGTTTAAACGCCGTGTTCGGAAGCCTTACCGCGCCTATAAGTTCGGCACGGTCTGCAAGGTATTTACGGATGGACGGATTTTGCTTGTCCATCGTGCCTTTACTTGTGATAACCGCCATAAGCCCGTTCGGCTTTACCTTGTCGATACCCTTTGCAAGAAAATAATCGTGAATGTAGAGGTTATACTTGTTATAATCGGGATCGAAAACGGTATAACCGCCGAACGGAACGTTCGTTACCATAAGGTCAAAGGAATTATCCGCAAACGCCGTCTCTTCAAAGCCTTTAATCTGAATTTTCGCCTGCGGATACAGTTTCGTTGCGATTTTACCCGTGATTTTGTCGAGTTCCACGCCGTAAAGTTTCGCACCGTCCGCAATCTCTTTCGGCATAAATCCGAAGAAATTGCCCGTTCCCGTCGCCGGCTCTAATATGCGGTTGTTGCCTTTTACACCGAAACGAGTGAGTGCTTTGTAGATACCGTCGATTACGGTTTTGCTTGTATAGTGCGCGTTCAGAACGCTACCTTTTGCCGCCGCGTATTCTTCTACACTTAGAACGTCTTTCAGTTCCTTATATTCATTTTGCCAAGCGACATTATGTTCGTCGAACGCTTGTGCCAAACCGCCCCAACCGACGTATTTCGCAAGCACTTTCTTTTCCTCGTCGGTTGCCTCTTTTTGCGAGATAATCAACCTATTGACCAGTTTAATGGCTTCGACGTTGTTTCTGAAACGCTGCTTCGCGCCGCCGAGTTCGCTCTGCGTAAACCCGATTTTCGTCAGGTCGGTATTGCTTTCTTTTGTGGGTTCGTTTTGCCGCTCGATAGGTTTTATTTCACCGCTTGCGATACTACTTTCCCACTCTTCGTCCTCTTCTTCGTCCAAGTCCCGAACAGGCAATGAATCGTCTTTTTCGTCCTTGTAATTCCAAAGGCAATCGGTGTAATAATTGACGTCGAAGCACTCGTCGGTCATTTCCACGTCGGAGACTTCTTCCCTTAAACACAGTTCGTCGGCTATTTCTTTTCTGTGGGCAATAACGAAATCTTTATCCGCCCCGAAATCTTCAAAGAAGGTTATGTAATTACCTTCCGTGCTTTCTTTTATACCCTCTGCAATAATGCCGTTCGCGATTTTTCTTATCTTTCCGCGTTCTTCCGGCGTTTGCTCTTTCCCTGCGATAAGCGATTCGGTATACCGTCTGTCAAACGTTATTTCTATCTTTTGCATAGATAGATTCACGTCCTGCACACCCTTTTGCTTTAAGAAGTATTTGATAAAATCTTCGCGATTGTCTTTGAGAAACAAATACTCTCGGCTTGAAATATCTTCCGGCGTTACGGTTAAAACAACGTTTTTGCCATAGGTCGGCCGATACTCGTCCGCGCATTTTCGCGTAAACTTATCTGCATACTCTTTTATGCGCTCGTCGCGCTCTCTCAATCGCGCTTCTTTTGCCTGCCACAACGGACAATACGGAAGTTTGAACAAGATATTCGGTGAAGAATATGGGTAAATATTGCCTTTACCCACGCTTTTTACTTCGTCGAATTTTATAAGCTCGGCGTTTACTTCTTCGTAGTGCTGCGTATAAAACGGCATGGCTTCGCCAAGGAAATGCGGGTATGCGCTGTATTTTTCGCCATAGGTATGCGAAGTGCCATATTCCACGATTTGCCTTGCGATGATTTTTATAAGGTCGTCGTCGCTTTTAGCCGAACTTCTCTCTTCGCGAAATCTCACGAGGGTGTCATATTCTTCCTTTTCCTCGTCGTTTAAGTAGTTTTCTTCGTCGATAAGGTCTGCGATTTTAGCCGCCGCTTGCTCCCATTTCAGGTTTACCGCAACTTCGATTTCGCCCGTTTCCGTGTTCTTTTTACTGAAACGAATGCCTTTGCCGTCGTGCATTTCGTCAATGCCGCCCGAACCGCCGCGCCCGCCGATTCCGTATTCTTTGCTTAAAAAGCGAACGAAATCTTTTTCATACGGATTCTTCAGATATTCGGTATAAATGCGGATCTTTCCTCCGCTCACACCGCTTCCGCCTTTTAAAATTTGTTCCGTCAGCTCTTGTTCCGGCGTTTTCGTTTCAAACGCGTCGAACAAGGATTTTTGCATACTCGGGCGGTTGCGCCGCTCGAACATTCGCTTGCCTTTATTTTCAGGCTTTTCCGTTTTTGCGGGCTTTCTGCTCTCTTCGTAGTCGTAATCTTCCGAATCGTAATCACTCTCACCATCGTTTTCTTCCGCTTCGGCTGCGGCAAACGCTTCTTCGATTTCTTCGTCGGTCGGTTCGTCATCCTCGGTTTCCGGCTCGGACTGTTCGTCCGATTCTTTTTCGACAAACGCGCGCTCGAATTCTTCGCTTTCTTCTTTCGTCGCTTCCACAAGAGTATGTTCTACTCCCGCTTCCGCTCGCGATAAAATCTTGAACGGCTCCGCGTCCGGCTCGACGACTATTACGCTCGTCTTTTCTATGAGTTTTTCCAAGTAGGTATCCGCAACGTGATAGGGATAACCGCACATCGGCACTCGTTCGGGAAGTCCTACGTTTCTGCCCGTCAGGGTTAATCCGAGAATTTCGGCGGCTTGTTCAGCCTTTTTGCCAATAATCTCGTAAAAGTCTCCCATGCGGTAAGTTACGATACAATCGGGGTTGTCCTTTTGTATCTCTGCATACCGTTGGTAAAACGGCGAAACGGTCGGCGTTTCAACTTTTTCTTCCTGTTTTGCAGGCTGTTCGTCCGCTTTCGGAAGCACGGGTTCGTCCGTAACGTAGTCTTCTTCGGTGTCATCGATTACGGCTACTTCGTTCTTCTTGTTGAAAACCGCGTCATTTATGTCCTGTTGCAGAATTTTCGTTACGCTCTGAATTTCACGAAACAGATCCGCGTTATCTCCCAAGCCGTAAGGATAGCCTTTCAGCGTAATTCCGCGCTCTTTCGGAAAACCGGTTGACGAATACAGCGAATACGCCACGCCCTCTGCGATGAGTCTGTTTCTTATCTCGTCGTTTTCAGTCAGAAAATCGTTCTGTCCGAGATAAGTTACCACTCCCGAAAGCATAATGCGATAATCGCCGCGGTTGCTATCCGCAATTTCCGTGCCGTTAAGTAAGTCAAGCCCGTCCAAAATCTTTTTTACAGGTTGCGTTATGCGCCTGTAACGATTCTCGCCGTGCGTGTCTGCAACGTCGAATACGAAATACTTATTTCCGTCGCCGTCGTAATACGGAATACCCTTTCTGCCTTTCGTAACCCGTCTGCCTTGTGCGTTCCACTCTTCAAAGGAAAAGCATACGCTCGCGCTCGGTCTTGAGATTACGATCTGACAGGCGTCGTGCAACGGTATATGCGGATTGTTCGCAACGAAACGATAAAACGTTTTCAGTTGTTCTCCGTTCATCATCATTGCTTGAATCGCACGATTTCTGTCTGTCGTTCTTTTAATTTCTGCCATGTTTTTTGCCTCCACATTTCAGTTCACAGCCAAAGACTTTGAAATAAACATCTTTTCGTTCTTGTCTTGAATGAAAGTAGATCGCAAAAAATGCCGCCTTTGCCTTCATTATCCTTACAAGTCTTTTTATCTGCCATTTTTCAAACGGTTCCCAAAAATCCAGTCTCCAAATAAACTCTTTTTTCGTAATTTTTAAGCAATGTGCCATTCTTGCCTTAGAATATCCATGCGAATACATCCATCTAAAAAGTTGACGACGATTTAAGGAGTAACCATTTTTACATCTTTTTTCAACAGTCACATTTTGTTATCCTCCTCTATATTTCATCAAACAAGTCAATGTTGTTTTCCCATTCGTAACCGCTTCCGAATTCGATAAAATCTAACACATTGCTCGCTCCGAGTTTAATGTATAAATCAAGAAGCATTTCTCTATCTATGTACTCGCCGTCGGCATAGTATTCGTATTCATCTGCGGAATAGCCAAGAGTTTCAAACAACTCAACGCCATCTTTATATCCCTGCTCTTTGGCAAAGATTTCAAATCTATCTCTGTTCAGTTTCATTTTAATTTCCTTGTAAGGTTTCATTTTGTTTTACCCCTCACTACTCCTAGGACACTTTTTTTAAGAAATTCGGGTTTCCCGGGAAAAAAGTTTAAAAATTTTTAGAGTATTTTTTCTTTAAGCTTGCTTATAATGAGCTTTACTCGTTCCGATAACGTGCTTTCTGCAATTCCCAACTCTTTAGCAACTTCTTTTTGAGATTTGCCTTCAACATAAATCATCTTTATAATTTCTCGCTGCACAGGCTTCAGGGAAGAAATTGCTTGTTTTAATTTCTGATACATTTCTTTTCTTTCTTCTCGAGCAATAAAATTCGCTTCTACATCCAAGCTTTCATCAACCCCGTCAAACCCTTCTTCTTTCAGGGCGTCTAATGAAACGTCACTCATTTTTTGTTGTTTAAATTGGCATTCCTCACAATTGCCTTGACAGCGCTTCCATTGATTGTTAATTCCTTTTTCTCGCTTAATACGGCAACGCCACATTCTCTGTTTTCGCTTCCTTTCAGCACGCTCCGAACTTTTGTACGCGCGGTACACTTCTTCGCTGACGATTATTTTTTCGCCTTTGATTACTAAATAGAATTCTTTGTTTTCTGCCATTTTTTTGTCCTCCGACTTTGATTTTTTGTTTTATAAAAATCGCTTGTCGGAAGACTTTTCGAGGTTGGTACTAAAATGTAGGGCAAACCTCTTTTCGGCGTTATCGCTCGTTTTGGGCATAAAAAAAGACCGCCGACAAACGATGATTATCCTTTTCGGATAAATCGTTTATCGGCAGCCTCTCATGTAATATTTCTGGTTAAACTGACCGAGTTACCATTGCGGTTTAGATAGGTTTTATATAGTCACTGTTTCAGACTGACCTACCATGCCGCATAGCCTTTAATATTCAATTCTTGATTGCAACACTTCGCCTTTCGGCGCATACATATCTATCTGTATATGCCGTCGGCTCTTTTCCTTTGATATCGTTATCGTTCCGCAATGCGGACAGACAAAACGTATCATACCAGTTTCATCCTTCCATGCAATTTCTTGATGGTTACAGTTGAAACACTTAAAAGAGACAGGCTTTGAAATGCCTTCTTTCTGCATAATGTGCTACCCTCCTTTTCCCAAAGATACATCGGCGTTTATTTTTTTTACTGCTATAGTGCGGTTGGGATTTCCTGCACAGAAGTAGAAAAGCCTGATGTTCATTTCTAAATTTGAATAAACGGGGCGGGTTATTTCAAATTCAGTTTTGACTTTGCACCCTTATCGGCGCTTTTTTATTATACAAAGGAATGGACTTTGTATTATTATACCGAGATAGCAGCACATCGGATTTGCATTTTTCACATATAAATCTTCCGTGCGTTTCCTCGAGATATAACCTTTTATTTATTCGCCCGCAATACGGACAAGTTGCATTGTAAATCATTTTACGCCTTTTTCATTCGCTCGTGCAATTCAACTGCCTCATCTTTTAAGTAAGTAACAGTATCGAAATTACCGTTTTTATAAAACTTCCAATCTGTTTCCGCATTACAATTCGGACAAATAACTCTGACCGGTTGACGAGGTTCATATTCTATCTCGATTTTCTGTCCGCATAATCCGCAATATTTTTCGGCTTTCATAATTTTCCTCCGCTAATTTTCCAAATCCTTAATCACTTTAATTGCAACACCTTGAATTTTACATTCATCTACTACGATGTCTTTCATTCGTTTGTTCTCCGGGTGCAAAATAATCCTGCTATTCGCTAAATCCGGGCGATAGCGTTTGAGCGTCACTTCATTGTCTACGAGAGCGACTACAATATCGTTATAGTTTGCCGTTTCTTGTTGTCTGACAAGCACAAGGTCTCCGTCATGAATTCCTGCGTCTATCATCGAGTTTCCGCTTGCCGTAAGCAGGAAACACTTCTTCGCATTCCCCACAAACGATGCGGGAAGTCTGACGTATCCGTCTATGCACTCATACTCTTCGGAAAGCGGACCACAAGGAACATATCCGAGTTTTGCGACAGATACGGTTCTTTCCGTTCTCGATTGCTCGATAGATTCGTATCCGTATTCTCCCTTCGCTAAAATTCCTTGCTCCACCATATACTCCAAGTATCTCTGCACTGAACTCTTTCCAACGTCCAACGCCTCGGCAATATCGCGGATGGTAGGCATTCTCCCCCTTCTATCGATTTGCTCCTCGATATACAACTTGATTCTGTTCACTAACTCATTGTCTTTCGTTCTCATTTTGTGATGGCCCTCACTTTTATCTATTCGGGACACTTGTCCCTGATAGCGAAATTATTATAATCTATTCGGGGAATATTGTCAAGGGTATTTTAGGCATAAAAATAGGGGTGTCCGCACTCGCAGACACCCCATAAAAACCTTGACAGTATTCTATTGACAAATAAAAATTACAACCCTATTGGAGAATTTTACATAAGGCTTGCCCTATTCGATGAGCCTCATCTTCTGTATTATCCTTACTTAAAGAAATGCGGATTGTCCCTTTCGCCACACTTTCATCCATCTCAAGTGCTGACAGCACATGTGAAATCTGAGTATTCACACTATTGCATGCTGCACCTGTGGAAATCATAATCCCTTTAAGATCCAACCTATGCAACAACTGTTCACTATCTCGCCCGGGGAAAGATATGCTCATTATTCCGGGTTTTCTTTCTTTATCACAATTCAATACGAAATCAATACCCTTAATTTCTTCTAAGACAATATCAAATCTGATACACCCTGAAAGTTTTTCCAAAAAAAATAAAGCCGAGCAACTTCTCGGCTTTATATACGTTATTACAAGTTACAGCATCGCTTAATTTTTTCAGCAATTGTATCCATTTCATCTAATGTATTATCACTTGAAAGTGATATTCTAATAGTCCCCTCCGCTAAATCGTCGGGTAAATGTATCGCTTTAATAACGTGAGAAACCTGAGTTTCCTTACTATCACAGGCAGATCCGGTTGAAATCATAACTCCCAACAAGTCAAGTTTATGCAACATTGCTTCGCCTGATTGATTCGGAAATGATAGAGATAAAATGTTATCAATGCCATTTTCGCTTCCATTTATAGAAAAACTTAATACTCGCAACTGCGATATAAGCCGTTTCCTTAATTCCTTGATCTTTAATTGGTTTTCGTTTAGTTTCTCTATGTTTTCATCAAGCGCAACAGCCATCCCTGCAATATATGCCACGTTTTCTGTACCTGCACGATGTCCCGATTCTTGCGAACCACCGTTAATCAACGGGCTAATACTCGTTCCCTTTTTTATATATAAGAACCCAACCCCTTTGGGCCCGTTGAATTTATGTGCCGAAGCTGAAAGCATATCAACACCCAACGCCTTTACGTCCACTTCAAGATGACCAACCGCCTGAACTGCATCCGTATGGAATAATGCCCCATTGTTATGCGCGACTTGGCACAATTCTTTGATTGGCTGAATTGTTCCAATTTCATTATTAACCATCATAACAGACACAAGTCCTGTTTTTTTCGTTATCATCTGTCTAAGAGTGTCCACCTCGATAACGCCATTTTTATTAGGCATTAAATAGGCAACAGGACACCCCGACGATTCGACAGATTCACACGCTCGCAAAACCGAGTGATGCTCTATTGCCGAAGTAATAATAGGTGCCTTTGAGTAATTTCTATTATAAGCAAACCCTTTAATCACCCAGTTGTTGCTTTCGCTTCCACCCGACGTAAAATAGATTTCGCTTGGATCGGCATTGATACACTTAGCTATGCGATACCTTGCATCGGCAAGCCTTTCCTTTGCTTTGCGTGAAAAGGAATACGGCTGCGAAGGATTCGCATACTCATTAAGAACTTCGATAATTGTTTTTGCGGCAGCATCACTTAATTTTGTCGTCGCCGCATTATCTGCGTATATCACTCGTTTCAAAACTCCTCACTTAAATAGTGTACAGCCCTCTGCCTTGAACTCCTCGATTTTAGCAAGCAATTCTTCTTCTGTGATTTCAAACTGTTCTGCTAAACAAGGAATACAATAAAACTTACTCGTTTTTTTATCTATTAGCTTTCGAGAAATGCCTATTTCATCTTTTGTCAAAGGCTCTTTCCCGCACACATAGCAAGAATGCCGTTCCATTACACATCACCAAGCCCTTTTATTTTGAAGGCAGGCATATCTTTGCCCCTGTATTCTTCATCTAAGATACCAACCTGAAATTTAATCGTTTGGCGCATTTTTCTTGCTCTCTCGAAACAATATCTTTTGAAATCTCGTGGCGCAATCTCAGAAGCGTCCTGTACATGAGGAAATAATAGTTTTAAGTATGCAGTTGATATACGTTTTACAGCCTCAGTATCTCTCGTATCTGCACCTTCCGGCACAATAATCAATTCGTCAACTATATTCCTGTAGGTCATATCATTTCTCATCTCATGTAAAATAGAGCAGAAATATTCAGAGTTTAATGCCCATCCATTAACTTTCAAGTCATCATTCATTCTTGGAATATTCCATCCTTTTATGAACCCGTGAAATCTTTCAATAAGTGCAGACTCATGAAATACTACCGGCAATTCAACAAACATATTCTCGTAGCCATCTGCATCCATAATCTTCTTGCTTATGTTTCCGCAAAGAACTACTCCCGCATCAGCCACTCCCTTGTAATCACCAACAGTAAAATTCCCCTGCTCCATGTATCCTTTCAGGGCAGCCCTCATTTCATCGGTATCGGTAAAGGATATGGTTTGAACTTCGTCCAATGTTACGTAATCGCTTCCTGCAATTAACCCCTCGCGACGTTTTGATTGATCATAGAACATTTTGGAACGACTCATAATACCACCGCTTGACAACCAGCCGAATCTGCTTACGTTGCCAAACAAATAGGACTTACCTGTTCCTTTTGGAGCCAATTCAATGAGATTTAATCTTTTTTCAACAAAGGGCAAAAGTCGAGTCAGCATTGTCAGCTTCTGTTCTTCTGTTTCATATCCTCCTGCATTATAATCAACCGCGCCAAGAACAACGTCGATCCATTCTTCAACATCGAACTCCTTACGTGCTTCCTTATAATTATCGAGGTCAATATTATAAGGGCAGAAGTTTTTGAATGAAACTAATTTGATCTTCCCATCTTTAGAAGCTTTTGCTTTCGATTTTGTTCTTTCATATTCAAATTGAACGTCAAAATCATCGGGCGCACGATAACCTAACTCTACCATACCCCAAATATCACGACCTTTTACAAGATCGTCCTTGCAAATATCCCACACTGAATTTTCTATGATTGTTTCTTTGAAACCAAGCCCAAAATCAGGTAATGCAAACGAAACAAGACCTGTTTTGATGTCAATATTAACAGCAATCTTAGCTAAAAACTTGACCTTTTCGTTTTCAACAATCACCCTGTTTTTTATTGTATTCCAATCATCTTTTCTTGGGATATACTTCTTAACAAATGCGGCTAATTCGTTTTTGTCAAAATTTCCATCTTCGTCTTCAAATTTTTTCAGCAACCAATCTCTCATAAATGAGGGAAGGCTTAATGCTGAAAAGAAGTTGGTTTTCTTTAAGTCCTTATAAACCACCATTTCGTCGAAGTTATCTCTCAGTTTTTCAGATAGTTCCATTGCTCTTCTCCTTAAAATAGATCGTCAAATTCTGTATTCACACTACCGGTTTTGCTCTTTGCAGTAAATTCAATCTCGCCAATTAAGTCGTCTCCATTATATACGGTAGCCTTATATTTTTTAGCTCTTTTTATCCCACTAATGCAGAAATTGTAATGTGTAGCATCTTCCTTTTGACCGATATACTTTTTGCCTTCGCAAACAATCGCTACTTCATTTGCACCTGATGTATCAGATATATATACTTTAACCAATACACCCTTATTCTTCTCTATAAAGATATTATCGGCATCCAAAACCTTTATCTCAACTTCTTCTTGGTTTTTAAGAGATAACGTGATAATCGGCACTATTATCTCTTCCCAAGTCGCTCCGCCATGCACTTCAACATTTGCCTTTCTACTGCCTTTGAATCTGCCGTAATCCGATAAAACAAGATATTCGTTTTCGGGAATACAGTACTCCAAGTCACAGCCATCGAAGTATTTACAACATCTACCGGAATGTTCACCCTTTGTATCTGTTTCATACTTCACTTCCTGTTCTTTGATAACCGCTAATCTCGACGCACCATGATCGCTCGCAATAACGAACTTACTACACTCTCGCATTGCTAAACTCGTTTCTGCTTTTTGCATTACCTCTTCAATAATGCCTAATTCTGCCGCCAGATGTATCGGTTCTTTGCTGTCTGTAAACAAATACCCGCCCTGTTGTTTGTGTTTTATCTCATCTAATCGTTCTTCTTTTTCTTTGGATTTTCCCGTCCAATTATCATAAAAAGACTTATTGATTACTGTTATAGTCGGCAAATCAGCTCTTGCTATTTCTACCTGCAAGGAGATTCCTTTCTTTCTCGCTATTTCGGTAATAAACGAAAGATATTCAACGCCCAAAGCATCTACCCAATGGAGATGAACGCTGTTTTTATCTTTAATCCCATTGATAACGCTATTTCTCGTGGGTAACTTGGCATACTTATAAGATTTCGCATTATCATTTACTATTTCCAAGAATTGCGGATTTATCTTATTGGTGATTTTTTGTTTTTTATACTCTTCAAAGTAATCCGTTAATTCCTGCTGTAAAACTGTCGTGGAGAATACATATTTCTTCATATAATCCGCTAATGCAGGATATATATGATTTATCTCTTCAATCCACCCATAGTTTGATACCCACGAAAGAATTGCCTTTCGTTCAATCAGGGTATTATCTGTGTATTTGTAGATGCTCTCTTTGGGATCTATCCCATTCTTATGGATGAAGATCGCAACTTCTGACTCGCTGTAATCTTTGACAAGACGCTTCCTCTCGTCATAGAAGGTCTCAAATCTACTATCGAGATGGCTAACATCAATAATCCCGGTCAATAGGTTATTTTTGAGTTCCTCAAATTTGGTAGTCTTCTCCAAAACATATTGCAGATAAGAGTTCTTTTGCAATTTAATATTCTGTTTGAGCAGTATAAAATATAGCCAGTTCTTATACTGAATTCCGTTAATATTTTTGTAGATGGAATCAATTGAATCATCAATTCTATGTTTTATAAAGACATCACGCAAGGAGTTGTTGTACTTTGTATAATCCTGTAACAACGTCTCCCACTGTTCAGGGGTTCCACAACATTCATCTACATGAAAATCGTTTTCATATAAGGTTAATGCTCGATATGCGGAAGTAATATTTGTAACAGGAAACATTGAATCCTTTAGGTTTAACATTGTACTGATTACAATGTTCCCTGTTGTACCTTCTTCAAGTTTTGAAAGCAACTTTTTAATGCCTCTATCAATCGGCAAAGAATTGTCAAATCCTATGTTCGTAATGGTAATATTGGTGTTTAACGAATCGCTGACATAAAGGCGTTGCTGTTCAAAAATCCTTCTGTCATCAGAGAGAACAGAAACCAATGAGGAAATACCTTTCAACAGAAAAATGACGCGAGAGTTGCCCAAAGTAGTGTTTTTGAGACGAGACAGCTCTTTAATTACGGTATCTTTTCCTTTAAGGGCAAGATATTCCCCTACGCCAACCACAACGATCCTATTATCCTTATAGTCAACGTCGGATGTTCTTATCTCATCTATCAAATCATCTATGCTTGGGAACTTATCATCTCGTTTGCAAAAATCGCTCATCTTGATAGTTCTTCCGCAGATAGCAGAGAGTTCTTGCAAAATTTGAGCGTAATTACCATCTCCTACGAAGTAGAAGAATGGTAATCCTTTCGCTGTTGATATGTAGTTGTTTACTTCCTCACAAAGCATACTTATTTCCTCTTGTTCTTAATGATTTTAACGCCAAGCCCCATGTCTTTTTTGACAATCTCTGACAGCCAATCTTTGAGGTCGATGTTATTCATTGCATTGATGATATTCAAAACTTGGTCACTTCCGCCCGCGTTGTATTCCGCACTTGCAAGTTGTTCCACCTTTTGACTTATCTGCGGATTGTCTGCCCAACTGTATGTGTCTACACCCGTTTCTTTCAGCTTTTCACGAACATAACTCAAATCCTGCAACAAGATTGCGTAGTCTTTAAGAATACATTTCTTGAATTGCTCATCTCTATATACCGAATCAGCAATACTATCAAAGAATGATGCGTTTTGGATATAAGCAAACGCATTTTTAATCTCTGACTCGCTTTGATAATAGCCGTTCATCACCTCAAAGGCTTTCTTTGCATTAGTGTAATCGGCAAGAGCGACACAAATCAGGATAGGCGTTTCGTTCTTTTCAGACCAATCTCTCGGATTTTTAGTTCCTGTTTTTGACTTCCAGAAATTCATCAACTGCGATTTAATCTGATTCTTTCTGAAGTCATCTGCCACCGCCTTCACCGTGGCATTGCTCTGCGTAGCGGAGGAAGTAAACATATCGGAAGTGATACTATTCTTAACTTCTTCTTTTTCAGCATCAGTTAAACCTTCCAAATAGGGTGCATAGATTTCACTGAATATCGAAACCGAGTTGCCAACAATATCTCCGATTTCCACACTATGGGCAATCATTTCGTCCAAAAATACTTTCATATTTTCGGGCAGTATCTCTTCATAATTAGCAATCTTAAAGAGTTGAGTAAAGAATTGTGCGAGAATTGGACGTTTAGCTTTTGCCGCTTCACAAGAGAAACCAATGAATTTAAGTGTTTCTCTCCATGCCTTAAACGCTTCATCTTTGGAGTGCGCCGCGCGATTTAACAAATGATTGGTGTGCTTTACCACTTCATACTCTACAATCAGTCTCTTAATCTCGTCTTCGCCCGTAGAATTCTCCCAAAGAGAGGCATACTTGACACTAAACAATTTTTTAATATCATTCAGAACATTGTTCGTTGCGCCAATATCTCTTGCAACATCCCATATCTTGCCACTATCAAACTCGTCCAAGAACATTTTCATACCCTTTCTGCAATTATCAAGGGTAATGAGATCTTTCAACTTGTTCAAAGTATTCGGCGATTGGATGAACTCTCTACCGATTTTATTGGCTATATCGTGTGCGTCGTCCCCCCTGCTTTGAACAAGCTTCATATAAAGTTTTACGACATCGTATACGCCGGTGGTATCAACCTCTTCGAGCGTCCAAACAGGAAATTCCAATTCACGCATTTTGCTAAGAACGAAAGAGCCTGCTTGATTGGGAGATGAGCATTGATTTTCAGGCACACCCCAAGCTTGAACGGTCAAATCGTAGAACGCTTTTTCCTCTTCTGTCAAACTAATGATATACGACGGCTTTACGTTTCCTTTGCCGATACAATTTCCTATCATTTCGGACAGCTTATCCGGCGTCATAGCTTCACTATGCCCCTCACTGTTCATAAAACGGTAAGGATCGCTCTTATATTCTTTTAATACAAAACCACAAATGAAAGCGCTGACATTGCACGGTGAAAAGCCGAATTCACTCTCTAAGAATGAGTAAATCTCGCCAATCGCTATCTTGCCCGATTCCTTAAAGGATTTTTCAATTAAACCATCTACTGCCTTTTTAATTCTGACAATAGAATCATCTGCATATTCGGGAATATTCCAATACTCTTTCTTTGTCCAATACTTCCCTAAAATCGACTTTTCACAACCTGAAATCAAGCCTTTAACATCCGTGTCTGCCATACCGATGCGTGAGACTGTTTTGGCTTGTGTAAGTTTAAGTTGTGTCTCTGTTAAGCCTTTGGTAAAATCACTAATGTATCTGAACTTATTCAAGACGATGGTCTGCAATATAACGTGAACGGCATTCGCCCCGTCAACTCTTTCGCCCTCTTGATTGGCATAAGTATAGATTGTGAACTGACCTTCTCTGATTCTGTCACGCCAATCACGTTCAAGAACATCTTTTGCTTTCTTTGCATTCTCTTTCGATTGCTGACCATTGTTATGCTGATAATATAAGGACATAGCAGAGAAATCAACATAATGCTCATAAGCTTCTACTCCCAAAGGTGTGGAAAGCGCGTCAATTATAGTGATATTCTTGTATTCCTCATTTCTGATCGTTTCTTTGATGCGACTCCTGAATATTTGTGCTTCATCCTCATTTTTTGCAAGCGCCAAAACAGCAAGGAAATGCCAACTGCTATCCTTGTGTTTCAATTGATCCATAGTCTTTGCAAAATCGTTGAGCGTTACGATGAGCAATTCTTCGTTGTCGCTCTTGCTGAAACGCAACTTTAATGCAGGCGTCAACGTAAGCGCGTTGGCAAGTTGCGGTCCTTCTTGCACAAGTTTTGCAGTCGTCTTTGTATTCTCTCTGATCTCTTGTTTGTATTTGTCGATTTTTGCACTATCCCCTGCAAGAACAGCTGCGCCGTATACTTTCTTCCCTTCTGCAATCGGAGTAAGAATCAATACACCCTTGTTGACAAGCGCATTCGCTATATTGCGGCAACTATATGCCAACTCAGGATAATCGCCAAGAAAAGCATAAGAAAGGTTTTGTTCTGTCGGTTTTAACACGGCAAGAGTTCCGCCCAATCTTTGGTCAATTGCCTGCATAATCAAAATAGTTTTCAGGACAATCTTTTCATTTTCGGTAAGATGAGTTTGTTGAGGATATGTATCCAAAATGAGCTTAATATCGGACGACAAATAATCCTTTCCTTTCTCATAGAAAAAGTCCCAAAGCATATCTATTGTCAAAAAAGGACGGTCATCATCAGGACAAGTATTTTGAATAAACCATTGGAAGGCTTTCACCTCCATATCCTTTGGTGTTTTGATAAAGTCAAACATACTGCGCTGGTTCGATTGAAAAGCAGAAGCGATATTTTTCAACACCAAAGCTGCCATTGGGTGCAATGGCAAAATATCTCTCATTACCTTGTCTTCTTTTATCCCCGCCGCCTTCATTACAGCCGCTCTTGCATCGACAACATCGTTATTCAAGTCACCGGCAAGAGAATACCACGTGTCTTTTGCCGCTTCTTTAACACTAAATGCGTGACCAATCAAATTAAAAGCTATATTGTCGGGCAAAGTTATCTCTACCTTATCAAATCTTTGTTGCACGATTTTCCAAGAATCATCTTGGCTCGAAAGAGACGTGATAGGATGTGTAACAACTACAAAATAGAACGGCTTCTCTTCGCAGATGGAAACAATCTTTTGGAATTCTCCGAGCGAATTTTTATTTTGACGGAAGAAGTCGCTGAATTCATCCCAAATCAGAACAATCTTCACTTTATTTTTCTCTATAACGTCGATAATCCAATCTCGTAGAGAATCTGCCGTCAATGTAAGCGCAGTAATACCACGTTTAGCCGCCAACTTAAAGATGTTATCCATCAAAGACGAAACGTCACTACTCTTTCTTAAAGAGTTGATTATCTCATCGGCGGTAGATTGGGAGAACAGAGATTCCCATTCAGGCTGTTGAAGCAAACTGTTAATCATATTGTTATTGATTGGATCTTCCATCCAAGCAATAACGCTTTCTTTCAGTGTTCCATCGCCTTTATCAAGATCTCTTTCAGCAATCGCTTTGGCGATACTCTCCTGCACCGCCATAAATAATTGTTGCGGAGTAGAAATACTGCCGGAAGCATAGCGATAAGCAGTTACTATGCCCTGCTCTTTATGCCCTATCAGCTTTTCGAGAAGCACTTTATTCTTTGACAATGCTTCGTACTGATCCCAATATGCCCTTACTTCTGCTTCGGGTGCTTCCAAAATCTTTTTTAATGCATAAGCGCATTGAGATTTACCCGTGCCATACGCCCCGTGAATCCACAAAGACTTATTGGTAATTCCTCCAAGCATTTTCTCGGCTCCATTCAGCAACGAAATAAATGCCTCATGGGGATACGTAGCTTGCCAAGATACACCGCTGTTAATCGCAGACTCATCGATGCACGGAAAATACTTTTCGTTAACATTAAAATATTCGCAGTATTTCAACTCTTTGTTCGGCATTTTATCTGTTCTCCTTAAAAAGCTCTAATACATCTTTCGATGTTTTATCTCTCAACGTAATTGTTTTCAGGTCGTTCGTAAATGTTGCATTGATGAAGTCAGGATAGGTTGCCGATAACCCTAACAAAATCGACTTTAATTCTTCTTCATCGTACAATCCAAAGATACGAACCGGACTTACGCCATCTCTTTCTACATCTTCATCATACAGATAGGAAACATGGAATTCTTTGTCCAAATTGCATTTCTCCATAAACTTATAAAGAGAATACAGAATTACACGATTATCATCAACCATGCATTTTGTCCTGCACAATGTGTCAATCTGCTTCCCTTTTTCTTCCACGTAACCCCAGTTTAGGACAGTGCCGAGTGGCAACTCGCAAAACCTTTTGAACGCATTGATTATTGAGGTTGCATCATCTTTTTTCACACCCTCTGCAACCAACATATCACTTATTTGGCTTCGATCATAATAATAGCCGCAGTCCATATTCTTTATGTACCATTTACACTGAGCGTTGTATGCCAAATTAGATAACAGGAGCCCCCAAGTTGTATTATTTTTCCAACCCATCGGCGTTAGTAGATCAAATAAATCATTTGTTTCATTTGTTTTAGGATCGATTAACTCGCACGCGCGTAAAAACTTTTTGAACATTGGGATCTGATTTTTTCCCAATGAGTTGTTTCCCTCTTCCCAATATTCGTTGCCCAAATCAAAAAATTCTTGTATCCAATCAGGTTTAGGTGCGTGATTGGCGAATGAATTCAAACTTTCTTGTTTCATTAATCCTTCTCCTATAGTTGTTTTTAATGAGTGACAAACAAGGCACCCACTTGGTATATCATGACATTGTTCACAATGAATACATCCATTAATTGAAAGACCATTTTCAAAAGAGATGCATCCATTTTTACAATTAGTCTGACAAACTTTACACCCAACACAATAAGCTGACTTCCTAAAAACCTGTTTGAAATTTTTTATAACAACAGGATATTTTTTAACAAGACTCGCGTCGAATGTGACTTTATATCCATTGTTTCCTTCCTCTATTTTATACTCAAATGGAACAGTCCCAAGCGTTTTTATCCACTCTCTCCAATTTGTTGTTGGTTCAATAACAGAAATAATATATTTACCATTATTAATTTCTTCCTTAACTTTCTGTCTTGAAATAGTTAAGTCTCTTCCGTTTTTCCTTGCATTCCAGCCCCCATTAGAAACATAGGAATTTAAAGCCGTTTCGTTGCCGGCATTCCTTGCATTCATAGATTTAATCAAATCTATATAGCAAGATACCTGTTGAGGATAACAAGTATATTGCAAATAATCCCCTCGTCCTCCACCCATTGGGCAGAACAAACATCCTGCACGGGAATTTCCCTTTTTGTAGGTTTCGTTAACCAACAAATTATTTATGTATATATACAACCAAACTTCAGCGGAGGTCCATTCTAAAATGGGATTATAACTATACTGCCCTTTCTGCTTCTTGCCGAAATTTTCATACTCATATTTACTTCTCGCGACGCTTTCATACGCTCTAACCCCAACAAAATCCATGCCGGTATAATTTTGCTTTTGAGTTATTTCACGCATCTTGATTGTTTGCGGCGTACTTTTGTGAACGCTACAACACCATCTCAATACTCTTGCAGGTGGCCCAAATATTTTCCAAGAGTCTTCCGGATTAAAATGCGACTTGGCAATATAAAAATGAGTCCCATCTTTTTCGCATTGTTCTTGTGTCTTTTTCACTACATCGTAGGTGTCGGGAAATTCCATTCCTGTGTCACCGAAAATAACTACGAAACTATCTTTCGGCAATGCCTTTTTTACAAGATCGAGAAGAACAGCACTATCCTTTCCGCCACTAAATGCAACGTGAAAAATATCTAATTTGTTCTTATACTTCTCGTATGCCTTTACAATTCTTTTGACAGTAGAATCCTCGATAACCTGCATGAGTTCGGCATTCGCTTTGCACATTGCGGGAATATCAATCTTTTCAAGAACACAGCCGCTTTCCTTGTTAAAAGGAATAATGCCGTTCTCATTTACGGCTGGTTGCAGTTCGGGTTTAGTATATAAATCGCCGCCCTTTATTTTGGCTATCTGCACACCTCTGTACCAATATAAATTGGATTCTGCCCACATATAAGGGACATCGTTTTGTTTCTCATACTCCCAATACTGATCAAATCCAAGAATATCCATCTCCTGCGCGTATACAGGTCTTGGCTCTTTTGAAAAGTTGGTTGGGGTGGAATTTAGCAAGATGCCACCTGTCTGAATGTCAAATGTATAGGAATACATATCAACCCTCTCTTAACTCTTGTGCCTTCTTTATCAATTCATCAATCTTTCCATAGCGGCTCTTTCCAAGAAAGCCATTTTCGCACAAATAGGGAATGATTAAATCCTTTTTAAGTTCGACATTGGAATTTGCCATTGTTATTGCAAGCATTTCATCATAGCTTTTATTGAATGTTTTCTCTGCAATAATGCCGGCATTTTTGTTGTTATAGTTAATAACGTGCAAGCTGTACTTTTTGCTGTATTTATAGCAAAAACTTTCAAGCACATAGTGATTCCACGGAATTCCGCAAATCGGAAACATTGCAAAAGTTGAAACCTGCTTAACTGCTCCGAATTTGTGAATGTAAATCGTGGAAAGCACCCGATCTATCTCATCGACCAAAAACTCAACATAGTGATTGGCGACAAAACGATCTACATCTGCTCTAACATAATCATCATACAACGCCTTGAAAGCGCTCTGTCTGTTGGTTACGCCGAGTATCTCCTCTACTCTATTTGCAACTTCTTCAAACGAACAGTTATCCCATCCCGCATATTCGCGCTTGATAATGGTAACTATATCCAAGTCGGTCGAGGATTCCTTTGTTAGAATCTTACCATTTAACTTGTATTGTTCATTTAGTACGGTACGGTAAATCGCAGTCTGAATTGCAATAGGTGTTAAGCTGTAATTCTCAACTTCAAGATGACTAATCGGAACATCCGGCAAGGATGCGAATCCACTCTCTATGCACTTAGTTTCAACATAATTCAGAATTTGTTCCCGATCCTCATCTGTGATAATAAATCTATCAAGACTATGGTATATTCCCTCCGAAACCCAAACAAATTTGGAATTGGAGAACAGAATGCGTTGTATGTTTGATTCAGGGATATATGGGAGTCTATCTTTAAGGCTTTCATAGGAGCAAATAGCTTCTTCGCCCCAAACACGCATCATCTCGGCGCCAACCGCCTCAGTCTCTGTGTAACGTTCTCCCACGCACATAAAACGTTTGGCAAAACTAACGCCTGTTATGCTTTTTTGCAAATATTCCTTCAAAATATCTTCCGACGTAATATGATACTTGTCCATCAATTCTACTTGATTATTCATGAAAGACTCGTAGTAAATTACGTTTATACCTGTTTGGAATAGCTCATCTACTGCACTATTTAGTTCTTCCTGCAAATCATTATTACGCGCATAGACTTTGTCTTCGATTACATCTCCCGTCGCAATGATAATTGCTTTTAATTCATCGTCGGTTTCGGGCAATTCCACTTCACGTTCTTCTGCAAATCTGCGGAAACGCATTGCTTCCCTTATCGAATCAATTTTATAACCATAAGGGTATTTGTCTTTCAATATGCAATTGACGGAAGACTTTAATTCTTCATCAATTTCATTATCTGCTTGCACCTCGACTTGTGCTACGCCCAAGAAACCCAAATACTTCGTTAAAGCTGCGCTAAACTGATTATGTCTTTCCGTGTTAAACTTTGTAAATTGATTGTTTGCCACCAAAATAGCAATGGCTTTTCTTGCGTCTGTTGCAGACAAATCAAAAATCGAGTCAGCAAAAATACCGTTGACCATCGCCCACTCGTTTATCGTTTTGACAGCAGAAGCATAGCCCCTCACCGTTGCCATTGCCATACCCTGTCCATTTCCGAGCCATTCTCTGAATTGTATAATGGTGTTGTTATCGGGGATTCGACGAGGAATAAAACTATCCCTTTCCGATCCACTCACGTCTGAATCGCTACGCGCTGTTGCTGTCTTTTGCAAATAATATATTTCATAAGCGCTATATGGTTCCCCGCAAAGCTTAATCAGAACACCTAATCTATTAACAATCGCTTTTGCACTGTGATTGCCTTCAAGATAAAAACCATCGTCCATTTTGAGCGGAGAACGAAGCGACGCTTCCGTTTCCGAATAGTTGATTTTTACACCGCTGATTACATCGTCCTCTCTCAATATGAATTTCAACTCGTGATGTCTATTTTGCAAATTCTTAACTATTAAACTATAACATTCACGCCAAGATAAAGGACCTGCATACGTTCCATCGGGAGTAATAATCTTTACCACATTTGTATATACATATTCTTCCTGTTTGTCAGCAAAATCCAACTTTACTTCAAGCGAAGTATCTGCCAATGATACGTGCGTTTCCGACGGTAACGATTGAATATCCGCTGATTCTATTGTTTGAACGTTAGTAGCCGACGTTTCATCAATTCTCTTGCTTTCTTCAACGTGATTATCAGCTTTTACCGCCCGCTCCACTGTTGAGTTGGTGGTCAATTGTTCTTCTTTGCGCTCTTGTCTCTTGACATCAGCTTTTTCAAAACCTTTACGGTCTTCTTCTCTAACTGTCTCTTTCAAGAAATCCGAATAGTATTTACTCGTTTTCTCGAACAATGTAAAGGCAGATTTATGAGAAAACTTAAAAATGCGGCTCGCAGACAATTTTGCTCTGATTGAATTGTAGACTTTAACATCGCTTATTTCCCAAATTGAGACTCTTGACATACCGTGTCTCTGCGCATAATCAAAACTGAACTCGTAGCACTCAACAATGTTAGAAACCGGAATTCTAACATTCGTTTTATTTAACCATTCCACGAAAAAGTCTTTTCTATTTGTTTCAGTATCATTTTGCGGTTGAATCATTTCTTTTGTCTCTTGAAGTATCACGTTATATTGCTCTCTTTCGTCGTTATATAAAGCAACCATCTCAGTGAAAACGGCGGCCGGCTTCCTGCCGTATGAATACCTCTCGGTAAACATCTTGTCAATAATTGCCATCTGCCAGCTCATGCCGCTCAAATTCCGATACACGTCATCAATTTGAACGCCTCTATTGATTGCCATTTGACGCAGATTATTGGAGAGTTCAGCCAATCCCGCCTCTCTGCTGATCGCGCCCGCTTTGATTCTTTGATACATATCAATCAGGAGCGCAACTTCGTATTTGTCCCAAGCATTTGGTCTCATCACTCTTCTTCAACTATTTCCATAATATCGTCAATACCACAATGCAATGTCGCGCATATTTTTACTAAAGTATCAGTGGTGACACTTTTTCCGGCATTTAACTTATTAAGAGTATAATTGCTTATCCCTGACATACGGATTAAATCTTTCTTCTTTAGATTTTTATCAATCAAAAGTTTCCATAGTTTTTTGTAGCTAACAGTCATATGCTCACCGCCATACTATTTTTATACTTATAATTATAGCATATACCATAAAAAATTTCAACGTAAAAGTGAGCATATTCTCTATTTTTTGACACAACTGCTCATTTTTCTTCCCAACTAACTGTATTTGCAAGAATTTTTCTGTCATTCTGCCGTCTCTTATAGCATACAAATACAAAACGCGAAGAAGCTAATTTTAATTTTCATATATTTTTTTCGTTTTATCAAGATACGTCTTTATATTATCTACAACGTTTTCGGGAGAAAGGACTTTTAGCTTATCCCCGAACGAACAGCACCAACCTAAAAATGTAGGGCTAACCTGCACCTCGGCTTTAAAAGCAACCGTATTATCATCTATCGGTTCAAACATAATATTATCGCCGAATATATCGAATATCACGTCCAAAAGACACTTATCAGTTTGGAATTCCACTTCCTGCGTTTCGCCCTGAAACATTCCGAAAATAGTCTTTTTATGATGTTTCAGATCAATCGGCTCGCCGTTATAAGGTTCTTTGTGCTGCTCTTCCACCATTTCCACCTTGTCCATACGGTCGATTCGGTAATGAACAACGCCGGGATGTTTCCCGTAATAAGCAATCAGATAATAATTGTCGTCATCGAATATGGTAGCAAGCGGATTTACGAAATAACGTTTGTGGTCTTTACGATATACGCGCTCGTGCTTTTCGTTGAAATCGAAATACTCGAACGAAACCTTTTTATTGTTCTCTATCGCCGAATTGATTTCGCTTATAGCATAAAAGATATTCTCGTTCGTGCTTTTAGTCGTATTAAATCGCACGATATTACTTTGCAGAAGTTCGGCGCGATGGCTTCCGCCGAGATCGGCAATCTTATCAAGCAAAACTTCCGTTTTACTCGGCGTAACAAAGCTCGCCGCTTGCACCGCATCCATAAGAATACGCAGTTCGGGAACGTCGAAACTTCTATCGGCAACACAATAGCAATTCGGCTTTCCCGGGGACTTTTCGCAAAAAACCTCATAACCAAAATTGTTCAGCACCTCTATATCCTTATATAAAGTGCGACGGTCGCAGACAATGCCCATATCGGCAAGTTTATCTATAAGCTCCGTCGTCCCTATATAATGATCCTCATCTGAGTCCTGCCGTAAGATTTCGAGTAACTTCAAGAGTTTGATTTTATAAGCGTTTTCTTGCTTCATCGGCTTTTACCTATACCTATCGCATTTTACAATAACATTATACCATATTCGTCCACTTTTGTAAAGAACAAGGTGTACAAGAAAGCAGACACCTTTATGTATAAAATAAGCGCAACCAAACGGTTACGCTTAAAATTCTTTTTCTAAAAAATCCTAAAAAAAATTTTTTAGGTTGGTGCTAAAATGTAGGGCAAACCTCCCTTAAAAAATGGCTAAAATCGGTATGTTGTAAGTTCAAACCTTGATTTTTCAAAAAAACGCCAAAAATCAGCAATGAAATCGACATGGTCAACTAACCTATGTTGACCTTGAAGTCCCCCTCAAAAATGGGCAAAAAACATACAAAAAGAGTCAAAAACAAGCGTTTTTGACTCTTTTTTGACCGAATCAGTAATTTCGGTCAACGTAGATGGCTCCCCGAGTAGGGTTTGAACCTACGACCCTCCGGTTAACAGCCGGATGCTCTGCCGCTGAGCTATCGAGGAATATAATGTGGCAACGACCTATCCTCCCGGTAAGTCACCCTACAAGTACTTTCGGCGCGCTGAAGCTTAACTTCTGTGTTCGGAATGAGAACAGGTGGATCCTTCAGGCTATAGTCACCACAATGGTTATA
>OJKC01000486.1_pt1 | contig 33843 bp, 28 predicted proteins | sample 1596401 | NCBI WGS metagenome assembly OJKC01 (sample SAMEA4350162, study PRJEB24818) | metagenome | biome: human; feature: gut; material: faeces | place: Denmark | collected 2013-09 | reverse complement strand
ATCTAACTTGTAAAAATGGTTGTTTAGGCAAAGCAAAAATGGCGAATTTATGGCAAGTTCACAATAATATTGCATCCCTAAAAGACATATTTTGCTCGTTTTTCTCTTAACTTAATAGCATTGCCCCTGAAGGGGAAGTCCTGTGAGGAAAGAGGCTATTTTCCTGTATCGAAGAGGGCCTTCTGCTGGGTAAATTCGAGCATGCCGTAAATGCCGCCTTCCCGGCCGATGCCGCTTTCCTTGTAGCCGCCGAAGGGAGCTGCCGTATCACGGGGGCTGGCATTGATGTATACATTGCCTGCCTGAATTCTATGGGCCATGGCGATGGCTTTGTCCTTGGGACCGTACACACCGGCGTTGAGGCCGTAGCGTACATCATTGGCAATGGAGATGGCATCGTCCTCATCCCGGTAGGTAATGACGCAGAGCACGGGCCCGAAGATTTCATCCTGGGCGATGGTCATATCATTTTTCACATCGGTGAAGATGGTGGGCTTTATGTAGTAGCCCTTATCCGGAGAGTCCGGAAGTCCGCCCAGAAGGAGGCGGGCTCCTTCATCCATGCCCTTTCTGATATATTCGGAAATCTTTTTGTACTGCTGCAGGGATGACACAGGGCCCAGCTTTACTTCATGGCTTTCGGGGCTGCCGACTGTATATTCTTTGGCGATTTCTGTCAGCTGTTTTTCTATGGTTTCCTTTTCTTCTGCCGGAATGAGGAGGCGGGAGAAGGCAGTGCAGGTCTGCCCGGAATTCAGGAAGATGCTGTTGAAGCACAGGTGGATAGGTTCGGTGTAGTCATGATCTTTGGCAGGAAGAATCACATAGGGGGATTTACCGCCCAGTTCCAGACTGATATGTTTCACTGACTCCAGGGCCTTCTTGCCTACCGTTACGCCGCCGGAGGTGGAGCCGGTGAAGGAAATCATATCCACCAGGGGATGGGAGGAAAGGGCATTGCCCACTTCACCGCCCCGGCCGGTAACCAGGTTGAATACGCCTTTCGGGAAGCCGGCCTTTTCAAAGGCTTCTGCCAGGTAATAGGAAGAAAGGGGCGTATGCTGGCTTGGCTTTAAAATCACCGTATTTCCTATGAGCAGGGCTGGTACGATTTTCTGGATGACCTGCCCCAGGGGATAGTTCCAAGGCGTAATGCAGCCGATAACGCCCACCGGTTCCCGGTAGGTGGTGGAATAGGCCATCTTTTCCACCAGAGGAACCTTTGGCGCCAGGTCTATGTAGGAACGGGTGCGCACGTATTGGTATTCTACCTGGGATGATTTGGTAAAGCTGTAGGGAGAGCCCAGCTCTTTGATGGTGATGTCAATGAGGTCATTTTCCTGGCTTTTGAAAATGGCAAGGAATTTTTCCATCAGATCGATTCTCTCTGTCAGCGGAAGGGCGGCCCAGGCCGGAAGGGCCTTATGAGCTGCCCTGGCTGCTTTGTCCACATCTATTTCATTTCCGGCGGGCACCCGGGCAAAAATCTGCCGGGTGGCGGGATTTTCTACTTCGATAAACCGACCTGACGCACCGGCAGTCCACTGGCCGTCAATGTAAAGCTTTTCAAAATCCACTGGTAAAAACCTCCTTTGTACAAAAATGAAAAAGGGAATAGCAGATGACTTCTATTCCCCTCTTCGGTTTTATGAAATTGCAAAGGCTCATGCCTTTCCTTTATTATAGCCATTTGATTCAAAGGATACAATGGGAGGGAAAGTACGGAAAATCTATCCATCCATGGTATAATGAAGTTGAATCTATTTTTAATAGGTTAATAATAATTTAATGAAAATATAATAAGGAGGTTTGAATGGGTTTACTGGATGAAACATTGAATCAGATTCAGCCATTGGATGAAGATGCCATGGAAAAAGCAGCATTCCGGTGGAAGAATCTGTACACAGGCATGGGGGACTTGGGAAAAATGGAAACCATGGTAACCCAGTTTGTCGGTGTAACAGGGGAGGCCATGCCGGACATTCCGAAGTGCTGCACCGTCATTGCCTGCAGCGATCACGGCGTTTATGCAGAAGGAGTTTCCGCCTATCCCCAATCCACCACCGTAGGCATGACAAAGGCCTACGTGGAAACGAAGGGGGCTGCAGCCAATGCCATGGCCTATTATGCCCGCTCTGACATGGTGGTGGTAGACATGGGAATCAATGCTGACATGAGCGGCGTGCCGAACCTCCTGGACCGGAAAATCGCCTGGGGTACGAAAAATATTGCCCAAGGGCCGGCCATGACCCGCCTGGAGGCTATCCGCTCCATTGAAACGGGTATCGAGATTGCAGATGAAAAGGCAAAGGAAGGGTACCGGGTATTTACCATCGGTGAAATGGGAATTTCCAATACCACTTCCTCCGCCTGCATCCTGGGGGCTTTCAACCATTGGAATGCCATCGAAGTCACTGGCCGGGGCACCAATATTTCCGATGAACGGCTCCGCCATAAAATCGATGTGGTGCAGAGGGCAATGGATGTGAACCATCCTGATCCCAATGACGGCCTGGACGTACTTTCCAAGGTGGGCGGTTTTGAATACGGCTGCATGACCGGCGTCATCCTGGGGGCCGCTGCCAACCATGCCCTCACCATCATTGATGGCTTCAACACCACCGCCAGTGCGTTCATTGCTAAAGCTCTGTGCCCGGAAGTGGTCCATTACCTTATGGCATCCCATCTGTCCCTGGAACAGGCCCATAAGAAATCGCTGGCCGCCCTGGGACTGACGGAATACATTGATCTGGACTTCCGCCTGGGTGAAGCCATTGGTGCCGGCATTCAGACAAGAATGCTGGATTATGCCCTTTCCGTATATCGGGAATGCGCGGCTAAAGATGAGGAGGTGAAAGCATGAGTTCCATTCCAAAGTTAAATGAAGATGTAATGAAGGCCTGCCAGCTTTACGTGGATAACCTGATTAAACCGATCCATTCTCTGGGAAAGCTGGAGGAAATGGCAGTCCGCATCGCCGGCATTACAGGGATTGTCAAGCCTTCCTATCTCAGCAAGGCCCTGGTTATTTTCGGCGGTGATACGGCAGTGGACGGAGAAAATAAAACAAAAGGCCAGCTCTCTCATGATGAAATGAAACTGGTGGCCCAGGGGTACGGGCCGGTCAATGTCATTGCCCGGCAGCTGGAGGCGCCGGTGTACCTCATTGATGCAGGCCTTGAAAAGGATACCTCCGATATAGAAGGGGTGCTTACAAAGAAAATGATTCACGGCACCCACCACGGCAGGCCTGCCATGGATGATGAGGTGGTGGAAAATGCCATTTCCCTCGGCATGTCCGTGGCCAAAACCCTGGCTGCCCAGGGCGTGGAAGCGGCAGGGATAGGAAACATAGGGGAAAGATCCCTTCTCTCCGCCCTGGCAGTGACGGCATCCATTATGAAGGAAGACCTGATGAAAGTTTCTCAGGGAAGCAGCTTCCAGCTCTCTTTGTCCGGTGTCGGGGATTTTGCCAAAGACCCGGTGGGCAATCTGGCGGAAGTGGGTTCTGCGGAAATTGCAGCTCTCTTTGGTTTCGTGGTGGAAGCGGCCAGAAAAGGCATGATCGTAGTCTTTGACAATGCCGTGACCGGAGCGGCCGTACTGGCGGCAGTGACGGTGTATCCGGAAATCAGAAACTTCATTTTCCCCTCGGTATATTATGAAGAACCGATTCATAAAATGCAGATGCAGAAACTCAAAATGAATGCTTTCCTCCATTATGATTTCACAGAAGCCGAAGGATTCGGATCAGCCCTGGGCCTCTCCCTTCTGGATGCAGCCATTGACATGCTGAACCAGATGAAAACCTTTGGCACTGCCGACGTGGATGTGGCCATCGACGGCGCAGGAAGCGGGAGGCAGAGAAAGGAGATTAAATAATGAAAGCCCTTTTTATCAGATGCTACGGAAAACTGACGGCAGATATGATGATTGGCGGCCTCATCGACATGGGAGTGCCGCCGGTGTACCTGAAATCAAAGCTGAAGGATGCAGGCCTTCCGGACAATTTCATCGAAAAGCCCAATCCGAAAGCCCAGATTTCTGCTCATTATTTCCATATCCCGCCCTATGGGGACAAGCCTCTTCTTTTAAAGCAGGAAGGCCTTTTCAGAATCTGGAAGGACATCTGCAGCAAAGGGGCGCCGGAGTGGGAGGAAACGGGATGGAAGGTATTCTCCGCTTTAACGGCCGGCGTATCTCATGCCATTGATGAAATTCCGGCAGATGTGGTGGACCTCAGGCGGGCAGGCGTATCGGAAGAGAACCTGATTTCTCTCTACCTCTTCCTGGCATGCCTGGACTATCTGGAAGTGGAAACCCTCTTTACCTGTCCCTTTACCATTTCCAAAGGAAAAACGGAGAAAGGAAAGTCATCGGCTGCCATTTTGACTGATGCTGTTTCCACAGTGGGGAAAGAGGTGCCGGCAGAGGATGTGGATCCTTTCGCGGCAGCCATGCTGGATGGGCTTTCGGCTGCCTTCATGCCCATGGATGGCAGGTTCCTTACGGACCGCACTGCCTATGGCAGCTCCAGCGCTGAAAAACCGACAGGCGATAATACCCTGGCGGAATATCTGGGATATTTCACGGACCGGGGAGAGTCTGTTTTCAGCAGGCACATGAAGGTCTTTGGCATGAGCGCAGGATTGGATTTATAGGGCTTCTGACTGACCGCACCGGCATCTCCCATGGATGCCGGTGTATTTTTATGCTTTTTTTAAATAATTTGTAAAAAGGGGCTTGCCAAAAGAAGAAAAATGAGCTATAATCATTTTCGTCGCACGGCGGAAGTCCAAAGACAGGAAATGAGATCTTGACTGATTCAAAACTTCCTGTTGACAGAAATGTCACAATGTGATAAAATATAGGACGTGACGTTGAGGGTCAAATCACTGAGAAATAAAATTTCAATAAGTGACTTGACAAACGACGAAAGCAATGATAAAATAACATCGTTGCTAACAAATGCGGAAGTAGCTCAGTGGTAGAGCACAACCTTGCCAAGGTTGGGGTCGCGGGTTCGAGTCCCGTTTTCCGCTCCATAGTTAGTATCATCCGAGAGGATGTGCTATAGATTCCTGAATAGCTCAGCCGGTAGAGCGCGTGACTGTTAATCACGATGTCGCAGGTTCGAACCCTGCTTCAGGAGCCATAGGGGTATCGCCAAGCGGTAAGGCAACGGACTCTGACTCCGTCATGCGTAGGTTCGAATCCTACTACCCCTGCCAATGATCCATTAGCTCAGTCGGTAGAGCACTTGACTTTTAATCAAGGTGTCCCGCGTTCGAGTCGCGGATGGATCACCATATGTGGCCTGTTCGTCAAGTGGTTAAGACACCGCCCTTTCACGGCGGGTTCGCGAGTTCGAATCTCGCACAGGTCACCAATGTGGGCGATTAGCTCAGCTGGGAGAGCGTCTGCCTTACAAGCAGAATGTCAGCAGTTCGATCCTGTTATCGCCCACCAAACGGCCCGGTGGTGTAGTGGTCTAACATGCCGCCCTGTCACGGCGGAGATCGTCAGTTCAAATCTGATCCGGGTCGCCACAATTTTGCCTCGGTAGCTCAGTTGGTAGAGCAAAGGACTGAAAATCCTTGTGTCAACGGTTCGATTCCGTTCTGAGGCACCATATATGCGGCTGTGGCGGAATGGCAGACGCGCTACTTTGAGGGGGTAGTGATCTTTCGATCGTGTGAGTTCAAGTCTCACCAGCCGCACCACAATTTCCTAATTACTTGTTGTTTAACTTCATATGCGGTCGTGGCGGAACTGGCAGACGCGCTATCTTCAGGCGGTAGTGGAGTAATCCGTGAGAGTTCAAATCTCTCCGACCGCACCACTCAAAAATGAACTTCCAAGTTTTATACTTGGAAGTTTTTTTGTGTCCAAAAACTGGAAAGAAAATGTTTTTCTGCTGAGAGGTGCACAGGATTTTTTCTCCTCTTTGCCATATAATAAAAGGAAAAAGGAGGTTTCCATGCATTCGTCGGTCTACTTCTTCGCCTTAGGGCATTTGGCCACAGACTGGTCTCAGGGCGCCATACCGGCGCTGCTTCCCTATTTCATTGCCCGCTTCGGTCTTTCTTACCAGGAAGCAGGCCTGCTGGTTTTTGCCAATGTGCTCATTGCTTCTGTCATGCAGCCGCTCTTTGGCTATTATTCCGATAAGGTTTCCAAGCCCTGGTTTGTGCCGCTGGGCCCTCTGATCTGCGGGGCCGCTATTTCTTTCGCAGGCTTTGCCCCGGGCTATGCGTCCCTTTTTCTGTCAGCCCTCTGCTGCGGCATAGGCAGTGCCCTTTTTCATCCAGAAGCGGCCCTTATGGTGAATCGGATTTCCGGAAGCCGGAAAGGCCGGGCCATGGGAATCTTCTCTGTAGGCGGCAATGCGGGGTTTGCCATAGGCCCCCTTCTGGCAGGCTTCTGCGCCTACCGGCTGGGCATCCATTTCCTCCTGATCTTCGGCATCCTTAATACGGTTATGGCATTTGCCATAGTCCGCTGCATGGCTTCCCTTCGACCTGCCATGGCTATGGCAGAAAAGGAAGAAGCCCTAGCCCTTGGGAGTATGGAAAGAAAGAACGACTGGATATCTTTTGGAAAGCTGTCCGTATTAATACTGGCCCGTTCTCTTGGATTTACCCTAAGCAATACCTTCATCCCGCTCCTCTGGATTCACGTACTGGGGGCCACGGAAGGGGAGGGAACCACAGCGCTGTCCATTCTTTTCGGGCTGGGGGCCTGCTTTACCTATCTGGGCGGTGTGCTGGCAGACAAAATGGGATTTCTGAAGATCATTCGTCTGGCCTTTCTTTCCATGGTACCGGCCTATTTCCTTCTCACTCACACAGAAAGCCTGACATGGGCTTTTGTGCTTCTGATCCCGGCGGCCCTTTCCGTATTCATGCCCTATAGTCCCATCGTTATCCTGGGGCAGACCTATCTGGGGAGAAATGCCGGCTTTGCCTCTGGCGTGACCCTGGGACTTTCTACTACCCTGGGCGGCATGGTTGCACCCCTGGTTGGCTGGGCAGCTGATATATGGGGCCTTCAGACAGCCCTCCAGATTCTCTGGGTGGCAGGCCTTGCAGGAGCGGCCGTATCCTTCACCCTTCCGGCTGTGAAAAAAGAGGAATGACCTGTTTCAAACATAGAAGGTTTCATATGATATAATAAAAGAAATTTATACCTTATACCTATTTTTCAGTCACAGGAGGATATATGAACGCATTTGCAGCACTTGGGGTAGCAGAGGATTTGACAGCCCTTTTGAAACTGCAGGGGATTAAAATGCCCACCCCCATCCAGCAGGCTTCCATCCCGTCCATTTTTAAGGGGAAGGATCTGATTGGTCGATCCCAGACAGGCACCGGCAAGACCCTGGCCTACCTGCTTCCGGTTATCCAGCGGGTGGATAAGGACAGGGGCGCCACCCAGGTCCTCATCATGACCCCCACCCGGGAACTTTCCAAGCAGGTATTTGACGTATTCCGCCCCTTTGCTCTGAAGCTCGGTCTTGACGGCGTAGATATCATCGGCGGCAGGACCATTGAAAACCAGCTGCAGAAGCTGAAACGGGATCCCCAGGTCATTATCGGTACACCCGGCCGCCTTCTGGATCATATCCGGAGGAAAAGTCTGGACCTTTCCCAGGTGAAAACGGTAATCCTGGATGAAGCGGATCAGATGCTGGCCAATGGTTTCAGGGAAGATATCGAAGCTCTGGTGGATGAAACGCCGAAAAAGCGGCAGCTTCTCCTCTTTTCTGCCACCATGCCCGAAGAAGCGGTGCGGCTGGCAAGGAAATATATGAAACATCCGGCTTTTATCGATGTTTCTGAAAAAACGGCGGCTTCCACAGTGGAACAGCGGGTCTATGAAACGACCAAACCAAGGAAGTTCAAGCTTCTGGTACGCCATCTGACGGAAATGAATCCCTACATGGCAGTGGTTTTCTGCAATACCAGGGAAGAAGCCCATGAAATTGCAGGCAAGCTGCAGGAAGAAACAGATTTCGTGGTTGATGAAATCCATGGCGACATGAGCCAGGGGCAGCGGAACCAGGTGATTCGTGAATTTGAAAAGGCGAAAACCCAGATTCTCGTGGCCTCGGATATTGCAGCCCGGGGGCTGGATGTGGAAGGCATTACCCACGTATTCAACTATGACATTCCCCGGAATCTGGAATACTATGTCCACCGCATCGGCCGCACCGGAAGAGCAGGAACAAAGGGCATGGCCATTACCTATGCCACCCCTGAAGATGGGAGTCTCCTTCGAAAACTGGAAAAATCCATTTCCGAAACCATTACCCGCTACGATGAAAAGGGAAATGTACGGCGCGTAAGACAGGGAAAACCGAAAAAGAAAGTGGTAACCCCCGGCATGTACAAGCCTACCAAGAAAAAGGAACATAAAGCTCTGGGCCACAAGGGAAAGAATATGCGCCAGAAGCGGAAGAAAGACAAAACGGATAAAAAAGGAAAAAAGAAATAAAGAAATAATGGAAACCGTCCGGACATCCGGACGGTTTTTTCGCGGAGGGCTGGTGGAGAGTGAGACGGCTTTCCTCTATCCGCTTACCGAGGAATCCTATGCTTGAAAGAAATCAAAGACCACTGATTACCAGACACCAGTCTTTCCTCCGGCTGATCGTTATGGGCAGAGGAATTGCTATCGGCAGGTACCGGTGTTCTTAGCTCTGGCTGGAATGATCGTGCGCTGCGGGAGGGTTATTCTGCAGCGCTGACTTCATATTCATTGCCTCGGCGGCAATCCGCAGCCCTTCGGTCCAAAGGGTCATTAACCTTTCTCATTGGACGCTGCCCCCATGTGGTACAATATACCTATTGAGGTGATAGTATGTGTAAAAATAAAGACTGCATAAAACAGCTGCTCTGGCTGCTGGCGCTGACCATTCCCTGGGGACTGGGGGGATTTGTGGTTCATACGGCTTTTTCACTGTCCCTGGGTACCATTGTCTACTGGGCGGCAGGACTTCTGGTGCCTTTGATTTTCTACCTGGTGCAGAAGAAGGGCTGGGGCAGCGAGCTGGGAGGCCTTAGGGGTGCCGTTCACGGGCCTGTCTGGATTTCCCTGGTCATTGTAGAGATGGTGGTATTCTGGAATTATCTGCCCTCCATTGACCGGATATGGAAGACTTCCCCGGTTCCTGCGGCAGCAGCATCATTCCTGGTGCTTTCTTTCTTCGTTATCCTTGCATTCTTCCTGGACCGGTGGCTTTCTCTTATCTACGTCCGGCTGAAGGAGAAAAACACCCTGGCTGCCCGATGGCTGGGCTCAGCCTTTTTCAGCGGCCTTATCCCCGGCACGGCCATGATTTCCTTTCTGGGGCTTTACTATGCCGGCGGCATGCGGCTGGATCCTTTTACGGCCTCTTTCTTCCTCATGGAAATCTTCGGCTTTGTATTTTATGGGAAGATTCTGCTGGCTATGATGACTTTCGGAGTTTTCCTGTTTCTATCCCTTGAGGGGCCCCGGGGCGAGCGAGCGGTGACTTCTGTATTTTCAGCCATTTTCTGGCTCTTCCTCCTCTTCATTCCGGTGGTGGTTTCTTCCCGCATCACGGGAAGCGGCCTGTGGAGGGCTTACCTGGATCCTTCCTATCTTTCCGTATTTCCCTATCTTTCCGATCTCTGGCTTACCGGCCTTGCCCTTATGGGAGCCCGGCGGCTTACGGCATGGATTTTCAGGTAGAGAAGTGTTGACAAATAAAATTTGTTCGCTATAATAATTGTTGGCAGATAGAGGGGCTCTGCTTTGCCGGTATCGGAAAAGAACCGGACCGCAGAGTGAGTATATCGCTAAGTTTACGGCTTATATCTCGATGAGAGTAAGAACGGAGGTTATCAAATGGAAAAAGTTAATCATGCACCCCAGGAAAATCACGTATTTTTAAGTATTCGTCAGCTCACCGTATCCGGTCTTCTGGCAGGAATTACCATTTTCCTGGGCCTTACAGGGTACGGATTTATTCCCCTGATTGTAATGAATGCCACCATTCTTCATATCCCCACCATTATCGGTGCCCTGGTGGCAGGACCGAAGGTAGGAGCACTGGTGGGATTCCTGTTCGGACTCTTCTCCTTCATCCAGACCCTGCGGGCGCCAAGTCTGCTTCTGCAGTTTGCCCTGCAGTACAATCCCTTCTATGATGCTTTCATCTGCATCGTTCCAAGGGTGTGCATCGGTCTCTTTGCATGGTTTCTTTATAAACATATGCCCGGCAGGGAAGGCATTCGTGTTGGTATTGCCGCTGTAGGCGGATCTCTCTGCAACACTGTCCTCTTCCTGGGTTCCTTCTTCCTTCTGGTAGGTGCTCCCTATGCAGCATCCAAGGGGATTTCTGTGGAAGCTGTCGGTGCAACCATTATGGGTATCGTTGGCATGAACGGTGTACCGGAAGCCATTGTTTCCGGTGTCATCATTGTACCGGTGGTGACCATGCTGAAAAAATCGGGCTGGAAGATGAAATAAAATGAGAAGACTGCAGGCAGGTGCCTGCAGTTTTTTTATGGGGAGACAGGTATGAAAGTGCTGATTGACGGCGACGGCTGCCCGGTGATTGCGGAAACGGAAAGGGCGGCCGCTCTCTATGGGCTGGAGGTCCTTATATTCTGCGATACCAGCCATCTCATCTCTTCCAGGACAAGCCGGGTCATTCTGGTGGATCAGGGACGGGATGCGGCGGACTGGGCTATTATTTCCGCTGTGAAGAAGGGGGACCTGGTGGTTACCCAGGACTATGGACTGGCATCACTTGTCCTTGCCAGAAAGGCCTACGGGTTTCATCAGAATGGCTGGCAGTACAGGGAAGAAAACATAGAAACCCTTCTGATGGAACGGTATGAGGCGGGAAAGGCCAGGCGCTCATCCAGGAATCATCTGAAAGGGCCGCCCAAGAGGGACAAAAGACAGAATGAACTCTTTTTCCAAAGACTCTGCGCGTTTTTGGAAAAGATACAGGACAAATAAAAAGGACGCGGCAATGCCGCATCCTTTTTTATTTGCTGTCATCAGGCTTCGTCTTTGCCCCGGAGCCGTTCATCGCATTTGGCAATGAGGGCGGCAGAGTCTACTCCTGCGTCCCGGCACATGGTGCCGATGGTGGTCTTCATGTCAGAAGGCATGGCAATCTTTTCTTCCTGGAAAACGGGAAGAAGCTGGGGATACATGGTGAGAATGGTTTCCATGGGGGTATCATTGGTGAGAAGGGGTTTCTTGTACTTGTCTGCAATGAACTCATTCATTTCACCGATGATTTCAAATACATCCATACCATGGGACTGGGCGGCCTGCCACAGGTTTTCATCGTAGGAAACAAAGCAGCCTACACAGGACATGCCGTATTCCATAAGGAAGGGTCCCATTTCCGGATAGACTTCAATAATCTGCATGATATTGTTTTCCGGGCGGACGAAATCTCCTTCCTTCAGAGGCGGCACATCAGGGGATGCGAAACCGCCGCCGTAATAATCGCCGGCTTCTCCCTCAGAAGCGCCGGGCATGGTATTTCCAAGCACCGCATCCCGGAAGGCTTCATAGCCCATGTTATCAATAAATTCTTCCATGGACTGGTAATTTTCATGTTCCAGGTAGTAGGTGCAGGCTTTGGTCATAATGGAAAGGGCATCGGAAGGGAACTGGGCGAAGGCGAAGAAGGTCTTCTTTCCGGTGTAAATATCCCAGCCGTCGGACATGCCTACGGAACGGATGGGAAGCGGTGTGGTCATGGTGCAGGTCAGGATGCAGGAAGGCCAGGAACCAAAAGCCAGAAGGCCCAGGTCCTTCAGTGTATCTTCCACATCATCCTTTGCCAGTCCGGAAATGATGGGACGGCCCTTGGGATCAAGAATATAGGTGCCTTCGTGCTTTTCGGCCACCTCTTTCATTTTGTGCTTAAATTCATTCCGTCCTTCTGCAATATCCGGAATGAAATCGATTTCAAGGGAAAAGGTCAGATTATCTGCTGTCATACATAAGCTCCTTTCAAGAGGATGGATTCTATACATTCATACTTTTCTATCTTATCACGGACCGGCTGTTTAAGCAATACAGGAATGAGGTTTCCTGTTGATGTGAAAGGCGATGGGGTCATGACAGGCAGGAAACTATGAGCAAAAAGTTTCCTATTGAGGTGAAGAGAGATGGAGCCAAGCCGGATAGAAAACTGCATGCGAAAGGTTTCCTGCTGAGATGAAGGGCGATGGAGCCATGACAGGCAGGAAACTATGAGCGAAGAGTTTCTTATTGAGGTGAAAAGAGGTGGAGCCAAGCCGGACAGGAAACTGTTTGGGAAGAGTTTCCTGTGGAAAAGAAACACAGTGGGACCAGGGTGGACTTAGTGTAAAATTTTACTCGGTAGGGGAATTTTCCAGAAACCATAAAAGAGGAAAGCCTCCCCTTGAGTGGAAATGTTATAATTTCCGTGCACAAATAAAACAAAGAAAGGGCTTTCCTCATGGATATTATAACAAAAACTGGAGAAATTTGGAGTGAAAATGCAATAGGAGCAGTCATTTCTATCATCAAGGAATCTGATGACTCTATCGAGGCTGAAAGGAAGCTAACTCATTGGCTCACTGAAATGAACTGTCAGCTTATAGCTATGGCCCTGGCGCGTATTGATGCTGAGCTGTATCAGATTTACAAGGCACAGGGGTGGCGTGTGGCGCGCCGGGACTCCCGGACGATTTACTGCCGCTATGGAGAGCTGACCTATGCCCGAAGACTTCTGCAGAAAGATGGGAAGAGCTTCTATCCCCTGGACCGCAAAATGGGCTTTGAGCCCCGAAAGCACTACAGCCTGGGAATGATTGAGCGGATTGTCGAGGCTGTCGCAATTACGACATCTCGCAGTGCCAGCGAACTCCTGCAAAGCCTGGCGGGAATTACCATCTCCCATCAGTCTGTTATCTCACTCAAGAACTGTGCCGGCGAGAAGGCGAAGACTTATGAAAAAGCATTGGCAGAAGAGGAAAAGGTTGAAAAGCCGACACAGCCGGAAATTATAGCGATTGAAGGAGATGGAATTGTACTCAAGAACAAGGAGAAAGGCGGCGTTTCGGAAGTGCACCGCCTCCAGGTATATGAGGGAGTCAGGAAAAATGGCAACAGGACAGAACTGGTAGGACTTCGCTGCTTTGCATCTACCAGCAGAAAAGAACTTTTTGCAATGGTAAGAAGCTATCTGCTTGGGCACTATGACCTGTCTAAGACCACAGTGCTGTCGAATGGGGATGGAGGGTCCGGATACCAGTTTCAGGACTTTGAGCGAATGGTAGAAGGCTGCCTGGATCACCAGCACTTCCGCGACTGCTATCATGTGCATGAAAAGATCCGGACCCGGCTCAGCTTCTGCAACAGGAAACTGATAGACTGTATTATCCGAGAACTTCACCAGAGCGACGATATTATGAAACAGATTCCCGTATGGATGGATACTGCCCGGAGCTGCGCCCGAACAGAGGCGGATTTGGAGGAGGTAGACAAGCTGCAGAGCTATCTGGAGAGAAATGCTCCCTATATCCCCAGCCTGAGTCAGCGTGGCATCCATACAGAGATTCATCTGGGAACTGCAGAAACAAATCACCGGTTCTACAGCTATCGCATGAAGCGGCAGGGACGGAGCTGGTCCAGCGAGGGAATGGAGTGTATGGTTTGGGTATTGACCGCCCGGAAGAATAAAACACTTACAACAGCTCTCCTGTACCATGCTAATGGGAAAAGCTACAAAAAGATGGATAGAGCCATGCACAAGGCTGCGGTGCAGGCAGAGCGTAAAATCGCCCAGAATGTCCGGAGTGAGGCGCAGAAGCGTAAGATGAGAAAATATAGGCCGGGATGCCTGGAGGGACGTATAGGCGTTTATGGAGCTTCTTCTTCACCAATGGGGAGACTGGCCAGAGCTATACAGAAATACTGATAAAACCGAAGCCACGGAGATAGTAATTATCGACAGTCAAATGAATTACCGAGGAAAACTTGACACTTACCACTTATTTATAAACACTGGCAAAAATGAACTGTAAATGGTATCATTAAATTTATAGCGATGTGTATTTTTTATGGGAGAATGTTCATGAAAGCTTATATCCGTATCAAACATACCGGGGAGTTTTATGATCCCAGCTGTTATTATGCCTATACCGGTTGCAGGGAACTGGAGATTCCTGTGGTGAAATACAAGGCGGTGTATTCTCTTACGGATAATGAGCCGGACGATCCGGTGGTGGGGACAGTTTCTGATGTGAAAGTGGCGCTGGAGCGGTTTGGCGTGAAGCTTGTGCCGCTGGATTATCCCGATGAGCTCCTTCCCTTTACAGGACGCAAAATCTGGAAATCCACTCTCTTTACGATTACCAGTTATCCGGAGGACTGGCACGTGTTTGTGAAGCCTGTGGAAGATATCAAGCGGTTCCACGGTACGGTACTGGATAAATCGGAGGACCTTATCAAGCTGGGCGGCGGTCTGGAAGATATTGATGTATGGTGCAGCGAAAAGGTGCACTTTATTTCAGAATGGCGTCTATGGGTGCTTCATGGGGAAATACAGGGCCTGAATCCTTATAAGGGCCGCTGGGATGTATTTCCTGATGTGAAGGTGCTTCGCGAGTCTGTGAAGGCCTATAAGTCGGCGCCTGCCGGTTATGCCATTGATTTTGGCGTAACAGAAGAGGGGAGGACTCTTCTGGTAGAGGTAAGCGATGGCTATTCACTGGCCAGTTTTGGTTTGTCTCCCCGTGTATATATGAATATTCTGGCAGCCCGCTGGAAAGAACTGACTTCTGCAGTGAAGTAGCAGCATCTTTTTGGGGCCTGCATTTGGCACCGATGAGTGAGTGATTTTATGTTTCTCTTTTCTGTCGGTGCTTTCTTACTCTATAGGAAAATGATCAATGTTTCCAGGGCAGAGGGAGGAGGATTATGGCTGCTTTTAATGAGTTTATTCAGCAGTTAAAAGAGAATATCAATCTGGCAGACCTTATTGGCTCCTATGTGCCATTGAAAAAGCATGGACGTTATTATATGGCTTCCTGCCCTTTTCATGGACCCGAGAGGACCCCTTCCTTTGCCGTTTCACCGGATAAGGGATTTTATTACTGCTTCGGCTGTCATGAGAGCGGCGATGCCATTACGTTCGTAGAAAAGATGGATCATCTCACCTTCATGGAAGCAGTGCGCCGCCTGGCCGATTATGCCCATATGGACATGCCGGAGCGGGAGGAATCGCCGGAGGAAAAAAGGCGGGCCGCCATGGCCCGCGAGCTCCAGTCGGTGACGGAGCTGGCCGGTTCCTATTTCCACAGCTGCCTTACCAGAACACAGATGGGGAAGGCCGGTCTTGCCTACTTTGATAAGCGCCATCTTTCCATGGAGACCATTGAAAAATTCAAGCTTGGATTTGCGCCGCCGGACTGGCAGAAGCTCTATCGAGATTTCACCACCAAGAAGAAAATCGGCGGGGACCTTCTGGTGGAAGCAGGACTCTGCGCTAATAAGAATGGACGTTATTACGATGTGTTCCGCAACCGCTGCATGTTTCCCATATGGAATCTTTCTGGAAAAATCGTAGCTTTCGGCGGCCGCGTCATGGATGACAGCAAGCCGAAGTATCTGAACTCTCCGGAAAGTCCCATTTTCAACAAAAGAAGGCTTCTCTTTGCCATTTATCAGGCTCTGCCTGCCATTAAGGCCAAAAAACAGGCCATTATGGTAGAAGGATACATGGATGCCATTTCCCTCCATGCTCACGGTGTGACCAATGCGGTGGCTTCCCTTGGAACTGCTTTTACTATCGAGCAGGCCAGGCTTTTAAAAAAATATGCAGATGAAGTAGTTTTCAGTTACGATATGGATGCAGCCGGGCAGAATGCTACGAAGCGGGCTCTGGAAATCGCCGGCTCCGTTGGGCTTAAGCTCCGCGTAGTGCATCTCGGGGAGGGCAAGGATCCTGATGAATTTGTAAATCTGCATGGCGGCGATGCCTATCTGGAGGCGGTGAAACAGGCGGAGCCGGCTATGGATTTCCTTTTCCATTCCCTTTTGAAGCAGTATGACAGCACTACCCTGGACGGGCAGCACCATATTCTGGATGATATGTTTTCCGTCCTTCTATCCACGGGCGATGCATTCCAGCTGAATGCTTTCATTAAGAAAATGGCCCGGGCCATGCACATGGATGAAGGCATGATTCGAAGCGAGGCCCTGATATATGCCAGGAAGAATAAATCCAATGTGTATATTTCCCAGAAGGTGCCTGTGGAGAAGGAAGAATTGGATTTGAATCCATTAAAGAAAAGGCAGCGCCTTCTGGAAGCAGGTTTCCTTAATTACTGTCTTATTTACCATATGCTGCCTGATGGCTATGAAGAGCTTGACCGCTACCAGTTTGCCGATGAGTTCCATGGAAAGCTTTTTGCCCTTTTGAAAGAGATGAAGGTAAAAAATATGCCCCTTACGGAAGAAGCGGTAGAGGGCCAGCTGCCCAGGGAGGATATCAGCCGCCTGGCCAAGCTTCGCATGGAAGGAGAACAGCCGGGCTCGGTGCCCAGGGAAGAATACATCTGGCCTATGAAGAAAATTTATCTGCAGGAGGAATATCGCATACATACGAAAAAAGCGCAGGAACTGATCAGCAGCGACCCGGTGAAGGCCCGGGAAGAACAGCTGCTCTGCATCCAGCTCAGTAAAGAAATACTGGCATTAAAATAAAACAGTATCATTCAGATGTTATCGGGGCGCCTGTGGAAACGTCGGAAGAGGTTCTTTTTCACCGGATGAGGGGTGATGAGGGGCTTTGGAAAGCCGGCTTTTTTCCAGCCTTTCTCAAGGGGGGATTATACTATGGCAGCTAAGGATGAAAGATTGGAACAGTGGATCAGCGAGCTCACTGCAAAAGCGGGCGGCGGTGTCATTTCCAATAAGGATATCATGGACCTTGTGACAGAAAAAAATTTGAGCGGCGATGACCTGTCCAACCTCTATGAAGCCCTTCATGATGATCATTATGAAGTGAATTTTGATGTAGACGTTTCCGAAGGGGACATAGACTTTCTGGAAGAGGAAGAAGAACTTGAAAAAGAAGCGGAACAGGAGGAGAAGGAACCGGTTCCTGACATCGATAATTCCGTTACCATTGACGATCCTGTCAAAATGTATCTGAAAGAAATCGGTGCGCTGAAGCTTCTTGACAGCGAAGAGGAAATTGTGCTGGCCAAGCAGGTGGAAAAAGGTTCTCTGCCTGATGCTTCTGATGAAGATAAAGCGGCGGCCAAGGCGGCAAAGAAGGAACTGGCTGACCGGAACCTTCGTCTCGTCGTTTCTATTGCCAAAAAGTATCTGGGTCGGGGGCTCCAGTTTCTCGATCTCATTCAGGAAGGAAATCTGGGCCTTTTAAAGGCAGTGGATAAATTCGACTACACGAAGGGCTATAAATTTTCCACCTATGCCACCTGGTGGATTCGCCAGGCCATTACGAGAGCCATTGCGGACCAGGCAAGGACTATACGCGTTCCCGTGCACATGGTGGAAACCATTAACAAGCTGAACAGGATTTCCCGCCAGCTCCTCCAGGAAAAGGGCAGGGAAGCCACCAATGAAGAACTGGCCAGGGCTATGGGCGTTACTGTAGGGAAAATCAGGGAAGTCAAAAAAATCGCCCAGGATCCTATTTCCCTGGAAACGCCTATTGGCGAAAAAGAAGATTCCCATCTGGGGGACTTCATTGAAGATCACGAAGCTGTTGCTCCCGATGATGCGGCCGGCTCCATTCTCCTTCGGGAGCAGATTGAAGAACTTCTTCAGGGCCTGACGGAAAGGGAAAGACAGGTGCTGGAACTCCGCTTCGGCCTTAAAGATGGAAAGACCAGGACCCTGGAAGAAGTGGGCCGTTACTTTGACGTGACCAGAGAGAGGATCCGGCAGATCGAAGGGAAAGCTTTGCAGAAACTTAAAAAGTCCGCACGGAACCTTATCATTAACCAGTAAGACGAAGTAAGCGGCACTTTTTCAAGGCAGAAAGTGCCGCTTCTTTTTTATGAAACTATTGTAATCCCAGCCTCATTTCTGTATTTGTGATTTTACATTTCTTTCTGGCAATCTTCCTGTTCTGTTTTGAAACATCTTTTACGTTCCTTCTATCTAGTGTGCTTCATGCTGCGTTTCCCCGCCGCTCGCTGACAGGTCGGCTGACAAAGGGACGGAAAAGGGAGTAAAAGTATGGAAAATGGAACCATGGGGCAGTTATCCGGGAATGATGGCATACTTGACGCCCGGGGCGTTAACTGATAAAATAGCATAAGTTGGTGATTGCGGGCCCATAGCTCAGTTGGTCAGAGCCGACGGCTCATAACCGTCTGGTCCCAGGTTCGAGCCCTGGTGGGCCCACCAATGATACTCCCGCTGAGCGAAAGCTCAGCTTTTTTTTATTTCCGGGAGGAATGATGATACAGTTGACAGCAAGGCTCCGCCATGTGGCGGACCTCATACCTTCCTGCCAATCCATGGCAGATATTGGGACGGACCATGCGTATCTGCCCCTTTTCCTTCTGGAGAAGGGAAAGGTTCAATGGGCCATAGCCTCAGATATTCACAAAGGGCCTCTGGAAAGGGCCAGAGCCCATTTGAAGGGACAGGAGAAAGGGGGAAACATAGAACTTCGTCTGGGCGGCGGCCTTTCGCCCCTTGAGGTGGGAGAAGTGGATGGGGCCGTTATGGCCGGCATGGGCGGCCTGATGATGAGAGATATACTGGAAGCAGATTTTCCCAAAGCCCAGGCTCTTTCCTGGCTGGTCCTGCAGCCCCAGAACCATGTGGCAGAGCTGAAGCAGTACCTGGCAGGTCATCATTTCATGATTATGCAGGAAGATATGGCTATGGAAGATCGGCGGCTTTACGAAATGATGCTGGTGAAGCCGGGTGCCATGAAGGGCATCTCCCTTCTGGAGGGGGAAATCGGCGTTACTGAAAACTACAGGCAGCACCCCCTTTTTCATGAACACCTGCGCCGGCTTATCAGGAAACGGGATTTCCTTATTCAGGGCGTGTCAGAAGATACGGACAATGAGAGAAACCGCAGGAGAAGAGAAAAAGCGGTGGAAGAAAAGAAAAGACTGGAGGCGTTCTTATGAATATCAGGGCACAGGATTTGATAAATCTTATGGATGAATGGGCACCGGTAGCACTGGCGGAAAGCTGGGACCATCCGGGGCTCCAGGTGGGAAATCCGGAAGAGCCGGTAAAGAAAGTGATGGTTTCACTGGATCTTACAGAACAGAATATAGACAGGGCCTGCAAAGAAGGAGTGTCCATGATCATTTCCCATCATCCCTTCCTCTTCAAATCTCTCCATAGAATCGATCTATCTACCTACAAGGGCAGGGTTATTGAAAAACTCATCTGCCATCACATCCTTTCCTTTGCGGCTCATACGAATTTGGACACTGCCAGAGAAGGAGTGAATGACGCTCTGGCTGATGCATTGGAACTTACGGAGCGGCAAGGCCTGGTAACTGAAAAAAGAGAAGCCCTCCTGAAGGTGGCGGCTTATGCAGAATTTGTGAAAGCCAGAGAATTTAAGGCCCTCCTGGAAAAGAAATACAAAGGAAGGGCCGGCCATTTCTACCTTTTGGGAGATGCCGATGACAGCAGCCGCATGGGGAAAATGGAATTTAATGCCCTCCCTTCTGCCATAGAGGAAATTATGGATGATGTAAGGCGCATCTGCGGGGATGTACACTGTGACATGTATGAACTGAAGAACGGCGCCTCCTTTGAGTATATGGGCCGTGTGGGGAAGCTTCCCCGTCCCATGAAAGGGAAGGAAGCTCTTCTGTACATTAAAGAAAAACTTGGCATCCCGGATTTTCGGTATGCAGGAAATACAGATATCATTGTCCATAAGGTGGCAGTCCTCGGTGGCGCAGGAAGTGAATTTGCCTCTCTTGCCAAAGCCAAAGGGGCGGACCTTTATCTGACCGGCGACCTGAAATACCACGAAGCCCAGGATGCGGCAGCTCTGGGTCTTCTTATCGCTGACGGCGGCCACTTTTACACAGAAAGAGTGATTGTACCGAAACTGGCTGAAAGAATCAGGAAAGAAGCGGAAAAAAGGCACTGGGATCTGGAAGTACTGGAAGATACGGGAGCCGAAGATATCTTTTCCCATCTTTGAGGGATACGCCCTGGCGGGCTTGAGGGTTCAGGCGCCTTACGGCGCGGTCGGGAGCGGGACCTGGGCGGTGCGGTGCTTGCCAGTATTTCCGAAGGTTGATGTGCACATCCTGCATAGGATGTGCAAGTCGGCCGAAGCCCTCCCTTAGCCTGCCCATAAAAGGGCCTTCCGATTGTCGACTGACCGACCCCGGATGACGAGTGTCCGGCGGGAAGAAATCGAGGCAGCACTGGTCATGGGATGGCCCCTTGACTCTGTCATTCTGAACGCAGTGAAGAATCTCGGTGCGTGGCGAGGATGACGTCATTGGAATTCATGCAGGGGCCTGGTACTTCGCCCTTCCCGCCGACTGGTATTTACTATCGATTAGCTCATAAGTGCCTTGTACCGAGATTCTTCGCCTACGGCTCAGAATGACGATGAGGGCGGGAAGGCAATCCCGTAACGCTGACTTTAAAAATTTGCGGCGCAGCCGCTACCGCAACCCTCAGCGGCAGAGCCGCTGTCGCCCCTTGAGCGCCAGCGAACACAACCCGCCGCCGTCAGGCGGCCACAACCCTCGGGCCGTAGGCCCGTCAACCTTCCCCTCTGAACCTTTGAACCTTCTGAACCCTCACGCCCGAAGGGCGCTTAGCTTATTTTTTTATTGACATTTCTCATTTCTCCGTGCTATACTGTACCCTGCGAGCAGGAAAGATGATTGCGGGCCGTAAGGCGTGAGGAAAGTCCGAGCTTCGCAGGGCAGGATGCCGGATAACGTCCGGCGGGGGTGACCCCAGGGAAAGTGCCATAGAAAAGGAAACCGCCACGCAAGTGGTAAGGGTGGAAAGGTGCGGTAAGAGCGCACCAGCAGTCGGGAGACCGGCTGGCTTGGTAAACCCCATCTGAAGCAAGACCGAATAGGGAAGGGTTGAGGCTGCCCGCTGACCTTCCGGGTTGCGTCGCTTGATCATCCAAGCAATTGGATGGCTAGACAGATAATCATCACCGTGCAAACGGTACAGAACTCGGCTTATTGAATGCTCGCCATGCATACGGGAAGGATTGGAAATGGTGATTTCCAATCCTTTTTTGTTGGGTTTATGGATTTCTTCATTTAAAAAAGACCGGCGGAAGAGAGGATAATGACGCCGTTGTGTATGACGTATGCAAAATATAATCTTGAAGTCCTCTTTACATACTTCTTAAAATCCGTTATCATTGAGAGAAATACTGTTTCCTTTCATGCGCTCATTCAAGAAAATGCAGAGAATTGTATAAAATTAAGGAAATAGGAATATTGGACATTGGCAGGGGGAACGTTTATGGATTTAGAAAATAATTGGCCCATTGCGCTGGCTTTCATACTGTACCTGGTACTGATGATGAGTATCGGCCTTTATTATTCCCGGAGACAGAAAAATCTGTCTTCCTACATTCTGGGGGACCGGCAGCTGGGACCATGGCTCACTTCCATGAGCGCCGAAGCTTCAGATATGAGCGGCTGGATGCTTATGGGGCTGCCGGGATATGCTTATCTCCATGGACTTTCCGCTTTCTGGACGGGCATCGGCCTTATTGTGGGTACCTGGGCAAACTGGGTCCTTGTATCTAAGAGGCTTAGAAATTACACGGAAGTGGCTGATAACAGCCTTACCATTCCGGATTATCTGTCCAACCGGTTTGAGGATAGGAAAAATGGCCTTCGGCTCATCTGCGCCCTGTTTATTATCCTTTTCTTTATCATCTATACTTCTTCCGGCTTTGTGGCAGCAGGAAAGCTGTTCAATACCATTTTCGGGATTCCCTACCTTCATGCTCTTCTGCTGGGCGCTTTTGTTGTCGTTTTCTATACCTTCCTGGGCGGCTTTTCCGCCGTGGCCCTGACGGATTTTATCCAGGGCACCATGATGTTCTTCACCGTCCTTTACGTGCCTGTGGCTGCCACCATTGCCCTTGGCGGGCCCATGCCTACGCTGGATATTCTTTCTAAGGAAGGCTCTGATTTCTTTTCCTTCTTCCCTGATTCCACCGGCATATCCGCCCTTCTGGTTATGATTGTTTCTTCTCTGGGCTGGGGCCTTGGCTACTTCGGACAGCCCCATATTCTTGTCAAGTTCATGGCCATTGGGGATCCGAAGGAACTGAAGAAATCCACCCGCATCGCCATGACCTGGGTGCTTCTGTCCCTGTCCTTTGCCATTGCCATCGGCGTAGTGGGCAAGGCTTATCTATCTACGCCTTTGGAAAATGCCAATGCAGAACGGGTATTCATCCTTATGGCCGAATCGCTGTCGGCGCCTTTCATTACAGGCATTATCTGGTCTGCCATCCTGGCGGCTATTATGAGTACCAGCTCCTCCCAGCTTTTGGTCACCTCTTCCGCCGTATCCAGGGACCTATTCCAGGCTTTCTTGAAAAAGGATGCTTCAGAAAAAACTTTGATCCGGGTATCCCGGCTCAGCGTGCTTCTGGTTTCCGCCATTGCCGTATATCTGGGCTCTGATCCCAACAGCTACATTTTCTCCATCGTTTCCTACGCCTGGGCCGGCTTCGGCGCCTGCTTCGGCGCCACTGTGCTTCTCTCCCTCTATTGGAAGCGCATGACCCTGAAGGGAGCCTATGCAGGAGTCATCGTAGGCGGCTTAACAGTACTCATCTGGAAGCATTTTGAATGGTTCGGACTCTATGAACTGGTACCGGGCTTCTTCTTTTCCGTTGCTGCCATCGTCATTGTGAGCCTTATGGACAAGAAGCCTTCAGAAACCATTCTGAAAACCTTTGAAAAGGCCATGTCCCTGTCAAAATAATAAATGGAAATTAAAAAGACTGTGAAAGAATGGATAGAAATCTTTCACAGTCTTTTTTCTTTTGCCTCTATAGCTGCGGAAAACAGCCGACAGCAGATAAGCAGGGTCATGGGATGGCCCCTGGAGGTGTCATTCTGGGCTGAGCGAAGAATCCTGGCAAGCGGGATATAGAAGGTATTCGTCTGCAAACACCAGCCCCCATCTCAGTAATTCACAATGAGTGGCGAATGGTAAAATTCCTGCCTTCCTTTTCTGTATGCCGGGGAATGCTGGCACCAGCTTCGGATATCGGAGGCGCGAATCTCCATTTCTAAAGCAAGGCGGGTGTTAGCATCCGCTTTTTTCAATGCCCTGGCCATACTGGTAACCACTGGAATGGGAATCAGGTTCAGAAAAGAGCTTTTACTTCTTCGAAGGGCCAGCAGGCGGGCATAGGAGGGAAGGGGAGGGGCCGAAAATGGCGAAGGCCCCCGGCCGGAAAGAAGCAGCTGGGCGCCGATTCGTTTCAAGCGGCTGTAAAGATACCGCTTGCTTTTAATCCGGGAAAGCATGGCTTCGTAGTCTTCATTTCCTATTTCCCTGAACCATTTGTGCTCCAGCCCCTCTGAAAAGAGGCCGGTTTCAGAAAGATCACTCTCTGATACCAAACGGGAAGCGAGGAGGCAGGCATCTTCATAGCGGGAAAAATCGGTATGGCAGCCTGACTTTATGAGTTCTGCCGCTTCTTCTGCCCCCTTTGGGGGAAGGAGACTTGTTTTTTCCCCACGGAGAAGCTCCTTTCTGGCAGTGGTGGCGGAAATATTGCAGTCCATGTTCCGGTGAACCACGTGGATATCCATGGGGAAATGATGCTGCAGAATGGTTTCCGCATAGCGGAAGCCCAGAAGATTATTGGGTTTGGATAATTCTTCTGCCAGGAAAGGGGAATGACTCTTCATGGCTTCATAAGAAGCCCGGGCATAGGAAAGTCCCCCGCCCAGGGCTTCATGAAAGGCCTTTTTGTGGGAAGGGGTCAGGGAAAAGGAAGCGGCATCCCAAAGATCTTCTTCCGAAAGGGATTCCGTACCAAAAGCAAGTATTTCGGCACCCATGGAAGCAAGCAGCCTTACGCCGTAAGAACCAAACCGGTCCGCACTCTGCAGCACGCAGAGCACCGGAAGTGAAAATACGGCATCCACGCCTCCTTCCACCGCCCATCGTGCCCGGGTCCAGCTGTCAAAGAGGGCCGGCTCTCCCCGCTGCACAAAGGAGCCGCTCATGACGGCCATGATGAAAGGATCACCATAAGCCTTTCGAACCGAATGGACCATATCCTCATGCCCCCGGTGGAAAGGGTTCCACTCCGCAATGATTCCAACCACTTTTTCTGCCATTGTATTGTATCCCTTCTGTCTTTGATGGTTATATTTTATCATATCCGGAAGAAGGAAATCTGACTCTCTGTTTCCAAAATCCCTGGCAGGCCCATGGCTTGGAGGGGCAGGGAGTTCTTTCAGCGATGATAAGCTGTTTATGAATTAAAAATTAAGGAAATATTATTTGACTAACCACACTTAAAATGATAATCTTGATATGAATGTTAGAGACTTAAGAAAGCTATCTAATGGTTTTAATGTATCAGGAGGTATGGAATGGATTTTCTGCATTTGTTCCGAGCCGGCGGATTTATGATGTATCCGCTGATTCTTTGTTCTTTGGTGGTAGTGGCTATTTTTATTGAACGGTTCCGGTATTATCGCTCCAATCGTTCCCATGTGGAGCAGCTGTCAAAGGAGATACCGGAGTATTTGGAAAGAGGGGATTATGAAGGGCTGAAAGCCCTCCTTCAGCAGGACGGCGGCATTCCTGCTTCCGTGGTTCTTGCAGGAGTGGAGCATATGAACCTGAAAGTAGACCAGACGTCCCTGATTGAAGGGGCTGCTTCCCATGCGGCAGGGCTTTTGAAAAATTACCTGAATTACCTGGATGTGATCGTGACCCTGTCCCCTCTTATGGGGCTTCTCGGTACGGTTATCGGCATGATCGGTTCCTTTAATGTTCTCTCCGTTTCCAACGGCCAGCCCTTTGCAGTCACCGGCGGAGTGGCAGAAGCCCTGGTATGCACGGCCACCGGCCTTTTTGTGGCTATCATTGCCCTCATCGCCTATACCTATCTTTCCCAGCAGGTGAGCCATTTTGTTTCTGATATGGAAAAACTGGGTACCCTGTATTTGGCTATCGTAGAGGCGAAAGAGCAATGAAACTGGAATCTATGAATGTGGAGAAGAAGCCAAAGATTATGATCATCCCTATGATTGATATCATTTTCTTTCTCCTTGTCTTCTTCATGATGAGCATGCTTTCCATGGTGGTGCAGAAGTCTATCAACCTGAATCTGCCGCAGACCGCCACGGCCAAAGTGAATGTGGAGCAGACCCTTCCCATCAGTATTACCTCTGACGGTACTATTTATGTGGAAAAGGAAAAGATTTCCAAAGACGATTTTCGCCGCCGCATGGAAATCGAAAAGGGACGGAATCCGGACCTTTCCGTGGTTCTCCGGGCAGATTCCAAATCAGAACATGGAGATTTTGTATTTGTGCTTGACCAGTTGAAATCTGTAGGCATCAGCAAGGTGGGAATTGCTACAGAGTCCAAGACCGGTCAGAATCAGTAAAGAGGTGGTCCCATGCGTACTTTCAAGTACCGATGGTCCTCTGCCTTTGGATTGTCCTTCCTCTGCCACGGCATTGTCCTTAGCGCGGTGGCAGGCCTTCTCTTCCTCTTTCCTCCGGCCCAGCCTAGCCGGGAGCCCATTGAAGTAGATCTGGTGTCCGATGTGGGCGGAGGTGGCGGAGGTGGCGGCGGCCAGGAAACGGAAGAACTTCCCAAAATCCACGAAGCCAAAGCCACTCCCACGGCGCCTCCTCCGGCTGTACCGGCAGAAGCCGATGAAGAGGCAGCCAATGATGTCCATGAGGTGGCACAGGCCCAAAGCACCACTTCCCAAAGCAGCGCCTCTGCCGGCGAAAGCGCTTCTTCCTCTTCTGAAGGAGGAAGCGGCGGCGGAAGTGGCGGCGGTCAGGGAACCGGCGATGGCACCGGCTCAGGAAGCGGCACCGGTTCCGGAAGCGGCAGTGGCAGCGGCGGCGGCACCGGTGATGGCAGCGGCGACGGTTATGGCAGTGGAAATGGAGACAGCGGCAGCGGCGGCGGAGAAACGATAGGTATCCAGCTTTTGAGCGCTCCGGCGCCAGCCTACCCCGAATCAGCCAGAAGGGCCGGTATATCCGGCACTACGGTGGTGGGCATGACGGTTTCCACTGACGGATCTGTTTCCAGCGCCTGGGTGGAAAGTTCATCGGGAAACAGCACCCTGGACAGTGCTGCGGTAGCTGCTGTGTACAACTGGCGTTTCGTGCCGGCCAAACAGAATGGTACTCCTGTGACAGCCAATTCCAGAGTGCCGATTACCTTCAATTTAAATGGATAAATGGGAAAAAGAGATTTCAGAGGGATGAAATCTCTTTTTTCGTGGATGTTTTTGGGGACAGGCCCCGGGGCCATAGGGGTTCATAGGAGGCAAAGGGAATCAAGGGTTCAGGGGAGGCGGCAGGCGCCATTCATGATGGATGAGCCCCTTTGCATTACCTCTCGCCGGAGGATCGCCTGTAAAGGCTCTGCCATATTCTGCACCGGAGCCCTTGGCTTCGGGGCCGACGCCCTTGATGATGACGCCCCATTCCCACTTTTTTATGGCACCTCAAGAGTACTTATGTTATTATTTAAGGGTAGTATTGTCAGAAATCTGATAAAAGAAGGTGATGAAAGGACATGAATAACAAAATTTTTCTTGTTCTTGGCGGAGCCAGAAGCGGGAAGAGCGAGTTCGCAGAGAAGCTGATGTATCATTCCACAGGGAAAAGGAAGGGATACATCGCCACCAGCCAGATTCTCGATGATGAGATGCGTTACCGTGTGATCCTTCACCGACAGAGGCGTCCCGCCGACTGGCAGACTTTCGAGGTCATGCATGGGGCAGGGGAGGAAATGGGTCATATCCTTGAGGAAGCAGATGCCATCCTTTTTGACTGTATTACCATGTATGTGAATAATATGCTCATGGACCATATGAAGGGAATTACCGTGGAAACGCTGGGGGTTTCGGATCTGACCACGCTGCAGGAGGCGCTGGAGAAAGACCTGACCCTCATGTTTGAGCGGATTTCTTCTGTTTCCGATAAGGAAATCATATTTGTGTCCGATGAGCTTGGAATGGGCATTGTTCCTGCCAATGCCATGAGCCGGGTATACAGGGATCTTGTGGGTCTGGCCAACCAGTATGTGGCCAAGCGGGCCGACAAGGTATACCTTTCTGTTGCAGGAATTACTGTGGAGCTCAAGGAAAGAGGAGTGGAGCTATAATGACAAAAATTGCAAAGAGAGTCATGTTTCAGGGAACCAGTTCTCATGTAGGTAAAAGTATTCTGACCACTGCTTTCTGCCGTATTCTTGCGCAGGACGGATATAAGACGGCACCTTTCAAGGCGCAGAATATGGCGCTGAATTCCTATGTCACCCTGTCGGGCGGTGAAATCGGCCGCTCTACGGTGGCCCAGGCGGAAGCTGCCGGCGCCCTGCCTATCGTTCAAATGAACCCTGTGCTTTTGAAGCCTACCGGAAATTCCTGCTCCCAGGTCATCCTTCTGGGAACATCGGTAGGGAATTACAGCGCTTCGGAATACCAGAATCATTACAGCCAGCGGGCCTGGGATACGGTGAAGAAGAGCCTTGACTACATGGAAACTCATTACGATGCCCTTGTCATCGAAGGGGCCGGATCTCCTGCCGAGGTGAACCTGAAGAAAAATGATATCGTAAATATGCGCATTGCCAAAGAATGTCAGGCGCCGGTCTTTTTGATTGCCGACATTGACAGAGGCGGCGCCCTGGCTTCCATCGTAGGTACTCTGGAGCTTCTGGAACCGGAGGAAAGGGCTCTTGTGAAGGGGCTGGTGATTAATAAGTTCCGCGGCGACATTTCCCTTCTGGAACCGGCTTTGACTTTCTTGAAGGAAAAGACGGGCATTCCGGTGCTCGGCGTCATTCCTTATCTGGAAGATCTGGGCATTGATGACGAAGATTCCGTATCCCTCCAGGATCTGCCCAGTGACCATGTGATGCGGGATATTCATATAGCTGTCATGCAGACCCCGAAAATTTCCAATTTCACAGATTTCGATGCTTTGAACCATGAGCCCGATGTGAACCTCCGCTTCGTGCAGCAGGGAGATATGATCGGTGATCCGGACCTGATCCTTCTGCCGGGAAGCAAGAACACCACAGAGGATCTGCTTTATCTGAAGCGCCAGGGATATGCGAAGGAAATCGTTGAAATGGCGGAAAAAGGCGTGCCCGTTATTGGTATCTGCGGCGGCTTCCAGATGCTGGGCGAAAAGGTGTGCGACCCGCTCCATGTGGAAAGCAGCAATGATGAAGTAGAAGGCCTTGGCCTTCTGCCTTACACCACGTCCATGCACGGGAAGAAGAATACCTACCAGGTCACCTTCGACTGTGATGACCTGCCTTTCCTGAACATGCAGTTTGCCGGGAAGGGCATGCGGGGCTATGAAATCCACATGGGTGAGACCACGCTCACGAAACCGGCGCAGTCCCTCTTCCATATCGTGCAGCGGAGTGAGGACAAGGTGGACCTTCAGGATGGTTTCATCAATGAAAAGCGGAATGTATTCGGCACCTACTGCCATGGCCTCTTTGACAATGATGATCTGCGCCGGGCTGTGATTAACGCCCTGCGCCGCCGCAAAGGCCTTCCGGAACTGCCGGTACAGTTCAAGTACCGGGCCTATAAAGAGTCTGAATTTGACCGTCTGGCAAAAATGGTGAGAACCCATTTTGATATGGACGCTTTTTATGAAATCCTGAGGAATGAATAATTTGGACGGTTTAATTTACTCCGCATTTTATGCGGCTATCCCCCTGGCGGCCCTGGTCATCGACACCATTTATGGAGATCCAAGATCCGATTACCATCCGGTTGTTCTCATAGGGAAGGTGATTTCCTTCTTTGAGGGAAAGCTTTATCCCGAAAAGAAGACATCTGATGGAAATATGTTCTTCCGCGGCATGATGACTTCCCTCCTTGTGCTCCTCACCGTGGGCCTGGTGGTGGGATTCCTGACCTGGCTTTCCGTGAAGGCGGGCATTCTCATGTATGCCGCTGTCAGTGCCGTAGTCCTTTATTTCACCATTACCCCCCGGGCCCTTGCCAGGGACGGCATGGAAATCTACGGCCTCCTGAAAGCGGGGGACATGGTATCAGCCAGGAAACGGCTCAGCTGGATTGTTGGCCGGGATACGGAAAATCTGGATGAAAGTGAAATCGCCCGGGGCACAGTGGAAACCATTGCGGAAAATACAACGGACGGTGTCATTTCCCCCCTTTTCTGGTTCCTTCTGCTGGGACCGGTAGGCGCAGCCCTTTACCGGGCCGGCAACACCATGGATTCCATGCTGGGCTACAAAAATGACCGTTACCTTTTCTTTGGCCGTTTTGCTGCACGTCTGGATGATGTGCTGAACTATATTCCAGCCCGTATTACTTTTGTCCTCTTTGTGGCAGCTGCAGCGCTCTTGAAGCAGGATTGGAAAAATGCAGAAAAAATCGGCTTAAGGGATGCACCGAAGCACCCTTCTCCTAATGGAGGCTATGCGGAAGCCACGGTGGCCGGCGCCATGCATGTACAGCTGGGCGGATACAACTACTATGAGGGGAAACCGGAATTTCGCGAATACATGGGAGACCCTGACAGGCCGCTGAAAGCAGAGCATATCAAGACTTCCATTTACATGATGTATGCTGCGGTCATTCTCTTTGTGCTTGTGGAATCAGCGGTCATATTCTTTGTGTGGTGAAGAAGACAGGGAAAAGGGGCCTCCCTGATGCATGGGAGCTGCACAAGCCCATGATCTTCAAGGCGAAACCTTTGTTTCTCTGACTCTTCTTTTTTGAACTTTTTTACAAATACTTGTGGTGATTGAATGAATTCTTTTTTAGTAGGTCTTCAATTTCTCACCCGTATCCACATTTCCAATGAAACGGTTTGGAAAGATGAGGAATTCGGAAAGAGCGTCATCTGGTTTCCTGTATACGGATGGATTATAGGCGCTTTCATGTGCCTCATTTACTCCCTGCTGAAACCTTTGGATATGCCCTATCTGACTGCTTTTCTGATTGTCCTGGGAGAGCTTTTCATATCCGGAGGCACTCTGGCTGACGGCCTCATGGATTCATCGGACGGTCTCTTTTCCGGCCGCTCCCGGGAGCGGTGCCTGGAAATCATGAAGGACAGCCTGATCGGTTCCTTCGGTATGCTGTCCATCATTATTTTCATCAACCTTTACACCCTCTCCCTGGGATCCATAGACGGCCTGCTTTATCCCATTCTCATTGCGGCACCGACGCTGGGCCGGCTGAACCTTGTCATCAGCATCTGCGAATATCCTTATGCCCGCCCCTATGGCATGGGCAAAGCCTTTTCCGCTTATCGTCCAAAGCATGCAGTGGCCATTGCTTCTGTATTTGCACTGCTGCCGGCTCTTTATTTCGGATTTCTTTATGTGATACTGGCCGGCGCAGCCCTTCTGCTGGGGCTGTATCTGAATCGCTGGATCGTGGGTAAAATCGGCGGTACAACAGGGGATACCTATGGATTTGTAAATCAAGTGACAGAAGTCTTTCTGGCGCTCCTTTATGTTTTGATTACCAGGGGGAATGTATGGCATATGTAGTCAGCTCACCGGGATCCTGCGGTGAATTTATCCAGGGCTATGCAGAGGGCTCCTCCTTTATGGTGACCTGTCCCATAGATCGCTTCTCCTATGCTTTTTCCGGATTTGACGGAAGGGGAGAAGCGCTTCCGCCCAAGGCTCTTTCAGCTGTAGAGAAAACAATGGCTTATCTGGGAGAAGAGAAAAGAGTCCCCTTAAAGCTTAAATCCCATATTCTGAAAGGGAAAGGCATGGCCTCCAGCACGGCCGATATCAGTGCCGCCTGCCAGGCCGCGGCCCTTGCCTGCGGCCGAAAGCTGTCGGAACGGGAAATTGCAGCTATTGCCCTTTCCATTGAACCCAGCGATGCCACCTTTTTTAAAGGGGTAGTGCAGTTTGATTACCGGGAAGGACGCCTTATCCGGGAAATGGGCCTCTGCCCGGCCATGCAGATTCTGGTTTATGACTGCGGCGGGGAAGTGGACACCATGCTTTTTAATTCCAGAAATGATCTGGTAGACCTGCAGAAGAGCAATGAAACGAAAATCAAGGAGGCCCTTTCTTTATTTAAAGAAGGAATCCGGCACCAGTCTTTGAACCTGATCGGCAGGGCTGCTTCTATGAGCTCCTTTGCCAACCAGAAGATCCTTTATAAGAAACCGTTGGAAGATTTCTATCACCTGGGACTGGAGCAGGGAGGGAAAGGGGTTATCTGTGCCCACAGCGGTACCGTGCTGGGACTGATTCTTCCCATGGAAAAGGATGCCATGGCAGTGAAGAATTTCCTAGATAAAGAAATGAAAGGAAGGATTTCCTTCCTGGACCTTGTACATATTACAAACCAGGGCATGCAGTGCAGAAAGTGTGATATCCATGACTTTGAAAAGCTCTAGACATGGAGGGGATGTCTTTTCCCTAGCCCCCTCCGAACGGAATAAAATCCTTGATTTCAGCATCAATATCAACCCACTCAGCCTTTCTCCCCTGGGGAGAAGGGCTCTTCTCCGTTATTGGGAAATAGAGACCCTCCGCTATCCGGATGTGGAAGACCGGGACGTGACAGCCTCCCTTTCCGCTGCCTATGGCATGGACAAGGATACCATTGCTTTAGGAAACGGGGCTACGGAGCTCATGTATACGCTGCTTCGATTCCTTAAGCCGGAAAAAGTGCTGGTGCCGGCGCCAGCTTTTTCCGAATACCGCCTCTCCGCTGAAGCCGCCGGCGCAGATACGGAAAGCTTCCTTCTGGATCAGGACAATGGCTTTTCCCTTCCTTTAGGGGAACTGGAAAGAAAAATGGTTCCCCGCTCCCTTTTGTACCTGGGACACCCAAACAACCCCGACGGCTGCCTCCTTTCCATGGAGGATTTCAAAAAAGTGATGGCCCTTGCAGAAGACAGGGAAAGCTATGTGGTAATTGACGAATCCTTCATCGACTTCGTGGAAGGAGACGTGTCCTACCGCTCTTTCGTAAAGACTTATTCACATCTGGTGGTCATTATGTCCCTCACGAAATTCTACGCCGTGCCGGGCCTCCGCATCGGATGCTCCTTTGCCCATCCGGCCCTCACAGAAAAAATCAAAGGCCACCTCATCCCCTGGAACGTGAACGGCCCGGCCCAGCTCTACATGACCTGCGCCGCTAGGGACAGGGAATACATTGAAGCGTCCCGTGCCTTCTGCTCCTCCGAAAGGAAATATTTCGCAGGGAAACTGGGAGAACTGGAAGGCCTTACGGTCTACCCCGGCTGCGTCAATTTCATCCTTCTGAAACTGACCGGCTCCATAAGAGACGCCGCCGATTTACAGAAGCAGCTTCTTCCTGAAGGCATTTTCATCCGCCAGTGCGGCAACTACGAAGGCCTTGACAACTCCTTCTTTCGTCTGGCTGTGAGGACAAGGGAAGAAAACAACCGGCTCCTTAAAGCATTGAAAGAGGTTTACCATCCATGATTACACTTTATCTTATAAGACACGGCCAGACTGTATGGAACAGTTCCGGCAGGTATCAGGGCCGCACCGATGTGGCCTTAAGCGAAAAGGGGATAGCCCAGGCGGAAAAGACAAAAGAACGGTTCCGCACTGTCTATCTGGATGGCGTCATTTCCAGCCCCCTTAAACGGGCTGCCCATACAGCGAAGGGCATTGCCCAAACTCACGGCCTTCCACTGGAAACAGATGCAAGGCTGAAAGAACTCTCCTTCGGAGACTGGGAAGGAAAGACCTACGATGAAATCGAAAAAATCTGGCCCGGCATGATTGAAGCTATGTATCACGATGCAGGCACCATGAAACTCCCCCATGGGGAATCCTTTGCAGACTGCCAGAAACGGTGCATGGAAGCCATCAGCGATATCATCAAACGAGGGGACAATAAAACCTACGCCATCGTCTGCCACGGAGCGGCGCTTCGCACCATCATATGCGGCCTCGTCCAGATCCCCCTTGCCAGATCCTGGAACCTGGCTCTCTCCAACGCCAGCATTTCACAGGTCAACATCTATCCGGGGGATATGAATATGCTCTATACCCTGAATGATACATCCCATCTGGGAGATTTGAAATCAGGGAGCTGAGGGGAGACGCCGATAGGCGGTCGGGAGCGGGACCTGGGCGGTGCTTGCCGGTATTCCCGTAGGTTGACACGCCTTATGGACAAGCCCCTTTGGGGCTTGAGGGTTCTAAAGTTTGACGGGGCTATCGCCCCGAGGGTTCTTAAGTTTGACAGCGGCTATGCCGCTGAGGGTTGTGGTGGGGCGCCTCTAAATTATAGAAGGCGCCCTTTTATGATAAAACCTTTACAACCGCCTTATGGACAAGCCCCTTTGGGGCTTGAGGGTTCAGGCGCCTTTCGGCGCCCGGGTTCAAAGGGTTCATAGGGTTCATAGGGTGGTGGTTGGCGCCTTTAAATTATAGAAGGCGCCTGTTTGTATAAAACCTTTACAACCGCCCTGGCGGGCGTTGGAAATGCACCCCTTTTGGTGGCTGGCGCCACCACCTTCCCCCCGGCGGGCAATGCTATTCAGTTAAGCGTTTTACACAAGCATACGTTATAACGACGTGTGCTTTTTTTGTGTGTAAAAAAAGCTT
>OJKC01000485.1_pt1 | contig 33843 bp, 26 predicted proteins | sample 1596401 | NCBI WGS metagenome assembly OJKC01 (sample SAMEA4350162, study PRJEB24818) | metagenome | biome: human; feature: gut; material: faeces | place: Denmark | collected 2013-09 | reverse complement strand
TAATGAGAGAAATGACTGCACCAATTGCATTTTCACTCCAAATTTCTCCAGTTTTTGTTATAATATCCATGAGGAAAGCCCTTTCTTTGTTTTATTTGTGCACGGAAATTATAACATTTCCACTCAAGGGGAGGCTTTCCTCTTTTATTGTTTCTGGAAAAATTTCCCTACCGAGTAAAATTTTACACTAAGGACAAGCCCCTATGGGGCTTGAGGGGCCAGAAGGCTCAAAGGGTGGTGCTTTCCAGTATTCCCGAAGGTTGACGCTCGCTTTCGCGGGCGAGGGTTGATGGCGCCGCCGGGCCTTTGGCCCTGGGCGCCAAGGGTTCTGCCTGTGATCGGCTGACGCCTTACAGGCGGGTTGAGGGCTCCGCCCTCGGGAGTTATATAATATCGCTGCGCTGGCGAGGTACGGCGCCTTCGGCGCCATTTTTTATGCCGCCTGCGGCGGCTAAAACTATACAACCGCCCTGGCGCCCTATAGGGCGTGAAGGTTCTAAAGTTTGACGGGACTATCACCCCGAGGGTTCTTAGGTTTGACAGCGGCTTTGCCGCTGAGGGTTATGGTGGCGCCTCTAAATTTATAGAAGGCGCCCTCTTATGATAAAACCTTTACAACATAAAACCATACAACCGCCCTGCGGGCGAGGAAATGCATTCGCCCCCCTTTGGTGGCTGGCGCCACCACCTTGCCCGGTGGGAAGCGTGTCACTTGATTCTCAGTCGCCTACGGCTCCTTGCGAATCGTGTGACACGCTTTCCCGTGGAGAAGTCCGGCGCAGCCGGATAGGGGGAGGCGAGCGCAGCGAGCCAATCACCAGAATGCTTATCATGCCATATGACACTGAAAGTATATCCCGTAACGCTGACTTTATAAGCATTGCCCTACGGGCAATCCATAACCCTCGGCCCGAAGGGCCGTCAAACTTAAGAACCCTCCGGCCGTCAGGCCGGTCCATCTTAAGAACCCTTTTCCTCAACCCTTCTACACAACCTGCCGCCATCAGGCGGCCATAACCCTCGGGATGAAGTCCCGTCAACCCTCACACCCGACAGGGCATGTCCCACGCCCCTTTATGCACAATAAAAAATCCGCTAAACTGCTGTTTAGCGGATTTCATGGTGACCCAAGAGGGATTCGAACCCCCGACACCTTGATTCGTAGTCAAGTGCTCTATCCAGCTGAGCTATTGGGCCAAATTGGCAGGGGCAGAGGGACTCAAACCCCCAACCTACGGTTTTGGAGACCGTTGCTCTATCAATTGCGCTATGCCCCTATACGCATGTTTCTTGCGACTGTATTATCATAACAGATAGATTCTAAAATTGCAAGGGGTTTTGAAAATATTTTTTCAAATCTGCGCCCGAAGGGCGCCACCACAACCCTCAGCCCCGTAGGGGCTGTCAAACTTAAGAACCCTTGGGCCGAGGGCCCATCCATCTTAAGAACCTTTTTACACAACCCTTCTACACAACCTGCGGCGAAAGCCGCGCCCCCTTTTACTTATTCCTCACGATATATTCCCGGATATCCTGGTGGAGGATTTTCTTATAGTCTTCCACGCCGGGCTGGTCGTAGGCATTAATGCCTGCCAGGGCGCCTTCGTAGGCGATGGTGAGGAAGAAGAAATACATGAGGGCTCCCATGTGGAAGGGGGTGATTTTCCGGATGCGGATGCTGCAGCTCATGCGCCCTTCGCAGGCCAGGGCTTTTTCGTTGGCCTTGCGGGCGGATTCCAGCATGTAGTCCATGGGGACCATGCCTTTTTCGCCACCCTCTTCACAGGGGACGGAAAGGGTACTGCGGCTTTCTTTGACGGAAATGAATTGAACCAGCTTGTTTTTTGCTCCCTGCTGATGTTCCTGGGTGAGGGAATGCATGTCCGTGGTGCCTACGGCAGCTACGGGAATGCGGCCGTAGTGGATTTCTCTGCCCCGGATGTCATATTTCTTTCCCAGTGATTCTCCCAGAAGCTGGGCGTACCACCAGCCGAAGGAACGGAGGGTGTCGCCGTAGGGCATGATGATTTCTGCGGCAGTGCCGTATTTCCTGCTGGCTGCGTATTTCAGGGATGCCAGCAGAAGGGCTGGGTTTTCCTCTGCCTTTTCGCTTTGGCAGGCTTCTTCCACCATGCGGGCGCCGGAGAGGAGGGCTTCGATGTCCACGCCGATGAGGCGGGCAAAGACGAGGCCCACCTGGGAAAGTTCGCTGAATCGGCCGCCGATGCCGTCGGGCACGGTGAAGCAGGGGAGGTGGTGCTCATTGGCATAGTGCCTAAGGGTTCCCTTTTCCTTATCCGTAATGGCAAGGAGGGACAGGTCCGCAAAGGGAGCAAGGATGGTCCGCAGGGCCTTCAGGGCGCTGGAGGGTTCGATGGTGGTGCCGGATTTGGAAATCACCAGGAGAAGGACCCGGCATTTTCTTCCAAGGCGCTGGCTCTGGCGCTCTACTTCCTCTGCCAGCTGCAAAAGGCCATGGGGATCCATGTTCTGCCCTGCGAAAAAGACCTGGGGAAATCCCTGGCGTTCTTCCCGGCTCATCATGTTCCAGTAGGGGCCGCAGAATACGTCAAAAAGCATCTGGTTTCCCAGATAGGAACCGCCGATGCCGATGGAAATCAGGATATCCGATGCTTTGGACAGTTCATGGACATGGGAAAGGTGCTCCCTCTCTTCTTTGGACATGAGCCCTTCTTCTTCCAGAATATAGGGCAGACGTGGAAAAAGGACCAGGCTGCCGTCGGGTCCTTTTCCGCTTTTACGGAGTTCTGTCAGTGACCGTCCTGCCTGGTGGATACGGTCTTCCATGTCCTTCAGGTCTCCCTCTTTCACGCTCCAGGGATTTCCCAGAAGATTTCGTATATCAATATCCAGCTCGTTCTGAATGGTCATACCTTGCACTCCCTCATTGCCTATATATAATAAGATACTGTCAAAAAATAATTATACAGGATAAAAGAGGGGAATACAAGTTATAAAAGAAGGCGCCTTATGGACAAGCCCTGCGGGCTTGAGGGTTCTAAAGTTTGACGGGGCTATCGCCCCGAGGGTTCTTAAGTTTGACAGCGGCTTTGCCGCTGAGGGTTGTGGTGGGCGCCTTACATTTATAGAGGGCGCCCTCTTATGATAAAACCTTGACAACCGCCCTGGCGGGCGAGGAAATGCAATCCCCCTTTGGTGGCTGGCGCCACTACCTTTCCGCCCCGCTGGGAAGCGTGTCACTGGATTCTCAGTCGCCTACGGTTCCTTGCGAATCCAGTTCCCTTGCCACCTCTTCGAGGGGGCACTATAAACCCGTGCTTACGATAGAGTCGCATATGGGGAGATTGCCTCGCGGTGCTTTATTGTCCCACCGCTCAGCGGGGGGGAAAGGTGGTGCCGTAAGGCACCAAAGGGGGGGGGAAAAGCCACCGGAGGTGGCTGATCACCAGAATGCTTATCATACCATATGATACAAAAAGCCAATTCCGTAACGCTGACTTTATACTCATCGCCCGAAGGGCGATACCACAACCCTCGGCCCGAAGGGCCGTCAAACTTAAGAACCCTCCGGCCAACGGCCGGTCAATCTTAAGAACCTTCACCCCGCAGGTGTGTCCTTATTTCATCTGATTCAGCCGCTTCGCCAGGGTCTATGATACTCCATTATAGAGAAGAGGGAAATGGGAGGCACAGCGGCTCTGCAGCAAAAAAATCCCGGAACCTGTTGGCTCCGGGAATGGTGGTATTTCTTTATTTTGTCCAGTCGTGGTTGTAGACGTCGTAGTTTTTCTTGGATTTCAGATAGCGGATGCTTTCGTCAATGTCGGCGAGGAGCTTTTCCTTATCTCTGGGGAGGGTGGCTGCCAGGCGGATGTAGTTGGATACATGGTTGCTTCTGAAAATCATGTGTTCCGTTTCCGGCAGGTCCAGGTGTTCCACAATGACCTTCAGTTCTTCCATGAGGCCATAGGGGGGAAGGGGAGTGAATTCGCCCCGTTCGAACTGGTCCTTCAGCTCGCTGCCCCGATAGAGCATGAGGGAGAGGGCGGAAAGGTGGGTCGGTTTGATTTCGTTGATGGCATGGGCGGTGGCCAGGGCGTGTCTTTCGCTGCCCGGTACGCCGGCAATGCCGAGGATGATCATAATGGAGAGATCCATGCCTGCTGCGCGGACCCGTTTGCCTACTTCGATGGACTGCTCACCGTTCACGCCTTTGCGAATGTCCTTCAGGGTCTGGGAGTCACCGCTTTCCATACCGTAGTACAGAAGCTGGAGGCCCGCTTCCCGAAGCTGTTTCAGTTCGTCTAGGGACTTTCTGAGAATGTCTCCCGGCGCCGCATAGGAGGAAACGCGCTCCAGGTTGGGGAAATATTTCTTCAGGGTATTCAGAATCTTGAGAAGCCTTTCCGTAGGAAGCACCAGGGCGTCGCCGTCAGCCAGGAACACCCGGCGTACGCCGTCCCGGTCCACGGAGTAGGCGATGGCGATCTGCCGCATAATCTGCTCGTCGGAGAGCTTTTCAAATTTCACGCCCCGGTACATATTGCAGTAGGTTCAGCTGTTGTGGGCGCAGCCTCTGGTAACCCGGAGAATGAAGCTGTCCGCTTCACTGGGCGGACGGAAAACGGGGGTATCATAGTCGTCAAAAAATAAACCTGCCATGTGCTCATATCCTTTCGCGGAAAAGAAAAATCCTTTTCCTATCAAACGGGAAGTTCTGCTTCCCAGAGTAAGAAATGTTACGAATGTCATTATACAGTATGGGAAAGAAAAATACAACTAAAAATTTAAATATGTTAATGTAAGATCGGCGGGACGGCTGGCTGCCTGGGCTTGAGGGTTCAGGCGCCTTTCGGGGACACGCCCCTATGGGGCGTGAAGGTTCTAAAGTTTGACGGGGCTATCGCCCCGAAGGTTCTTAGGTTTAACGCGCCTCCGGCGCGAGGGTTGTGGTGGGCGCCTCTAAATTATAAAAGGCATTATAAAAGGCGCCAAATTATATGATAAAAACCATACAACCGCCCTGACGGGTGTGGAAATGCATCTCCCCCTTTGGTGGCTGGCGCCATCACCTTGCCCAGTGGGAAGCATGTCATTGGATTCGCGGGTCGCGGGGCTCCCCTATGAATCCAGTTCCTTTGCCACCTCCACTTCGTGAGGGCACTATAAAGCTCCGTCATGCTGTGAGCTGCTTATGAAGGGACTGCTTTTCAGAGCTTTATTGTCCCACCGCTCAGCGGGGGAAGTCCGGCGAAGCCGGATAGGGGGAGGCGAGCGCAGCGAGCCAATCCGCAGAATGCTTATCATGCCATATGGCACTGAAAGTAAATCCCGTAACGTTCTTGCGTCCCCTTTAGGGGAAGAGGGCCACGAAGTGGCGAAGGGATGTACGAGGGTAAGAATGATTATGATACTCGATGTGGACGTGACCGCCGAAAGGCGGCATTATAATACTCATCGCCCAAGGGGCGATACCGCAACCCTCGGCCCGAAGGGCCGTCAATCCTAAGAACCTTAAGAACCCTCGGGGCAAAGCCCCGTCAACCCTCACACCGCAGGTGTGTCCCTCTCATCACTGACATTTCATGGAAAGGGGAGTATAATGAAGCAATGATAGACTGATATTCTTTTTCATATTATGGTCAATATATGGTTATGGTCAAAAGGAGTTTCTTATGAAAAGTACATTTTTCCCCCATTTCACTATCGGCACCGATGCCTATGACGCCATTCCCGGTATCTGCCGTGAGTACGGGAAGACGGCGGTGATTGTGGGAGGCAATAAGTCCAGGGCTGCAGCGGAACCGCTGATCCGGAAGGCCTGCGAGGGGACCATCGAAATCACGGGTTCTTTTCTTTACGGCGATGACGCCACCTTTGAAAATGCCGAGGCCCTGACGAAGATTCCGGAAATCCAGAAGGCGGATATGATTTTTGCGGTAGGCGGCGGACGGGCGGTGGATACGTCCAAGTGGGCGTCCCATCTTCTGAAGAAGCCTCTCTTCACGTTCCCTACGCTGGCATCGAACTGCGCTTCCGTGACGGCGGTGTGCATTATGTACAATCCGGATCACAGTTTCCGGGGTTCCATTTACCGGGACCGCAATGCTTACCATACATTTATCAATACGGAAATCATTGCCCACTCTCCCCGGGAATATTTCTGGGCCGGACTGGGCGATGCCCTGGCCAAGCAGTATGAAGTCCCCTTCTCCGCCCGGGGCATGGATCTGACCTGGGTGCAGCAGACAGGGGTGCGGAATGCCCAGAATGTGGCACCGGGGATTTTGAAATACGGCAAGGAAGCGCTGGCAGCCGTGGACCGGCAGGAAGTGAATGAGGCTCTGGAACCGGCCATTCTTTCCATCATTGTGGCACCGGGCATGGCCTCTGTGTGCATTGAAGATGATTTGGATTCCTCCCTGGCCCATGCCATTTACAACAGCCATACAAGGACGCCCCATAAGGGAAATCACCTCCACGGCGCCGTGGTGAATTACGGCCTTCAGGTGATGCTCACCATGGACGGACAGCTGGAGGAAAGGGATAAGATTTATAATTTCGCAAAGTCCATCGACCTGCCCCACTGCCTGGCAGATATCGGCATCGACCCGGCCCATCCGGACGAACTGGTGCAGAACTGCCTTCACACCAAGGATATGCGGGTGAAGCCCTATGACATTACTTTTGATATGGTGTACAAGGCCATGATGGATCTGGAGAAATTAAATCACTGATTAGCAGGTGGTTTCAGATAGCAAAAAAAGGGGCGAAATTTCTTCAATTTCCCCTTTACAAACCGATAGAGTCCATGTATACTATTTCCAACTTCAATTTTGAATAAAGCTTCACAGCACACTTGTGCATGAAAGACAAGGAACGGAAGCGAGTGAACCGGCTTTCTTACAGAGAGCTGCCGCAGGGTGGAAGGCAGCAGGGAGTCCTCACAGAGTCGTCCGCAAGTCCTGTATCTGAACAGAGTAGGATATGGCGTTTGGCACCGTTACAAAGCCGCATGAGTATAGTGCGAGGTGGTACCGCGTAGATGTGACGCCCTGGTTGATTTTAATCAATCAGGGCGTTTTTTGTAGTATGGCAGGCTGGTACAGCTTGATTTGAAATGGGGAACACAAATGATTTTTATTAAAGGAGGATTTCACTATGGGTATGTTTAAGAGAAGTCACAAGGTAGTTTTAGCAGGTTTAGCAGCCCTTGCCATTGCAGGCGTGATGACAGGATGCGGTATGTCCGGCGGCGATCAGAAACAGGCCGCTGCCTCCGGTAATGGGCAGAAAGTGGAATTGAAGCTGGCTTACCAGCTCCCTGCAGAACATCATTTGTCCAAGAGCGTTGAAAAATTTGCCAAAGAAGTAAACGAAAGATCCAAGGGCCAGATCGACATCAAAGTCTATCCGGCAGGCCAGCTGTATAACGACCAGAACATGAACGACGCCCTCATGAGCGGTGGCCTGGATATCGGCATGAACTCCACCGCCCGCTGGTCCATGGTAGTGCCGGCACTGAAGGTACTGGATATGCCTTTCGTCCTCACCTCCTATTCCGCCGTGGATAATGCGCTGGACGGAGACCTGGGCAAGGCACTGAACCAGGAAATGGAAAAGAAAGGCGTTCATCCGCTGATCTGGGCAGACTACGGCTACGTACAGTTCTGCAACAACGTGAAGAAAATCGAAAAACCGGAAGATTTCCAGGGCATGAAGATCCGTTCCTACTCTGAAACCTCCGCCGACATCATCCAGGCTCTCGGCGCATCCCCCACGACCATGAGCTCCTCGGAAGTATACATGGCCATCAAGAACGGCACCATCGACGGCCAGTCCTCCGGCCAGACCGCTATCCTGTCCCGCAAGATCTACGAAGTGGCCAAGTACCTCACTGTGACCAACAACTCCTACGTAGAATTCCTGGTATCCATGAACGACAACTCCTGGAAGAAACTGACACCGGAACAGCAGAAGATCATCACCGACACCGCCAAAGAAATCCAGGATGAAATCCGCAAGGAAACCAAGGCAGAAGACGAACGCTGCCTGAAAGAACTCTCTGACAAGGGCATGGATGTCTATGTAATTCCGAAAGATGAAATCCACCTCTGGCAGGAAGCTACCGCTCCGGTAGTGGCCAAGTTCGAACAGGAACAGGGCGACTTCGGTAAGCAGCTGGTAGATGACTGCCTGAAAGCCAGCGCTGCTGCGAAGGACTGAGGGACACGCCCGTAAGGGCGTGAGGGTTGACGGCCCGCTGGGCCGAAGGTTCTTAAGGGGCTTAAGTTTGACGCGCCTTTGGCGTGCACAGCGAACATGATTTGAAGGAGCAAAGCGACGCACAAATCATAGTGAGTCGTTTCCCCTTTAGGGGCGAGGGTTGTGGTGGCGCCTCTAATTTATAGATGGCGCCCTCTTATAAAAAAACCTTTACAACCGCCCTGCGGGCGTTGGAAATGCATCTCCCCCTTTGGTGCCGTAAGGCACCAAAGGGGGAAAGCCACCGGAGGTGGCTGATCGACGTAATGCTTATCATGCCATATGACACTGAAAGTAAATCCCGTAACGCTGACTTTATACTCATCGCCCGTAAGGGCGATACCACAACCCTCGGCCCGAAGGGCCGTCAAACTTAAGAACCCTTGGGCCGAAGGCCCATCCATCTTAAGAACCCTTATCTCTGCCCTTTGAACCCTACGATCTCACTATTTCACTATCCCACTAGTACACTAGCACTAATATATTTCACAAAGGAGGGCTGTCCTGTGCGTTCTATTTACCATATATATGACCGCATTCTCGGTTATATCACCAATTTTGCCGCAGCCATTGCAGGGCTTGCCATTTTATTGACAGCCTTCATGATCTGCTATGAAATCATTGCCCGCAGTATTTTCCACAGTCCCACGGTGTGGGTCATGGAAATTTCCACCTACCTTCTGGTGCTGGCCGGTTTCTTCGGCATGGCCTACACCATGAGGAAGAACGGGCATATTACCGTTGATTTTCTCTACAGTCGTTTCCCCAGACCCCTGCAGCGGGGACTGGACATTGTTACATCCATTCTTTCCCTTTTCGCTGTGTACGTATGCATGACGGAATCCACCAACTACATGCTCATGAGCCAGGCCATGGGAGTGGTTTCTCCCTCCCTGCTCCGGGTACCTATGTGGATTCCCCAGACCTTCATGGTCATAGGCTTCGTACTGCTGTTTCTGGAAATCATCAACCATCTTCTGGGTGATTTCTTTAAAGAAGAAAAGGAGGGGAAATAAATGGTTCTGGCAGGTTTCGCACTGTTTATCATTGCCCTCCTCATTATAGGCATGCCGGTGGCCTTCACCCTGTCCCTGGCAGGCATTCTGGGTATCATCCAGTTCGTGGACATGTCCACCCTTTCCCAGGTACCGGTGATTGCCTTTAAGACACTGAACTCCTACGTACTGACGTCAGTGCCCCTTTACATCCTCATGAGCCAGATCATGCTCACCGGCCGGGTGGGCAGCGGGCTCTTCGACCTGGGCAGCAAATGGATGGGCCACCTTCCCGGCGGCCTGGGCATTGCCACCATCTTTGCCTGCGCCATTTTCGCCGCCATTTCCGGCTCCTCTGTGGCTACTGCCGTCACCATCGGCGCCATGGCCATTCCGGAAATGCTCAAACGAGGCTATGACCGCAGACTGGTGGTAGGCTCCGTAGCTGCCGGCGGCACTCTGGGCATCCTCATTCCGCCGTCCATCCCCATGATTCTCTACGGCACCATTACTGATGAATCGGTGGGCAAACTCTTCATGTCCGGCGTGGTGCCCGGCGCCCTTCTCACCCTGGCCTTCGTGGCCTACATCGTCTTTGCTTCCTGGAACAAACCCCGGGAAGAAAGGGCTTCCCATGAAGCCAAGATGAAATCCCTTCGGGAAAATATCTGGGGCCTCCTCCTGCCGGTCATCATTATCGGCGGCATTTATACCGGTATCTTCACCCCCACCGAAGCCGCTGCCGTAGGTACAGTGTACGCCCTCATCATTACCTTCTTCATTTACCACAGCATAACCATCGAAGACATGCCGGCCATCCTCCGCGCTACCATCAAAACATCCTGCATGATTTTTGCCATCATGGTAGGCGCCATGCTCTTCGGCTACATCCTGACCGTGCTCCAGGTACCCCAGGCCCTCATGTCCCTGGTTACCGATGGACATTTAAACAAATGGATCGTCCTCATCGGCATCAACATCGTCCTTTTGATCCTGGGCTGCGTGCTGGAAACCGTTTCCATCATTCTCATCACCCTGCCTATGCTCTACCCGATTATCAAAGCCCTGGGCTTTGACCCCATCTGGTTCAACGTAGTGCTCCTGATCAACATGGAACTGGCCCTCATCACACCGCCGGTAGGCATGAACCTCTTCGTCATCAAAGGCATCAGCGAAGACAGCTCCATTCAGGACATCATCGTAGGGGCCGCGCCTTTTGCAGTGATTATGGTCCTGGAAATCGCCCTCCTCTGCTTCGTCCCCGGCATTGCCACCTGGCTGCCCTCCGTTCTGAAATAAGGACAATCAAAGAGGCAATCAAAAAACCGACACGAAATGTGCCGGTTTTTTTATATGATGGACAAGCCCCTTTGGAGCTTGAGGGTTGACGGCCCGCTGGGCCGAAGGTTCTTAAGGGGCTTAAGTTTGACGCGCCTCTGGCGCGAGGGTTGTGGTGGCGCCTCTAAATTTATAGAAGGCGCCCTCTTATAATAAAACCTTTACAACCGCCCTGCGGGCGAGGGAAAACAGGCCAACCGCCCTGGTGGGCGAAGGAGATTCCCCCTTTGGTGGCTGGCGCCACCACCTTCCCCCCGCAAGCGGTGGGACTATGGATGCTTAACCATGGGGCCATGTCTCTACAGAAAAGCATAGAGCGATTTATTCTGCCCCCTGAACAGGGGGAAGTCCGGCGAAGCCGGATAGGGGGAGGCGAGCGCAGCGAGCCAATCAGCAGAATGCTTATCATTCCATATGACACTGAAAGTAAATCCCGTAACGCTGACTTTATAAGCATTGCCGCAGAGCGGCAATCCACAACCCTCGGGCCAAAGGCCCCGTCAAACTTAAGAACCCTTGGGCCGAAGGCCCATCCATCTTAAGAACCTTCACACCGCAGGTGTGTCCAATGAACCCTCGCGCTCATCAGCTCTTCAGAAACTGTCCGATTTCCTTTACCGGAAGGGTATAGAGGAACCCTTTCCCGATTTCCTTAATCAGGGTGATCTGGATCACATCGCCCTTGATTTTTTTGTCATGCTTCACAGCCTCATAGAGGATATCGTAGGGCACCGTGGTGCTGACAGGCAGGGACAGGGACTTCAGCACATACTCCAGCCGCGACGTGGTGCCCCGTTTGGTGAGGCCCTCCAGCTCCGAACGGCGGGTAATGAGGTACATACCGATGGCTGTAGCCTCGCCGTGGGTAATTTCCGCATCATTATACCGAAGGCACCGTTCGATGGCACCGCCGATGGTGTGGCCGAAATCGAGGATGCGCCGCTCTCCCTTGGAGAAAGGATCGATTTCCACATAATGAGCCTTGATGGCGCAGCAGCGGCGGATGATTTCCGGAAGCACCCGGTAGATATCCATGTCCGACGACACCTGTTCAAAGAGCTCAAACAGCGCCTTGTCTGCCACGCAGCCCAGCTTCACCGCTTCCCCCAGACCGTTGTGGAAATAACGGCGGGGCAGGGTTTTTGCCATGCCCGGGTCAACGAATACCGCCTTGGGCTGGTAGAAAGTGCCTACCACATTCTTTCCTGCCGGGATATCCAGATCCAGGGTCACCTTGCCGCCGATGGAACTGCCGATTTGGGACAGCACGGACGTGGGGAACTGGACATAAGAAATCCCGCGGTGGTAAGTGGCTGCCGTAAAGCCGGTGATATCGCCCACCACGCGTCCGCCCAGGGCGATTAAAGTATCGCTGGAACCCAGGCCGAAATCCACCAGAGCCCCGTACACCCGGCGCACCACCTGCAGGGTCCGGGATTTTTCACTGGAAGGCACTACGATCATCTGGGTGCGGACTCCCGCCTCCTCCAGAGACTTCACCAGACTCATGCCGTAAAGCTTATCAATGCCGTCCTCCGTAATAATGGCCGCCTTCTCTGCGCCCGTCAGATCCCGGATAGCAGGCCCCGCCTTGCGGACCAGTCCTGTATCAATGAGGATGTCGTAAGAATCCTTACCAAGGTTAATATGAATTTTATCCATATCCGAAGCACCTCTTTCAAATACTCTTAACTTACCTATATTATACATCATGGAAGAAAGGAGACGATAGGGGGCGAAAGGTCCCCGTTTTCCCGTCGGAACGGGCCGCCTTGCCGATGTCTCTGTCATGGGCCTATCTTACATGGCACAAACCATACGTGTTATAGTAATAAAAGAAATCGGATCATCAGGAGGCAGAGCATGAAACAGTCAGTGAGCCATTACATGATGCCCCATGACAGGGAAGAAGACATAGAAAAGACCTTGAGGAAGCTCCATCTGGATGGCATAGAAAACCTCATATACGGCACGGAGCCCGCACTCCATCCGGCGGACAGGATCACCCTGGGCTGCCATCTGGCCTATTGGCCGGACTGGATGGATTTCTATCTGGGGAAAAAGGAGTTCTACGAAAAAGATTTCCCCACGAAGCAGTCCCTGATGGACACCTTCGGCGGCACCACGGTGGAAGCGTGGATAGAGAAAATCCGCAGGAATATCCGCGCCGCCCTGGCGGAAAAACCGGAATACCTGGTATGGCACGTAGCCCACTGCTCCCTGGACGAGATCTGGACCCGCCGCTTCCGCTACAGCAGCCATGACGTGTTGAAAGCGGCGGCCGAAGTGTATGGGGCTGTGGCGGAAGAAGTGCCGCCGTCGGTGACAGTACTTTTTGAAAACATCTTCTGGCCCGGCCTTTACACCCTGGAGCCGGAAGAAGTGGACTATTTCTTCTCCCTCCTTCCCGGAAAGAACACCGGCATCATGCTGGATACGGGACACCTGATGAATACGAACCCCCGTCTTGCCACAGAAGAAGACGGAGCCTGCTATGTGGAAGATATAGTGAACCGCCTGGGCTCCATGAAATCCCTCATCCTGGGCATCCACCTCAGCTGTTCCCTCTCCGGTGCCTATCAGAGAAGCCTCCCCGGCACCATCCCCGCCTCGGTGACACCGGACATCATCAGCCGCCACATTATCTCCATAGACCAGCACCGCCCCTTCACCACCAGCGCCGCCAGGGACATCGTGGACTGCGTAGAACCCCGGTACGTGACTCACGAACTCTTCGGCAGCGATTTCTCCATACCCGAAGACAAAGTGCGCCTCCAGATGAAAGCGGCCGGCCTGTGGAACAGGTCATGAGAGGAACCCGCATCCCTTTGGACTATATGGACAGAGAGGCGAGGGGAGCCCATCCCCGGCCGCCAGATCCCGCCAGCGCGCAACCATGGAAAGCGGGATGACCGGGCATCGGAATGTCCGCTTCTCTACTCAGCCGGCTGAAAAATATAAGAAATCAATCGAAAAACTTCCTGAAATTTCGGAAAACCAGGTATCCTTCGGTGCCTGCCTGGGATATCCGGAGATTTCAGGAAGTTTTTGTGCGTTCAAGAGATGAGCATTCTTTGGAAACAGGATGCTCTTTTATCTTTCCCATTTTTACATGGACACTTTCATTATTTTGACTATAAATTGCCACATTAGTAAAATATAGATGAAGTGTTTTAACAGCAGCTATAGTTATTACATTATGCTGATACAGGAAAAGGTTCGGACAAATTATCTTTAATTTTTGACAGGTGACGCCATTGATAATCAATATATCGGACGACATGATCGAATTGAACCGGGCAGGGCTTTTGAAAAAGCTTCTGGAGGATAAAACCACGAAAGGGCAGATTCTCTGGGGAACGGATGCATACAGAGAACGGGGGCCTGCCTTTGAGAGAGAGAGGGAAATGGATACGTCCCTTCTTCTTTATGAAAATGCAGGGCTTTTGAAGACCCGGGCACGGAAGGCCTTTGAGCAGCAGTCAGAACGCACAAGGCAGCATGGGGAGGTGTTCACGCCCCGGTGGATCTGCGATGTCATGATTGATCATCTGGATAAGGAATGGTTTGGCGTAAAAGAAATCGATTTTCTTTCCTCCATGGATGTTCTTTTCGTGAAGAAGAAATGGAAAAAATACGTGGATTCAAAACGGCTGGAAATTACCTGTGGCGAAGGGCCTTTTCTGGTGCAGCGGTATGATATGTCCACAGGAAATATAATTCCTGTGCCGGAGCGGAAGGGCATACTGGACAGGAAGCTGCAGGTAGTTTCCCGATATGCGGAAACAGAAGAAGAATGGAAAATCTGGGCTAAACGGGCCTATGAAGCCACCTATGGCTATGAATTTCAGGGCGACAATCTTCTCATCTCCCGGGTAAATTTCATGATGACTTACCGGGAATTTTACCAAAAACGCTGGCAGAAGGAACCGGAGCTTTCAGAATGGGAGAAAATCGAGAATATCATTACCTGGAATCTGTGGCAGATGGATGGTCTTACAGGCGAAATCCCCTATGCAAGAATGGACCCGCTGGGGCCAGACCTCTTTCAGCTGGCGGATCCTGCTTTTAAGGAAGAGGATATACATCCGGCCTGCCGGATCTATGACTGGAGAAATGAGAAAAAAAGCGTTGCGTTTAATGAAATAGGAAAGAGGAAAAAGGGTATGAAATTTGATTTTGTCATTGGTAATCCGCCTTATCAGGAAGAAACTATCGGTGATAATGATACGTATGCTCCGCCAGTTTATCATCTTTTTATGGATGAATCATATGAGATTGGTGAAAAGGTCGAACTCATTCATCCGGCAAGATTCCTATTTAATGCAGGCAGCACGCCTAAGGACTGGAACAAAAAGATGCTTCAGGATCCGCATTTTAAAATACTTAAGTATGAAGAAAATAGCAAAAGAATTTTTCCAAATAAAGATATTAAAGGTGGAGTGGTTATATCATATAGAGATAAAAGGGAAAATTTTGGACCAATAGGAATTTATGTGCCAAATGAAAATTTGAATATAATACTTTCAAAAGTCTATAAGAATGATAAGTTTACAAGTCTGGAAACCATTGTATTTTCTAGTTACTCATATCATTTCCAAGCTAAGTTGTATGAAGACTATCCCAAAGAAAAAAATTCTTTAAGCAAAGGACATGAGTATGATTTAAAATCTAACGTTTTTGATAAGATGCCAGCAGTATTTAAGGATTCTGGCAGCTATAAGTCTGGGGATGTGCGTATTCTTGGACGAACAAATAATGAACGAATATACAAGTATATTGGAAAAGAGTATATAAAAGAGACAGAGAATCTTGATAGTTTTAAGGTTTTTCTTTCTGGTGCGTTTGGGCAAGGAAAATTCGGGGAAACAATTTCATCTCCAATTATTGGCTATCCAGGGGATGCATCGACAGAAACATTTTTAAGTATTGGGAAATTATCCAGTGAAGCTGAATGTGAGGCTTTGATTAAGTATTTAAAAACTAGATTTGCCAGATGCATGCTGGGGTTAGCTAAGAAAACGCAGGCTAATACGCCGGCTAAATGGCACTTTGTCCCCCTCCAGGATTTCACCTCTCATTCCGATATCGACTGGTCCAAGTCTATTCCAGAGATTGACCAGCAGCTTTACAGGAAATATGGGTTGGATGAGAAGGAAATCTCCTTTATTGAATCCCATGTAAAGGAGATGAAATAAATGAAGACGGTGGATATGATTCAGCCCTATGGACGCATTATTCCCATGATTTACGCCTATACCACGCCAGGGGTTTCTTATCACGAGGGCTGGACGAAAATCGGGTATACAGAGAAGCAGAAGGTGGAGGACCGCATCCGCCAGCAGACCCACACGGCAGATATCCAGGTGGAGCTCCTTTGGAAGGACAATGCCATTTTCAAGGATGGCAGCGGAGAAAGCTTCACGGACCATGATTTCCATGAGTATCTGGAACGGTATAAGGGCGTAGATCGTCAGCCGAAAACGGAATGGTTCCACATCGACGGAAAGAAGTCCAAGCATTATTTCGATGAATTTGCCCAAAGAAACTTTAAGGTGGATGTAGAAAAGGGCTTGTCCTATGTGCTTCGCCGGGAACAGCGGGAAGCGGTGGAAAAGACGAAGGCCTATTTCGAAAAGGGCGGCCGGGAGTTTCTCTGGAATGCGAAGCCCCGCTTCGGAAAGACTCTTACATCCTATGATCTTATCCGCACCATGGGATTTAGAAATACACTGGTGGTGACGAACAGGCCCAGCATTGCCAATTCCTGGGCTGAGGATTTCCAGAAGTTCATCGCCTGGCAGACGCCTCTTGATTTCGTGTCCGATACGGATGCGCTGAAGGGAAAGAAGGGGGTCATGACAAGGGATGAATTTCTGGATGCCATGGGGCATGATGAAGAGCACCATCAGGGCATGGTGGCTTTTGAGTCCCTGCAGGGGCTGAAGGGCTCTGTCTATTTCGGCGGCGGTATCGACAAGCTGAAGTGGATTCACGACCTTCATTTCGACCTTCTTATTGTGGACGAGTCCCAGGAAGGGGTGGAGACTTACAAGACGGAGCGGGCTTTTGACAAGGTCCACTGCGACCACATTCTCTATCTGTCCGGCACGCCCTTCAAGCAGCTGGCTAAAGGGCAGTTCTCTGACAGCCAGATTTACAACTGGTCCTATGCTGATGAGCAGGAAGCCAAGGAAAACTGGAAGGGCGATGATTTCAATCCCTATGAAAGGCTGCCGCAGCTTGCCATGTTTACTTACCAGATGTCTCCCATGATTACAGGTGAAATCAAACGGGGCGCATCGATTCGGGCGGAGGGGGAAGATTTCACTGATTATGCCTTTGATCTGAATGAATTTTTCCTGACTAACAGCAGTGGGAAATTCATTCATGAAGAGGAAGTGAAGAAATTCCTTCATGCCCTTTCTACCAATGACAAGTATCCCTTTTCTACGGAGGAGCTGCGTAAGAAGCTGCCTCACACCCTGTGGCTTCTGAATTATGTAAGTTCTGCCAAAGCACTGGCTAAGCTTCTTCAGGAGGATCCGGTGTTTAAGGATTACCATGTGGTGCTGGCGGCAGGAGACGGGAAGCTTTCAGCAGAGGAAGAAACAGTGAAGGCCTATGATAAGGTGAAGAAGGCCATTCATGACTACCCGAAGACCATCACCCTTTCTGTGGGACAGCTCACGGTAGGGGTTACCATCCCCGAATGGTGCGGCGTGCTGATGCTCTGCAATATGAAGAGCCCCTCTTCCTATATGCAGGCCGCCTTCCGTGCCCAGAATCCTTACGAATTCATCGGAGAAAGGGGGGAGCGGTTCCGCAAGGAGACGGCCTATGTATTTGATTTCGACCCTGCCAGGACCCTCACCATTTATGATGAATTTGCCAATGATCTTTCCAAGGATACGGTGGATGGTCATGGGACAAAGGATGACAGGGCAAAGAATATCCGCCGCCTTCTGAATTTCTTCCCTGTCATCGGCGAGGACAGTCAGGGCTCCATGGTGGAACTCAATGCGGCCCAGGTGCTCTCTATCCCCAGAAAACTAAAGTCGGAGGAAGTGGTGCGCCGGGGCTTTATGTCCAATTTCCTCTTTGCCAATATCGGCCGTATTTTCGGGGCGCCCCAGGAAGTCAAGGATATACTGGATAAGCTCACTCCTGCCAAGGAGGAAATCCATAAGGAAGACCACTTGGACGAACTCACCGACGGCTCGGTCCCGGTTGATGAGAATGGACAGGTAGATATCCCCGATGAAAAAATCATCGGCACGGCCCATGACATTTTCGGGCCGAAGATTTATGACACCATGAATGAAGGCATCCAGGATGTGGTGGACAGTTTCCATGAAATGCCGAAAGACGAGGCGGCGGTGGCGGATAAGGTGGATCATCTGGTTCATACCACCGTGGAGACGGTCACTACCTCTCTTATCACCCCGCTGGCCGGGCAGTACCATATCCCCAAGTCCAAGACGAAACAAATCACCAGGGATGTCAAAAATAAGATCGAAATCACCCTGCAGAAGCGAAAGGACGATTTTCTGCAGAATAAACGGATAGCGGAAGCGGAAAGGGATCAGAAAATCCGGGAAGCGGAAACTTCTGAAAATCAGGAAAAGGTGCTGAAGGACTTTGAAGCCCGGATGAAGGAGAATGAAGAAAGCTTCAACCAGGGCATCCACCAGGATATCCAGAATATCGTGCAAAGCCAGCCCGTTGAACTGGTGCGCAGAATAGAGGAAACCAAGGCAGAGGAAGCGAAAGATTCTATCGAAGACACGGTCCGTGACCATCTCCGCGGTTTCTCCCGCACCATCCCCAGTTTCCTCATGGCTTATGGCGATGATCAGCTTACCCTGGCTAATCTGGACGATTACACCGAAGATGATGTGTTTAAAGAAGTAACCGGCATTACGGAAGATGAATTCCGTTTCCTTCGGGACGGCGGCGATTACGAAGATCATGAGACCCATGAAATGAAACACTTTGACGGACATCTCTTCGATGAAGTGGTATTTGATGATTCCATCAGGCAGTTTATGGCGAAGAAGAAAGAACTGGCCAACTATTTCGAGGAAAATCAGAGCGAAGATATTTTCAACTACATCCCGCCCCAGAAAACGAACCAGATTTTTACACCCCGCTGGGTCGTAAAAAAGATGGTGGACCTTTTAGAGAAAGAGAATCCCGGCTGTTTTGACGATGATACCAAAACTTTTGCCGACCTTTACATGAAGTCCGGCATGTACATCACGGAAATCGTGAAGCGTCTCTACAACAGCCCAAGGATGAAGGACCTCTATCCGGATAAGGAAAAGCGGCTGAACCATATTTTTGCCAAGCAGGTCTACGGCCTGGCGCCTACGAAAATCATCTACCGCATCTGCTGCGCCTATATCCTGGGATTCAGTGACAAGATTTCTATCCAGGAAAACCATATCCGCCTCTGTGATTCTCTGGCTTATGCAGAGAAAGGGACCCTTGCTATGAAACTGGAAGAACTGTTTCCGGAGCTGGCTAAGTAAGCAGGATATGTTTGAGAGCGCTGCGATTCTTGATGGCGATTCAAAGGGGAACTCATACTCCTCTGGATAGGTTTTCAAAAAGGAGGCAGAACCTTTGGCGGCTTCTGCTTCCTTTCTTCTGCATCACAAGGCCCCATTGCCTCTTGACAAAAGGGGCTTTGTGAGCCTATACTAAGCTAACTTCTAACGAAAGGAGAGGGAATGATGAGACTGGCTTTCGTGAACGCAGGAATGGCATATGATGTCTTTGGCTGGAGCTATTATTATGGCTTCGGTTACTTTTGCTGCGCCCGTGATGAGTCCCGTTCCCTTTCCAGATAAGATATTTCCAGAATGAAAGGACAGACTCATCAGAGCCTGTCCTTTTCTTTTACGAAGGATAGAAGGATAGGAGTTAGAAGAGAGGGGACATGAGTCCCGGAGAATTGAAGGTGCCTTGGAGAAGGCAGAGGAGGAACATCATGATTATTGTAATGAAACAGAACGCACCGCTTACAGTGATTGAGCAGCTGGAACAGGAAATGAGGGACCGGGGTTTCCAGGTGGACCGCAGTAAGGGTTCCAGCAAGGTGGTGCTGGGTCTGGTGGGGGATACGTCTGCCCTGGATGAAAGGGATTTCCTCAGCAATCCCTGGGTGGATAAGGTGATGCGGGTGCAGGAGCCTTACAAACGGGCCAGCCGGGCTTTCCATCCGGCCGATACGGTGGTGGATGTGAAGGGCATCAAAATCGGCGGGAAGAAGCTGGTGGTCATGGCCGGTCCCTGTTCTATTGAAACGCCTGAGCAGATCGGCGGCATTGCGAAAGCGGTGAAGGCGTCGGGGGCAGCTATCCTTCGCGGCGGCGCTTTCAAGCCAAGGACTTCGCCTTACTCTTTCCAGGGATTGGGGGAGAAGGGCCTGGATCTTCTCATTTCCGCTGCCCATAAGGAAAATATGCCGGTGGTGACGGAGCTGATGAGCGCTGATAAAATCGGCATGTTCCTGGAAAAGGGCGTGGATATCATCCAGATCGGCGCCAGAAATATGCAGAATTTTGACCTTTTGAAGGCGGTGGGCCGTCTGAATGTGCCGGTGCTTCTGAAACGGGGCATGTCCGCCACCATTGAGGAATGGCTCATGAGCGCGGAATACATTATGTCCGAAGGAAATCACAATGTGATTCTCTGTGAACGGGGCATCCGCACCTTTGAGAAGGCTACCAGAAATACGCTGGATCTGTCGGCGGTGGAAGTGGTGAAGGAAAGAAGCCACCTGCCCATTATCGTAGACCCCAGCCATGCTACGGGCCATCGGGAGATGGTACCGGCCATGGCCATGGCTGCCATTGCTGCCGGGGCTGATGGGATTATGTGTGAAGTTCATAATGATCCGGAACATGCATGGTGTGATGGAGCGGAATCCATTACGCCAGAGACTTTTGATGACCTCATGGGACGGCTGAAACAGCTGGCTCCTATTGTGGGAAGGGAATTGTAATCAGAAGCCCTGCATGTTCTTTCGGAGTGGAGAAAAGGCAGGGCTCATGGGGGCTCTGCCTTTTGCGGCGTTTGGGGGCGATGATTGTGGCATTGGCGGCGGGAAACTGTATTCCCGAAGGTTGACACGCCCTTACGGGCGTGAGGGTTGATGGCGCCGCCGGGCCTTTGGCCCTGGGCGCCAAGGGTTCTGCCTGTGATCGGCTTCGCCTTACAGGCGGGTTGAGGGCTCTCGCCCTCGGGAGTTATATAGTATCGCTGCGCTGGCGAGGTGCGGCGCCTTCGGCGCCATTTTTATACCGCCTTTGGCGGCGAAAACCATATAATCGCCCTGCGGGCGAAGAAATGCAATCCCCCTTTGGTGGCTGGTGCCACCACCTTCCCCCCGCGGAGCGGTGGGACTATGGGTACTTAGCAATGGAGCCATGTCTCTGCAGGAAAGCATAGAAACCTATTCTGCCCCCTGCATAGGGGGAAGTCCGGCGAAGCCGGATAGGTGGAGGCGAGCGCAGCGAGCTAGTCAGCAGAATGCTTATTTTGCCATATGATGCAGAAAGGTAAATCCGTAACGCTGACTTCAAAAATTGCGGCGAAGCCGCCACCACAACCCTCGGCCCGAAAGGCCGTTGCCCCTTGAGCGCCAGCGAACACAACCCGCCGCCGACAGGCGGCCACAACCCTCGGGGCGAAGCCCCGTCAACCTACCCCTTTGAACCCTCTGAACCTTTTGAACCCTATGAACCCTCACGCCGCAGGCGTGTCCCATCAAAATCAGTTTCCTCTTTTTACCCAAGAGCTTGAAGGCCCCTGACATGAAACGCAGGGGCCTTTCTTTTCCTTATAGAAGATGGAACAGGGGAAAGCCCCTTTCCATGATGTTTCACAGAACTTGCGTTCTATGTTGCTTCCGAATATGCTGAGTACAACCGCGGAATACAAAAAGGCATGCCGGAAACGGACAGCATATGACAAAGGAAAAGTTCTATGAAGAAGAAAGAAAACTGATTGAGAAAGCCAAAGGCGGAGACCGGAAGGCCATGGAGGATCTCATGGATCGCTACGAGCCTCTTTTTAGAAAATTGTGCGCCGGAGAGACCCGGATGGACTGGGAGGATATCCGGCAGGATCTGGCGGTGTCTTTCCTGGAAGGCGTGAGGGCCTTTACGCCGGAAAGGGGCACCTATTTTCCCTACTACATCCGGCAGCGGCTCTATTGGGAAAAAGTGCATCTGGTGGAAAGAATGATGCGCCGGCGGTCGGTGGAGCTCCAGTCTCTGGCGGGCATAGAGAACATAGCCGACGAATCTGAAAGCGGCAGGGATCACCTGGAAGTGCTGAAGGAAATCGCAGCAGACCTTCCCCTTTCAAAGAAGGAAAGAGACCTTCTTTCGGCCCTTCTTCGGGGAGAGAAGGCGGCAGATGTGAGAAAGACAATGAACATGAGCCGCGCTTCCTACTATCGCCTCCGGGCCCGCCTCTTTGCCGCCCTTCGGAAAGAAAAGGATCGGTTCTGGGACATGGTGAAATAGTGGGCTGGTGGGCTAATGTACTAGTGTTATGCTGACTGCCGGAAAATATCAGATAGTCAGACGGCAGACATGAGACCGGTGGTATTCCCGAAAGGGAAGGGGCCGCCGCGGGCGCGGGTGTAAAGGTTTTCCACACAACCTGCGGCGGAGCCGCGCCCCTTTTTTTAAAATCTGCGGCGAAGCCGCCACTACAACCCTCGGCCTGAAAGGCCGTCAAACTTAAGAACCCTCCGGCCCATAGGGCTGGTCCATCTTAAGAACCCTCCCTCATAACGCTGACTTTATAAGTATTGCCCCCTAAAGGGGAAACGACTCATTACATTTTGCGCGTCGCTAGCGCTCCTTCAACTGGGGTACCTGTTTGCCCAGCGGGCCTGCGGCCTGCTGCTGGTGGCCCTGGGGGCTTACTGGTTTTCTCAAAACTATTGACATATCGCGAATAATGGATATAATAGATGCATGGATAAGATTGAAATTTTTAAAGCGCTGTCAAATGAAACACGGCTCAGCATTATTGAGTGGTTGAAGGAACCGGAGAAAAACTTTCCACCGCAGGGAGGACATTTTGACGATGCGGTGGATCTGAAGGGCGGAGTGTGTGTTGGAAGCATCCGCGACAAGGCCGGTATATCACAGTCGACCGTATCTCATTATCTTGATATGCTGCAAAAGGCGGGTCTGCTTCTTTCCGAAAGGCATGGGAAGTGGACATATTACAGACGGAATGAAGAGATGTTGGCTGCACTGTCAGACTACTTCGGACACGAAATTTAAGTTGTGCATAAATTAGGCGGGATGAGAATCCCGTTTAATTTAAGGCCTTATATATCGACAAAACGAGATATAAGGATATGTAGAAACAAGGAGGAATTTCTATGCATTTTTCATGTGGAATTGTCAGGCCGCCCTATGAGGCAGGTTCCTGTTTTTTACAAGTAACGTCAGGCTGCTCGCATAACAAGTGCCGTTTTTGTACTTTTTACAAGGAAGCACCGTTTTCTGTATCTCCTGAGAGGGAGATACGGGAGGATCTTCAGGAAATAAGAGATTCCGGATGGAAGGTAAAGCGGATTTTTCTGCAGGGAGCGGACCCGTTCCTGCTGAGCTACAGCAGACTTAAAAGAATCATGGACTTGATCAAAGAATACCTGCCCTGGGGCGTTTCCGTTGGTGGATATGGCCGGGTTGACAGCGTAAAGAACAAGTCTGTGGAGCAGCTTAAGTCACTGAAAGAAATGGGATATGACATGATCGTATTCGGAATCGAGTCGGGTGATGATGCTGTTCTCGATAAGATGAATAAGGGTTATCATGGAAGTGATATCGTAGAGCAGCTCTCCAAGCTGGATGAAGCAGGAATGCATTATTCCGTCATCTTCTTATACGGACTGGGAGGCCATGATTATGGTATGGGGCATGCCATCAAAACAGCAGAAGTGTTAAATCATCTGTCGCCTGTCAGGGTACTGGCTTCCGGGCTCTCGATCTTCCCTGATACTCCGCTTATGGAAGAAGTGAGAAGGGGTGAGTTTGTAGAAGCTACAGAGACAGAAAAGATACAGGAACTATATACCTTTGTGAAGACGCTTGAAATCCACACGCTGCTGGATGCAACGAATGTCTCCAATATGATGCCGGTATATGGACATCTCCCGGATGACAAAGAGAAGATACTGGCGATGCTCAAACAGGGTGCAGACGAACAGGGAGAAGAGCGATTGCGGATGCGAAGAGACAGCATGAGAAGCCTGTGACCAGGACAAAAATCAGAAAAGCGGTATTTAGATGAAGGCGTATTATATTTTTGACAGCTATTGTGGATGGTGCTATGGGTTTGAGACAATTCTTAAACCGTTTATTGAAGCACATCCGGAATTGGAAGTAACGGTGCTATCAGGTGGATTATTTATGGACGGACATTCGCTTTCGGCATTTCCGTATATGAGTGATACGAATAAAAGAATTGCGGATATGTTTGGAGTGGAATTCGGCAAGCCATATCTGAACCTGTTAGAGACGGGAAGTATGGTTCCTGATTCGAATGATGCCGCCATAGGATTTGGAGTTCTCAGGAGCTTCTTACCCAAAGGAGAACATGTTAATCTTGCGTCAAAGATGCATGAAGCATTCTATTTGGATGGCAAATCACTTTCTGACGTGGAGACGATTGAATCAATCGCCAAATCCTATGACCTTCCTGCAGATAAGATTGCAGAGGAGTTCATCCGTATTTCTGAAGAGGGCAAGTACCATCCGGACTTTTATGAGGCAAGAAAAATAGGAGTCACATCCTTCCCGACGCTGTTTCTTGAAATAAACGGGAAGCATTATGACTTAAAAGGAAGTGCAATTACCCTCAATGATTTAGAGGAAAATATGAATATCATTAAGGAAAAGGGCGGGATCCTCAATGATGGATACAATACGCCTGTTGCCTGTAATATCGACGGTACAGGTTGTTAATACGCGCACGGCACCAGGGTATTTGCTCCACGTCTCGCAGAAACGCTCGAATTCGACCGAGGCCGCTGAAAAAGCGGTGATTCTCTGAGGAGGAGTTATCCACAGGCAGAAAAAAGCGCATCAGTTGATGAATATTCTCATCTTCTGATGCGCTTTTTGTTTTTGATGTGCGAAAAGGGGCGAAATAGGAGGCCTTTCAGCCCCCGGTGCGATGATCCTTTTCAGATTTGTAACGAATATCGTTGTCGCGCCTTACAACTGCATGCCAACGAGGCCCGAGGACGACGCGACGTCGTATCCGTGCCTGTGCTTGAGCTCGCTGTTTTTCGCTTCGATCTTGTATCGTGTCCGCACAAGTTCTTTGAAGGATTCTGTTTCTTGGAACTCTGCCTGTTTTTTGTGAAGCCCACTCTTGATCGTGACGTTGTACGTCTTGCTTTTCGCACCATCTTTATAGCATCCTTTTCAAATCCCCTTTCCCTGTGATACAATAAAACCCGCAAACGGCGATGGAGTTCGCCGGGCGTAGGCCGAATGCTCTTTGAGCTGATGACTCCTGCCCCCTGGAATCGGATTCTTTTGAGAATCTCCCAAGGGGGCAGGAGATTTTTTTATGGAGGCATGATGATGAACTATGTATATCCTTTGCTGGTGGCTGCCGGCGGGGCTCTGGGCGCCCTGTGCCGGTATATGACTACCCTTGTTATGGCAGGCTGGATGGGGACGTCTTTCCCTTACGGCACCCTGGCAGTGAACGGTGCCGGGTCCTTCCTGATAGGCATACTGGGGGTCCTTTTTTCCCGGGTGTATCCGCTGCCGGGGGCTGCGGCTTTTCTTATCACCGGATTTTTGGGAGGCCTCACCACTTTTTCCTCCTTTATGAATGAAACCCTGCAGCTTTGGGCTTCCGGGCGATGGCTGGAGGGGCTGGGGTACATGTTCGCCCAGCTGGCCTGCGGCCTGCTGCTGGTGGCCCTGGGGGCCTTCCTGGCGGAAAAGATATTTCTGTAAAAGGTCCTTATATGAATGATATAATATATAAAGATGTTCCCATTGTTCCCTGAAGGAGGCAGTCATGGCTTACGAAAGAATTCATACATCCCTTTCAAAAGGCATCGAAACTATTACATTGGATTACGGGCCTACTCTGAATGCGCTGGACATGGTGATGGCAGGAGAGCTGGCAGAGGCTCTGGAGGAAGCGGAAGGAAATCCGGAGGTGAAGGTGCTGGTGCTTGCCGGTGCCGGCCGGGCCTTTTCCGCCGGCGGCGATATCCGGTATATGAAGGCCCACTGCGAGGAACCGGATTTCTCAAAGAAGTCCATGGCGCCTCTGGCAGGGAAGCTGTCGGAAATCGTGCTGTACATGAAGAAAATGAGGAAAATCATTATCTGCGCTGTGGCAGGCGCCGCAGCCGGCGGAGCTGCCAACCTGGCCTTTGCCTGTGATTTCATTTTCGCTGCCGACGATGCGAAATTTCTGCAGGCCTTCGTAGGCATCGGCCTCTGTCCCGATACCGGCGGTGTCTATTTCCTGCCCCGCATGGTGGGAAGCCACAGAGCCTTCGATATGTTCGTCACCGGCCGCCCGGTGAAGGCGGAAGAAGCGCAGGAAATGGGGCTGGTGAAGCAGGTCACATCCCGGGAAGAACTGATGCCCAGAGTGATGGGTTTCGCGGAAAAACTGACAGAGGGTCCTCTTCTGGCCTATGGCAATATGAAACGGCTTATGTTTGAAAGCATGTACAAGGGCTTTGAAGACTATATGAAGGCGGAAGCGGTGTACCTGGCTCAGTGCTCCGGCAGTGAAGATTTCAAGGAAGGCATCACCGCTTTTCTGGAAAAGAGAAAACCGGTATTCAAGGGGAAATGACCATGGATACCATTCACTGGAAGGAAGGCGGCCTGGGCGGCACCATTTACAGAACACAAGGGGCCAAAACCCTGGTGTATATTCTGGAACCGGAGCCGGTGACAGATAAAGTGGCTTCGGTGGCGGAAGAACTGTCCCTCACTCTGGTGTCCATCTCCGGCATGGACTGGAACCGGGATCTTTCTCCCTGGAAAGCGGAGAAGGTATTCAAAGGAGAAGAAGACTTTTCCGGCGGCGCTGATGACTTCATGGAAAAACTGGAACAGGTGGTTTTCCCCACCATTGAAGAAATGGCGGGCCCCCTGCCGGACTGTCGCATGATGGCAGGCATTTCTCTTTCCGGCCTCTTCGCCCTTTACATGGGGACCAGGTCCTCTGCGTTCTCAGCTATCGCTTCCATTTCCGGCTCTCTCTGGTTTGATGGATTCACAGACTTCGTGAGGAAAACAGGACTGCATCCGGCGGTGAAGCGGGTGTACCTCTCCCTGGGGGACAGGGAAAAGAAAACAGGAAATTCCCGCATGGCCAGGGTCGAATCAGCCACTCTGGAAATGGAGGGCATTCTGAAAGAAAAGGGCGTGGAAACGGTGTTCCAGATGAACCGGGGCAATCACTTCGTCTACGGCGCCGAAAGACTGGAAGAAGCTCTCCGCTATCTGATGACCGGCAGAGTGTGGAAAGGCCCCCATAGTTTGTGAGGGATAGGGGCTGGTGGAGACGGCTGTCCGCTTACCACCGGAAGATAGCAGATGGTCAGATATCAGACAGTCAGACGGCCAGACTTCAGACGGCTGTCCGTTGTCTGCTATTCGCTTGCCGCTGCCTCCATGACACAGAAAGACAATTCCGTAACGTTGGCTTTATAAGCATTGCCGCGAAGCGGCAATCCGCAACCTTCGGGGCCAAAGGCCCCGTCAAACTTAAGAACCTTCCAGCCCATAGGGCCGGTCAATCCTAAGAACCTTCACGCCCGAAGGGCAATCCGCCACCCTCTGAACCCGGGCCGCAGAGCAGCCCATTTCATTGATAGAAAGGAGGAAATCATGAAGAACTGGAAATCCATTGTTTATCTGGCCTGCCTGATCCAGGTGGGGGCCGGTATCTCTATGGTAGGCGTCATGTCCTTCCTTCCTCTTTTTCTATCGGAAATCGGAATCACAGATCCCGGGGAGGCGGCTTTCTGGGCAGGGCTGATTGTGGGAATCACGCCTTTCATGATTGCCTTTTCTGCTCCTTTCTGGTCCATTCAGGCAGACCGGCGGGGTCCGAAGACGGTGATGTCGGTGGTGCTTTTGACGGTGACTGCCTCGTCCCTGCTTCAAGGCTTTGCCACTTCTCCCTGGCACCTTCTCTTTCTCCGCATGGCCCAGGGGCTGGTGGGCGGTTTTGTGCCCATCGGCCTTTCCATCGTGGTTTCCGTAACGCCGGAGAATAAGACGTCCTGGTCCATGGGCTATTTCCAGGCGGCCATGGTGATGGGCATCATGTTCGGCCCTCTTCTGGGCGGTACCATTGCGGATACCTTCGGCTACCGTATGCCCTTCTTCTTCTTTGCTTTCCTGGCATTCTGCTGCTTCTTGGCAGTGCGCATTTTCCTTCCTGCCATCCATCGGAAGGGGGCGGATAAGGAAAGAGGTTCTACCATGAGCCAGATTTTCTATTTCATGAAAATCCCCCGGGTGCGGCTGATGACCTTCATGCAGTTCCTCTGCAACTTCGGTATTACCGGCATCGGGCCCATCCTTCCTCTGTATATTAAACAGATGGTGGGAACGGACAGCGAGCTGGTGGCTACCATGGTGGGATTCATCATTTTCATTTCCGGCGGCTGCAGTGCCGTCATGTCCCTCAATGTGGGGCGGCTGACCGAAGCTATCCGGCCTCACCGGATTCTGGTGGGGGCTACCTTCTTCGTGGGATTTACTTTCATCATGCAGTACATGATGAGCTCCGTCACCGGTCTGGGGGCCTGGCGGGGCATTACCGGTCTGGGCATGGGGCTCATTGCGCCCTGCACGAATACCATCATCGCCCGGTCTGTTCCTCCGGAAAAGCGGGCCATTGTATTCGGCGTGGTATCCAGCGTGTTCCTCATGGGCAACGTGGCCGGTCCTGTGTGCTCCGGCGCCCTGGCCCGCTTTCTGGGCTATTCTTCTGTTTTCTGGTCCACCGCCCTGGCTTTCCTTCTGGCCGGCGCCCTGATTGCCTGGAATTTCAGGAAGGAATGGTGACATAGCGGTGGCAATGAGGCGGCTCTCGCTATGGGCTGTCCGCTGTCCGCCATCTGCTTACCGATGCCCCTATGACACAGAAAGACAATCCCGTAACGCTGACTCCTTATGGACAAGCCCCTATGGGGCTTGAGGGTTCAGGCGCCTCTCGGCGCGGTCGGAATCGGGACTGGGACCGGTGCGGTGCTTTCCAGTATTCCCGTAGGTTGACGCGGCTTCGCCGCGAGGGTTGATGGCGCCGCCGGGCCTTTGGCCCTGGGCGCCAAGGGTTCTGTCCGGGACCGGCTGACGCCTCCCGGACGGGTTGAGGGCTCCGCCCTCGGGAGGTATAAAGTACCGTTCCACTGGGGAGGTACGGCGCCCTTTGGGGCGCCAGTATAAATGCCGCCTTTGGCGGCGAAAACCGGACAACCGGGCTTCGCCCGAGGAAAACCATACAACCGCCCTGGCGGGCGTGGAAATGCATTTACCCTTTGGTGGCTGGCGCCACCACCTTTCCGCCCCGCTGGGAAGCGTGTCACTGGATTCTCAGTCGCCTACGGCTCCCTGCGAATCCAGTTCCCTTGCCACCGCAAGCGGGGGCACTATGGGTGCTTAGCCATGGAGCCATGTCTCTGCAGGAAAGCATAGAAACCTATTCTTCCCCCTGAACAGGGGGAAGTCCGGCGCAGCCCGGATAGGGGGGCGAGCGCAGCGAGCCAGTCAGCAGAATGCTTATTACGCCCTATGACACTGAAAGTAAATCCCGTAACGCTGACTTCATACTCATCGCCCGAAAGGGCGATACCACAACCCTCGGCCCGAAGGGCCGTCAAACTTAAGAACCCTTGGGCCGCAGGCCCATTCATCTTAAGAACCTTTTTCCCAGCCCCTTGAGCGAAGCGAACACAACCCTTCTGCACAACCTGCGGCGCCAGCCGCGCCCCTTTTTTTAAATCTGCGGCGAAGCCGCCACCACAACCCTCGGCCTGAAAGGCCGTCAAACTTAAGAACCTTAAGAACCCTCGGGGCGCAGCCCCATCAACCCTCACACCGAAGGTGTGTCCAAAGGCGCCAGCCGCGCCCCTGTTCCACGAAAAAACCGGGCAGCACTTTTTCAGTGCTGCCCGGTTTTACTATGCTCAAATCAATTTTGTCTGTTTTACTTCTTCAATGGTCTTTGTGCCTGCCAGCTGCATAGTGATGGACAGTTCCTTGTTGAAGTGGTCGAATACCGATTTCACCCCTTCAGCTCCGCCCAGGTTGAGGCCGTAAATGACGGGGCGGCCGATGGCTACCAGGTCGGCGCCGCTGGCCAGGGCTTTGAATACGTGATTTCCTCTTCTGACGCCGCTGTCAAAGATAACGGGGACCCGATGGTTGACTACGGCAGCAATGGAAGGGAGCACGGCAAAGGAAGCGGGGCCGCCGTCCAGCTGGCGGCCGCCATGGTTGGAAACCCATACGCCGTCAGCGCCGGCTTTGATGGCAATGTCCGCATCTTCCGGGGACTGGATGCCTTTGACGATGACAGGAAGGCCGGACATATCTTTCAGTTTCTTCACGTCGGAGGGGACGAAATCCTGCTTGGCAGCGGCATAGATTTCAGAAATATTCTTTCCCTTGCCGTCAGCGGCGCCATAGGCGGCCAGGTTCGGCATGGGCAGGGGGAACTGGAATTTCGTGGCAATGTCTTCTTCCCGGTAGCCGCCCAGGGTGGAGTCCACGGTCATGATGATGGCTTTCACGCCGGCTTTGACAGCTTTGCGGATGAGGAATTCATTGAAGCCGTCGTCTTTGCTCATGTAAATCTGGAAAAACTGGGGTGCGCCGGGGCAGGCGGCAGCCGCATCTTCCAGCTTTGTGCTGCCGTAGGTGCTCATGGCGAAGAGGGTGCCTGCTTTGGCAGCACCGATGGCAGTGTCCACTTCACCCTTCATGTGGGCCAGGCCATGGGCGGCTGATGGGGCTTCAATGACCGGTGTTTTCAGGGGAATGCCGAAAATAGAGGTGGACAGGTCTGCGTGGGAAATGCCGCGGAGTACCCGGGGGACGATGTGCTTGTCTTCAAAGGAGCGGGTGTTTTCCCTCATGGTCCATTCGTCTTCTGCACCTTCCCGGATATAGCCGAAGGCGCCTTCGTCCATGCGGGCCTTCACTTTGGCTTCCAGTCCTTTAATATTCAAAATATCAATGGGATGTTCTTCATTGCTTGTGTAATATGACATGGTTAAGTTCCTTTCCTGATTATAATTTTTTCTCCAGTTTCAGAAGAAGTGCCTTGCAGGTTTCCACCTGCCTCGGCGTCAGGGCCCCTTCTATGGTTTCATTGATCTTTTCTTCCAGGGGAGACAGGGTGCGTATCAGGTCTTTTCCCCCGGTGGTGACGGTGAGGATCAGGTTCCGCTTGTCCTGAAGGTTTACCGTCCTTTCCACCAGTCCCTTCGCTTCCAGGCGGTCAATCAGGGCTTTGATGGTATTCTGGTTCTTCTCCATCCGGTCGGCCAGCTCTTTCTGACAGAGAGGGCCTTCTTCATCGATCATGCGAAGACCCACCCACTGTTCAATGGTGATGTCGTTGGCTTTGAATATTTCATCCAGCCGGTAGTGCACTTTCCGGGAAACCCGGCCCAGAATGAAACCCAGGGTATTGTCCAGATCCATATTTCCTCCTTTGTATGATTCAATGGGCTCATTGTATTTATGAAGGCAGGGGAAGAAAGGCTGTCCGCTGCGGGCTCACTGCTTGGGCAGGAGGACTGCGCCTCTATGGGGGTAAGGGTTCAGGCGCCTCTCGGTGCAGTCGGGATCGAGACCGGCGCGGTGCTTGCCGGTATTCCCGAAGGTTGACACGCCTTATGGACAAGCCCCTATGGGGCTTGAGGGTTCTAAAGTTTGACGGGGCTATCGCCCCGAGGGTTCTTAAGTTTGACAGCGGCTTTGCCGCTGAGGGTTGTGGTGGGCGCCTTACATTTATAGAAGGCGCCCTCTTATGATAAAACCTTTACAACCGGGCTTCGCCCGAGGAATGCGTCCCCTTTTTTTAAACTGCGGCGAAGCCGCCACCACAACCCTCGGCCCGAAGGGCCGTCAAACTTACGAACCCTCCGGCCCATAGGGCCGGTCCATCTTGAGAACCCCTCCCTCATAACGCTGACTTTATAAGTATTGCCCGAAGGGCAATCCGCCACCCTCTGAACCCTCTGAACCCGGGCCGCGGAGCGGCCCCATTGCCTTTATTTCAGATAGGAATCAAAAAATTTCGTAATCACATCCATCACTTCCTCCTGGTTCCAGTAAATACCGCCATGGGCGGCGCCTTCTACCAGGTACCGTTTGGAAGAAATGTGGTTTTTCTGGAGGGCCTGGAAAAGGAGGTCAGTCTGGCTGGGAGAAACCACGGTATCCGCCGTGCCATGCATGAGGAGCATGGGAGCGCTGGTTTTGGAAATATAGGTTATGGGATTGGCCTTGGAGGCGCCGTCCGGATTGGCCAGGATGCCGCCGTCTTTTCCGCCGAATACGGGAGAACCGTTTACCCAGAGCGCTTCTGTGGCACCGGCAGATTTGTGGGCTTCTTTGACAGCTTCGCTGTAATCATCGCCAATGCGGGTTAAGTCCGAGAGACCGTAGAGGTCTACGGCTGCCTTCACATTACTGTTTACATTCAGATTATCCCCTTTATCGAAAGTGGTGGTGCCGCTGGTGGTTCCTGCCATGGCGGTGAGGTAGCCACCGGCGCTGCCGCCGACGATACCTACCCGGTCAGGGTCGATATTGAACTGGTCCGCATGGGCCTTGAGATAGCGGATGGAAGATTTCACATCCTCCAGGGGCTGGGGGAATTTGGCAGTCGGTGCCACCCGGTACTGAATGGAAGCCACCACATAGCCTGCTTCTGCCAGGTGCATGCGGAGCTGGATGCCATTGTCCTTGTTGGCATTGATGAAACCGCCGCCGGTTACGTAAACAATGGCCGGCAGCTTTTCCTTCGATTTGGGCTGCAGGATGTCCATTTTCATGGCCACATTGGGATAGCCCCGCATAGGAACCTGTTCATAGACCACATCGGAAATCTGGTTAATAAGCGGTGTCTTGACAGGCACGGAAAGAAGGGTGCTTTCCACTTTTCCCGGCATACCTTTTGTGGCAGAATCCACATTCACATCCATAGCCATGGCGGTCCCTCCCAGATAGAGGCTCCCTGCCAGAGCAAGGGCCATCATCATTTTCTTCTTCATAGAGTGTCTCCTTGTCAAATCATACGATATAGAAGTAATTGACCCTATATTACTATGATGTCGTAGGAATGTCAAATGGGGGATGGGCCGGCTGTCCGCTTACCGCTGGAAATCAGATGGTCAGAGGGCAGACATCAGACAGGCTGTATTTTCCGGACCCAAAGAAGCGACGGTACATGTCAGACTGTCTTCCTCCCGCAGGTCATTTTTGCTTAGAATGATTGGGCCAGGCGGTATAATAAACTTGTGGCGAAGCCGTCGCCATAACCCTCTGAACCCTTTGAACCTTCTGACACCGAACGTAAGATGAAGAACTTTTCGCGCCCTTTGGGCGCACAAGGAGGAACCATGAAATACAAAATCATCCTGTGCACTGCTCTTCTGCTGGCGGCTGGATTTTCGGCTCCGGCCCACGGGCCCTATGACTGCTGGGGCTATTCGGAAAAGAAGCCGGGACTTTACTGCGTCATTCCCGGTCCCCACGGAGAAAGGCCGGGGATGGACAGGTACTCCCGCTCTGTGGTGCTGGTGTCGGTAGACGGAGATATGAAGCGGAAGGACATGGAGAAAATATGCAGGAAATATGACCTGTCCATTCTCTATGAATATAAAAATTTCTCCATGTATGCCCTGCAGACGAATGGAGATCGAAGGGACCGGGAAATGAATGAGCTCACGGCAGCGCTGGAAAAAGAAAAAGGCATCCTTTCCGCAGAGCGGGACAGGATGCTGAGATTGATAGAATGAAGGGGGATTGACGCGGGAGGCTGTATTCCCGAAGGTTGACACGCCTTATGGACAAGCCCCTTTGGGGCTTGAAGGTTCTAAAGTTTGACGGGGCTATCGCCCCGAGGGTTCTTAAGTTTGACAGCGGCTCTGCCGCTGAGGGTTGTGGTGGGCGCCTTACATTTATAGAAGGCGCCCTCTTATGATAAA
>OJKC01000480.1_pt1 | contig 34220 bp, 28 predicted proteins | sample 1596401 | NCBI WGS metagenome assembly OJKC01 (sample SAMEA4350162, study PRJEB24818) | metagenome | biome: human; feature: gut; material: faeces | place: Denmark | collected 2013-09 | reverse complement strand
TCAGTTATCTTCATACGAAAAACGGGAATTTTTCTTTAAAGTTACTGAATTTCAAGGGCTTTTCAAAATATAACAAGTTGATAATTAGCCAATTAATCATAACGACATTTTTTGTCATGTACTTAAGAGATTCTCGATAAAACAAAGTTGTATAAAAAAGAAGACATATATAAAGAACTAAAAAAAAGAATGTTCTATAAGTTTGAAAAATATGGATGTTCTGAATATAATTTCCAACGTTTATATGACCATATTTGGCTATCTAAATTTGACAATAAAAGAAGCAACACTTTAGAGGCTCCTAAGATATTCCAATATGCACTTAAAAACCAGCCAACAATATATTGGATATTTAATAGCCGTTTTTTTGTTTGCGTTTTTTCTGTGCTATTCCTACTATTGGAATATTGGATAGCTCAGTCAGCCGTCGGAGAGCCTTTTATGTGGAAAATGAACTGGAAGTTATTTTCTATAAAAGTACTGGTTTTATGCGCTGTTTTTTCTTGGTTTCTGAATGCGAAGATATTTAAGCTTGCTTGTTTTATGCCGTTAATAGCAGTCCTATTTTATAACAATTTTGATATATTTATGGAGTTCCAAAGACACAGCAATAGTATTGCTATAGGAATGAGCAAACTAAATTTATATATTTTGAACATAAAGTTAGGATTAAGTTTTTTATTATGGTTTCCTGTCATTCTGTTAAATAAGGAACGCTGGCAAACTTATGCTGACTACAAACATTATAAACGTACAGGCTATTTTAGGAATAGAAAACAATGATGAGAAAACTATTGATTGCCGCAGCATTGATGCTGCCTATGATGTTATGCGGTTCTTCCGCAAGCAGTGGAACAGCCGTTGGAAAAAGCGAAAACACCGTCTACGTATGCACAGGAAAAAGCGCAAAAAATATCATAAGTCATCCAGTTGTAAAGGTTTGCGCAACTGCAAAGGCGACATCGTCAAGATAGAGAGAAGCCGCGCAGAAGCAATGGGAAAAACGCCATGCAGGATTTGCTATTAAATACTTATTCATTGTGCAATCCATAAAACTCCGAATTGGACAATGAAAACTCCTACGATAAATGAACAAGAAACCGCCTTGTAATTAGAAATTAAACTAATTATAAGGCGGTTCTGTTTTTACATTTTTACAAGACATTTCTTTTCCACAGAAACACATAATCATATTACAGTCAACGACTTACAGGTGATATTCGCGATTCATGAATCGCGAATATCAACCATATATCCTACATTTATTTAGCTCTCTGAACAAAAGTTTTACATTAGCGGTTTGGTCTTTCTTATCGTTTTTGCCGATGGATTTTATCGAAATTAAGCGTTTTTCGGATAAGGGGCGTTTCGGGGAGATACTGTAATTTTGCCTCTGAAAACGATAAACGACGATGAAGATGAAACAAAAGAATAGCACCCCAACAGCGAAACGCAACCGACGGATACGGCTCTGTATGTTTGTTTCCGGGCTGTCGGTATTTGCACAGCTCTACCTGTTCCAGCCGCTGCTGCCGGAACTGTGCCAATTCTTCGGCGTGGAAATGGCGGCAAGCAGTCTTGCGGTGTCGCTGTCTACCATCGGCATGGCTGCCGGCCTGCTGTTCTTTGCCTTTACCGCCGACTCGATTGCCCGAGAACGGCTGATGGGCATGGCGCTCATCGCCTCGTCGCTGCTGACACTGGCAACGGCCTTCGCCGTAAGTTTTCCGCTGCTGCTTGCGTTCAGCTTCCTGAAAGGGGCGACACTTGCCGGAGTGAGTGCCGTGGCACTCGCCTATCTGACGGAAGAAATCGACAAGACGGTCATCGGTGCCGCCATCAGTCTCTACCTGAGCGGCAACACCATCGGAGGCATGTCGGGACGCGTGGCAGGTACACTTATTGCCGGATGGCACGGCTGGCAGGCGGCTGCCGTGGGCATCGGCATCACCAGTCTGCTGCTCGGCGTGCTGTTCTTCCGGCTGATACCCCACTCAACGAATTTCCGCCCTGTACCGGTCAGTTTCCGCACGAAAAGCCGACAGATGCACCGCTTGCTCTCGCAACATACGTTTCTGAGCATGTTTCTGATAGCTACGCTCATCATGGGCACCTTCGTGAGCGTGTACAACTATATATCCTTTATTCTCAGCTCTCCGGCCTTCCATTTGCCCCATCATCTCATTGCCATGGTGTTTCTGATGTACACCACCGGAGTGGCGGGCTCGTTCGTAGCAGGAAACCTGTCGGACCGACATGCGCCGGAAAAACTGCTGCAAGGCTTTCTGCTGCTGATGGGCACAGGACTGCTGATGCTTTTCCACCTTCGCCTGTGGAGCATTGTCGGCGGACTGGGCGTATTCACTTTCGCCTTTTTCGCCGCCCACACCGTAGCCAGCCGCATCGTGTCGGTCAACGCTTCGGAAGCCAAAAGCAGCGCAACGAGCCTCTACTGGCTGTTCTACTACGCCGGTTCAGGAATCGTAGGCACGCTGACGGGATTGGTGCTTTCCCGCTTTGACTGGAATGTGTTTCTCGCGGTTCTGCTTGCGCTGACAGCCCTTGCGTTCGCCACCTCCGCCGCCCATAGCCCGGCGCTGCATGCCGTTGCTGCACGCCTCCGTCTTCACCACCGCTAAAACGAATCAACAACAATAAAAACTATTTTGACTATGAAACGAACAACCCTACTGGCTCTTGCCGCACTTCCGCTGCTGGCACAGGCACAACTGCCGACCACCGTCGTTGACAGCAATATCCGCTATTGCGAAAGCACGCTGCCCTATCGCGACGGCGTACTGATTGCCAACTTCGGCACGGAACAGCTCAATCCGCTCAACACGGAAGGCAAAGGCTACATCCTGTATTTCGACGGCAAAACAACGAAAACTGTCATTCCCGCCGACGGCCATCTGAATGCTCCGAAGGGAATGTATCTCGACGGCGACGATTTCCTCTTCATTGCCGACGTAAACAAAGTGGTGGTTTACGACCTCAACGCGCCGACACAGCCGCAGACTCTCCAAATGCCGGAAGGCGACCTGTTTGTCAACGATATGGCAGCCGCCGACGGCACGCTCTATATTTCCGTGACGAACACCGACCGCATCTACAGCATAGACCTCAATACAGCCGAAAGCCATCTGAAGGAATGGGCCAGCGTGCCGGGACCGAACGGAATAGTCATCAAGGACGGCGCGATGTACGTTACCTCCTATCCTGCCGACGGCACAACGAAAGCCGACAACGTGATTTACCGCATTGCCGACCTGAAGAATCCGCAACCGGAAGCCTACATCAACATTCCGGGACAATACGACGGCATCAGCTTCTCGGCTGACGGAGAATATGTCTATTTCACCAACTGGCAGCCGGCAGGCATCAGCAAAATGAACCTGAAAACCCGAAAGGTGACGGAACTTGCGCTTGACCTGAAAACACCGCTCATCGGCCCCGCTGACATTTCCGTCGCCCACGGAAACATCTATATCCCCGACCTGCCCAACAGCCGGGTAGTCATCATTAAGGAATAATCTACCACTGACATAAACCCCAAAACGCCGCTGTCCGGTCAAATCCGCCTTTCGCGTGACTTGACCGGACAGCCTTATTCTTGTACCTGCCTACTTATTTCTTCACTGCGGGAGGGTAATAGCCTTCCACAATCGGGAGGAACTGCTCCAACAGTTCGTCGACCATTTCCGGACGCTGCTTGGCAAGGTTTTCCTGCTGCGTACGGTCGTTCTTGAGGTCAAACAGTCCGTATTCGCCGATATTGCCAAGTTCGTTGCCCGTCAGATTGCGTTCTTTTCCCTTGTAAGGCATTATCAACGCCCAATCGGCTGTACGGTAAGCCAAACGCCCGTCGGCTTCCAGAACGAGGTCTTTACGCCCCTGAAGGCTGCGTCCGAGCAGCGCGTCAAGCTGGTTCTGTGTATCCAGTCCGTCGGGGATACGACAGCCGAGCATGGAAGCCAACGAAGCCATCAGGTCAATCTGGCAAACCAGCGCATCGGAAACCACCGGCTTCACCGTATCTTTCCAATAAACGAAGAAAGGCACATGCGCGCCGCCATCGAAAAGGCTGTACTTGCCGCCGCGAAGTCCGCCCGTCGGAGAGTGCTTTCCTACCTTTTCCACGGCACCGTCCTTATAACCGTCGTCGAGCACTGGACCATTGTCGCTCGAGAATACGATAATCGTATTTTCGAGAATACCCTCTTTTTCCAAATGCTTGAGCAGTTCGCCCACACACCAGTCAGCCTCGACGATAGCGTCGCCACGCGGACCCATTGTCGTGGCTCCCACAAAGCGGCTGTGAGGAGCACGCGGCACATGCGGCTGATGGAGTCCGTAGTAGAGGAAGAACGGCTCGCCCTTGTGTTCGCTCACGAAATCCTTCACCTTGTTCACGAAATAGTCGGCCATGTCCTCGTCCACCCAACGGGCCTTTTCTCCGCCACGCATAAAGCCGATACGGGGAATGCCGTTGACGATGGACTGGTTATGTCCGTGCGACCACTCCATTTTCAGCATTTCCGGATTGGTCAGCGCCGTAGGTTCGCCCTCAAAATTCTTTTTATAGCTCACTTCGATAGGGTCGTTCGGGTCAAGGCCCACCACATCGCCGTTTTCGACATAGACTGTCGGCACACGGTCGTTCGTAGCGGCAATCAGACAGGAGTAGTCGAAGCCTATCTCTCGCGCACCCGGTTTGACAGTCTTGTTCCAGTCAACGTTGCCGTTGCCCATACCCAAATGCCATTTGCCGATGGCTCCCGTCGTGTAGCCGCATTCCTGCATCATCCGCGGCAGTGTGAACTGCGATTCCTGAATGAGCAGCGGAGCGTCGCCCGGCAGGATTTTCGCATTCTTGTTCTTCCACGGATACTGTCCCGTCAGCAGCCCATAGCGGCTGGGAGTCGATGTGGCGGAAGTAGCATAACCGTTTGTGAAGCACACGCCTCCGTTTGCCAGACGGTCGATGTTCGGCGTACTGATAGTAGTCGAGCCATAGGCACTCACATCGCCGAAACCGAGGTCGTCGGCAAGAATTACAATCACATTCGGTTTTTCAGCGGCGAATGTCAGCCCCGGCAGACAGCCGAAGGCCGACACACACCAAAAGATTTTTTTCATTGTCATTTCGTTTTGTATTGTTGGATTAAATAATAGGTCATTTCGTTGCGGCAACCGCCTACTTCTTCAAGAAGCGTACCGCGCCGCTGTCGGTTGTCATCAGGTACATTCCCGGCGACAGTTCCCCGACCTGCACACTGCTGATTCTTTCACCCGTCAATTGGAGGACAGGCACTCCTGCCAATGTGTAGACCGTCACCTTTGACGAAGGCACTGCCAAATTCACCTTGTCGGCAGCAGGATTCGGATAGACACGCTGCCCGGCAGCAACAGCCACCTCTCCTACCGAAGATTCCGGCACATAGTTGGCATCCCACAGGCGATAGACGGCAATACCGTTAGCCGGACAATACTGGTACAGATAATAGCTTCCGGCATCAATCTTTTCGGCAAAAATCCAGTTGGAAACGGAATAGTTACCACCGGCTGTATAGCCCTTGTCGCCAATCGGATTGACGGTTTCGATGTATTTGTTGTCGGTCTGGTCCTTTACGGTAAAGCCTCCCGTGTAGTTTGTTCCCGAATTATAGACAAGAATATTGTGGCTGCTCAGCGTAAAATACTCGGCACCGCAAGTGCTGTTACGTGCAGGCGGACGAGTGGACGAGCCTGAAAGCACTACGCCTTCGTCTGCGCCGTTATACTCATAAATGCCGTTATTGCGCACCATATACAGCCAGTGTTCCTTATTGTTCTTGATAGGCACAACGTATCCGGCTGTCGACGACTGGATGGAGAGTCCACCGCTGCGGTGCGTCTGCACAAACTCGCCGTTCTTGAATTCAATGATATTCACCACCGTCTGGCCATTAAGGAACATATACACATAGCCGCCCTCGCCCAGCACATCACCACTGGCCGAAATAAAGTTGGTCTGGCCGATGTCCAGCGTCTCAAAGCTGACTTCCAACGGTTCTACGCCGCTGCCCGGCATCGTTCCGCTCGGATAAATCAGTACGGAATGTTCCAACGCCGTCTGCTTGTCGTTTCTCACAATAATGTTTCCGGCATCGTCGCAGGCAGTTCCCCAGCCGGCACCGCCGGGAAGCGTTCCAACGAGGCCGTCCTTGCCATAAACATAAATCAATTTGTCACTACAGTCGTTGATATAGAAATATCCTTTATAAGCTCCGCCCTGCTGTGCGTTTGTACCGTCGATATGCTCCGGCGCATTGCCTTCGCGGTCGGTAAAGCTCCAAACCTTTTCAAAGCGGAAATCCACCTCACCGGTATTTCCTTCCGGCTCTTCTCCCTTGAACACGCAACGTAACAGACCTTGTCCTTCGGCTACGGCCATAAGATAGATATAGCCTTTTTCCACCCAGACAAAGCCTCCCGCATAGCCTGTCAAAGCATTCTCGAAGCCGTCAATGCCATCGGGAACGGCTTCTACGGATTGCAGCCCGGATGTCACATTGTAAAGGCCAAACGGTCCCGACTCGCTGCCGGTAGCAAACAGGTACAGGTTGCTACCATAGCGGAACGGAGTAAATCCGGCCATTCCTTCCCAAAGGTTTCCGGCCGGCGTGGCCATAAACTGCTTCATCGCTTCGCCGTCGGTCTCCCAGTTGAAGGCATATTCCACAGGAAGTGTCGCACGCGTGTCGACCACCACATGGTCGCGGCTGAAGGGCGACACCGTCAGAAGGGCGTTTTCGGGCAGTGACACGAGATTCCGCACGGGCAACGAACCTTTCTTCAAGGCAATGCCCGAAATTCCGGTCGCCGTCGTATAATAGACACGCAAATCGTCTCCGCTACCACTGACGCAGAAAGAAACATTGTCGGCATCGGGCAAAGTCATCTGTAACTGTGGAGCGGCAGTGAGGTCAGCCCAAGCATAGAGTGAACCATCGGCAAGCGCCATCAGCGTACCGTCGGCTGCCACCGACAAATCGGCCACATTAGCAATGCCTGTCAGATTCATGTCGGCGCGCTTTTCGCCGGTCTTCATGTCGAAGGCGCGAACACCGGCATCGTCGAGCACATAAAGCAGCGAACCGCCTGTCACCGCCCTGCGGACATTGGCAAACGCAACATCGGCCACGAAAGCATCTTCAAACGTATAGGATTCCTGCACGATTCCACGATAGGCCGGATAGTCGACAACATTCGGTACAAGACCACTGAACGGGTCGAGTTCGGGAAGATCGACCGTATCCAGATAGTCGACGGCTATGAAATCACAACCGTAATTGCCGTAAACCTTATAGAGGGCATCCGTATTCAGCGTCCATACACCGACTTTCAAATCTTTCTCATGGAAACGTGTCACGGTGTTCTTGTCGAAACAGCCCGTCTGAATGTAGGCTCCGATGTTCTGCTCCACACACCAGTCGAAATTCGATTCCCAGTTGGAGTTGCAGAGAAACATGAGTTTGAAATCCGGATAACGCTCGCGGATATACTCCAGACACTTTTTCATGGACGTATTGATTATGGCCGTTTCGCCAAACCCGTATTCAATCACCTTGTCCACCATTCGCGACAGATTGCTGCAGTCGTTGGTGTTGATTCCGGTAGCCCATTTTAATTCGATGAAAGGATAAACGTTATAGTCCTTGCAGATTTGCAGATATTCCTCCAGCGTACAGATTTCTCCGGTATAGGTTTCCCCGCTGCGGGTCTGCGTGTAAGTTTCCGCCTTGAGTTCGTCGATTGTCGCTTTCGTAATGTCAAGATTTCCACCCAGGCGGTCGGTCGTGTCGTCATGAATGAGGATAAACGTTCCGTCGCCTGCCACTTTCACATCCGTTTCCAGATAAAGGTATCCCATTTCCGCACCGGCAATAAACGCCTCGCGCGAATTTTCCACACCCCAGAGGCTTCCACGGTGTCCGATCAGCGCAGGTGCTGCCCACGCCGGCAATACGGAAGCCAATGTCAGGAACATTGCAATCAGTTTCGTTTTCATAGAAGTTAAAGGTTTTAAGGGTTGTTAGGTTTATATACGTCTTCCTTGCGGGAAATGTCTTGAATTCTACAAATTTACCCAACTTTACCGACTAAACAAACAGATACAGACAAAAAAATCGGTCACTGCCCCCAAGGCAATGACCGACTTAATATTTCAGGTTCAAATAATAGCTTAGTTTCCTTCAGCGTTCTTGATGACAGCGGCATCAGCTGCAGCTTCTTCTTCAAGACGAGCATCAAGGCTCTTGTTCAGACGTGCCATTTCTTCCTTGCTGCCGACAATCAGGGAAGCGTATTCACGCAAACCTGTACCGGCCGGAATCAAGTGACCGCAGATTACGTTTTCCTTCATACCTTCCAAGTAGTCAACCTTACCGTTGATAGCGGCTTCGTTGAGCACCTTGGTTGTTTCCTGGAAGGAAGCAGCCGACATGAAGCTTGAAGTTTGAAGAGCGGCGCGAGTGATACCTTGCAACATCTGGTCGGAAGTGGCAGGAACTGCATCGCGTACCTGTACAGTCTTCAAGTCCTTACGCTTCAAAGCAGAGTTTTCATCGCGGAGCTTGCGGGCAGTAATCATCTGACCCGGTTTCAAGTTCTGAGAATCGCCGGCGTCAACAACCACCTTCTTACCCCAGATGCGGTCGTTTTCATCCATGAATTCGCGCTTGTCAACAACCTGCTGTTCGAGGAAGCGAGTGTCACCCGGATCAAGGATAGTTACCTTACGCATCATCTGACGAACGATTACTTCAAAGTGCTTGTCGTTGATCTTCACACCCTGCATACGGTAAACGTCCTGAACTTCATTCACGATATATTCCTGAACGGCTGTCGGACCCTTGATGTTCAAGATGTCAGACGGAGTGATAGCACCATCGGACAGCGGTGTACCGGCACGCACATAGTCGTTTTCCTGTACAAGGATCTGTTTTGACAGTGGAACAAGATATTTCTTGACTTCACCAATCTTCGGCTGTACAGTGATTTCACGGTTACCGCGTTTCACCTTACCAAAGATAACCTCGCCGTCGACTTCAGAAACGATAGCCGGGTTAGACGGGTTACGCGCTTCAAACAACTCGGTCACACGTGGGAGACCACCCGTGATATCACCGGCGTTACCGGATGCGCGCGGAGTCTTGATGAACACATCACCGGCCTTGATTTCGTCGCCGTCCTCAATCATGAGGTGAGCGCCTACCGGCAATGAATAAGTCTTGAGGATATCACCGTTCGGGCTTACGATATGAGCTTCCGGAACCTTTGTACGGTCTTTCGACTCAGTGATAATCTTTTCGTGCAAACCAGAAGTTTCGTCAGTTTCCTTGCGGAATGTCACACCTTCGATGACGTTTTCAAAGTTCACCTTACCGGAAACTTCGCTGACGATTACGGCGTTGAACGGGTCCCATTCACAAATTACGTCACCCTTCTTGACTGTAGCACCGTTCTGGAAGTACAATTTAGAACCGTAAGGGATGTTCGTATTCGTAAGAATCATATTTGTATGCGGATCAACGATACGCATTTCAGCAAGACGACCTACAACAACGTCACAAGCTTCAGTCTTAACTGTACGCAATTCGTCGATTTCGAGGATACCGTCGTAGCGTGAAGTTACAGAAGATACGGCTGCAATGTTGGAAGCAACACCACCGACGTGGAATGTACGAAGTGTCAACTGCGTACCCGGCTCACCGATTGACTGTGCAGCGATGACACCGACTGCCTCACCTTTCTGTACCATGCGGTTGGTAGCAAGGTTACGGCCATAACACTTGGCACATACACCCTTCTTGGATTCACAAGTCAATACCGAACGGATTTCAACCGATTCGATCGGCGACTTCTGAATTCTGTCGGCTGCTTCGTCGTTGATTTCTTCACCGGCTGCTACGATAACTTCACCCGTAAGCGGGTCAACGATATCGTGAACAGAAACACGGCCGAGAATACGTTCGCCCAATGTAGCGACAACGTCCTCGTTGTTCTTCAACTCTGTACATACAAGACCACGCAATGTGCCGCAGTCCTCTTCTGTAATGATAACATCGTGAGCAACGTCAACAAGACGACGAGTCAAATAACCGGCGTCGGCTGTCTTCAACGCGGTATCGGCAAGACCTTTACGCGCACCGTGAGTAGAGATAAAGTACTCCAACACTGACAGACCTTCCTTAAAGTTCGCCAAAATCGGGTTCTCGATAATCTGACCGCCTTCAGCACCACTCTTTTGCGGCTTGGCCATCAAACCACGCATACCGGAGAGCTGACGAATCTGGTCCTTAGAACCACGGGCACCAGAGTCAAGCATCATGAAGATTGGGTTGAAGCCCTGGTTGGCAGCAGTAAGCTGCTTCATCAGCGTATTTGACAAACGGGAGTTGACGTGTGTCCAAATATCAATAATCTGGTTGTAGCGTTCGTTGTTGGTGATGAAACCCATGTTGTAGTTGTTCATCACTTCTTCAACCTGCTCGTAACCTTCTTTTACATACTGTTCCTTTTCTTCCGGAATCAGCACGTCACCCAAGTTGAACGACAGACCGCCACGGAATGCCATCTTGTAACCCAGGTTCTTGATATCATCAAGGAACTGTGCTGAGCGAACCACACCGCAAGCCTTGATTACGACACCAATGATGTCGCGCAATGACTTCTTGGAAATCAACTGGTTCACATATCCGATTTCTTTCGGCACATACTGGTTGAAAAGAATACGTCCGACAGATGTTTCTTTTACCATCTTCTTCACCAGATTTCCGTTTTCGTCGAGATCGTCAACGATTACTGAAATAATGGCGTGGAGCGTACATTTTCCTTCGTTGTATGCGATTTCGGCCTCTTCCGGTCCGTAGAATACAAGACCTTCACCCTTGTCGCCGCTACGCAGCTTGGTGATATAGTAAAGACCGAGCACCATGTCCTGAGAAGGCACGGTGATAGGCGCGCCGTTAGCCGGGTTAAGGATGTTGTGTGCACCGAGCATCAACATCTGGGCCTCAAGGATAGCTTCGTTACCAAGTGGCAAGTGAACGGCCATCTGGTCACCGTCGAAGTCGGCATTGAACGCCGTACAAGCCAACGGATGCAACTGAATAGCCTTACCTTCAATCATTCGAGGCTGGAACGCCTGGATACCAAGACGGTGAAGTGTCGGGGCACGGTTAAGCAATACCGGGTGACCTTTCATCACGTATTCAAGAATGTCCCAAACGATCGGTTCCTTGCGGTCAACGATTTTCTTCGCACTCTTGACTGTCTTGACAATACCGCGTTCGATGAGCTTACGGATAACGAACGGCTTGAAAAGTTCGGCTGCCATATCTTTCGGCAGACCGCATTCATGCATCTTCAATTCCGGACCAACAACGATTACCGAACGTGCAGAATAGTCAACACGTTTACCCAACAAGTTCTGACGGAAACGTCCCTGCTTACCTTTCAAGCTGTCGGAAAGTGACTTCAGCGGACGGTTGGATTCGGTCTTGACAACGCTTGATTTGCGTGAGTTGTCGAGCAAAGAGTCGACAGCTTCCTGAAGCATACGCTTCTCGTTACGGAGAATCACTTCCGGAGCCTTGATTTCAATCAAACGTTTCAAACGGTTGTTGCGGATAATCACACGACGGTAAAGGTCGTTCAAGTCGCTCGTAGCGAAACGGCCACCGTCAAGCGGTACAAGCGGACGAAGTTCCGGCGGAATAACCGGAATCATCTTGAGGATCATCCATTCCGGTTTGTTGCGGCCTTTCGACGCACGGAATGACTCAACCACCTGCAAACGCTTCAACGCTTCTGTCTTGCGTTGTTGTGAAGAATCTGTATCGGCGCGGTGGCGCAATTCGTACGACAAAGAATCCAAGTCAAGATCCTTCAACAAGTCGTAGATGGCCTCAGCACCCATCTTACAGATGAATTTATTAGGATCGGAATCTTCCAAGTACTGGTTTTCTACAGGAAGACGGTCGAGAATTTCGAGGTATTCGTCTTCTGTAAGCAAGTCAAGACGGCTCAAATCCTCCTGACCTTCCAATGAGTTGGCAGCACCCGGTTGGATTACGATATATCTTTCATAGTAGATAACGGCATCGAGTTTCTTCGATGGCAAGCCAAGAAGATAACCGATTTTATTTGGCAATGAACGGAAATACCAAATGTGTGCAACAGGCACAACAAGCGCGATATGACCTGAACGCTCACGACGCACTTTCTTTTCGGTAACTTCAACACCGCAACGGTCGCAGACAATGCCTTTGTAACGGATACGCTTGTATTTGCCGCAATGACATTCATAGTCCTTCACAGGACCGAAAATGCGCTCACAGAACAAACCGTCGCGTTCTGGCTTGTACGTACGATAGTTGATTGTCTCGGGCTTGAGCACCTCACCGCAAGATCTTGAATGAATTTCTTCCGGTGATGCCAATCCAATAGTTATCTTCGAAAAGCTACTCTTTATTTTATTGTCTTTTTTAAATGCCATATTATTTTATTGCTTGTATAAAGAGTTAGATGTGCCGCCCTATTTTGCGGAATATGGCGACACACCATAGTTTTTTTATTCTAAGTTGATGCTAAGTCCAAGACCGCGCAGCTCGTGCAGAAGCACGTTGAGCGACTCAGGAATACCCGGTGTCGGCATAGGCTCGCCCTTGACGATGGCTTCATAAGCCTTGCTACGTCCGACAACATCATCACTCTTGATTGTCAGGATTTCCTGGAGAATGTGGGATGCGCCGAATGCTTCAAGCGCCCAAACTTCCATTTCTCCGAAACGCTGACCACCGAATTGGGCTTTACCACCAAGAGGCTGTTGCGTAATCAATGAGTACGGACCGATACTACGAGCGTGCATCTTGTCTTCAACCATGTGGCCGAGCTTCAGCATGTAGATGACACCTACTGTTGCAGGCTGGTCGAAGCGTTCGCCGGTACCACCGTCGTACAGATAAGTCTTACCGTAGCGCGGAAGGCCTGCCTTATCGGTCCATTCGTTCAAATCGTCGAGGCTTGCACCGTCGAAAATCGGAGTAGCGAATTTTTCGCCCAATTCACGACCTGCCCAACCAAGCACGGTTTCGAAAATCTGACCAAGGTTCATACGTGAAGGCACACCCAGCGGGTTCAGCACGATATCAACCGGAGTACCGTCGGCAAGGAACGGCATGTCTTCCTGACGCACTACGCGCGATACGATACCCTTGTTACCGTGACGACCGGCCATCTTGTCACCCACACCGATCTTACGCTTCTTGGCAACGTAAACCTTCGCCATCTGCATGATGCCAGAAGGGAGTTCGTCACCGATAGAAAGGTCGAATTTCTTGCGGCGGAGTTCAGCGTCGATTTCTTTCGACTTGCGGAGATAGTTCACAATCGTGTCGTGAATCATCTCGTTCTTGTGAGCGTCGGTTGTCCACTTGCTCAAGTTGATTGTATCGTATTCCTCGATTGCCTTCAATACAGAAACCGAGAATTTAACGCCCTTCGGAATAACTTCTGTTCCCAAGAAGTCCTTCACGCCCTGTGAAGTCTTGCCTTGAGTAAGAACAAGAAGTTTTTCAATCATGCGCGACTTCAATTCTACTTGCTTCAACTCATATTCTTCATCAAGCTTCGGAAGCATTGCGTTGGCTGCTTTGCCTTTTTTCTTGACAGCACGAGAGAACAAGTTTGTTCCGATAATAACACCCTTCAATGACGGAGAAGCCTTCAAGGAAGCGTCCTTAACGTCGCCTGCCTTGTCACCGAAGATGGCACGGAGCAGTTTTTCTTCCGGAGTCGGATCAGATTCGCCCTTAGGAGTAATCTTACCGATAAGGATATCGCCCGGAACTACGTGTGCTCCCACGCGGATGATACCACGTTCGTCCAAATCCTTCGTTGCGTCTTCGCTGACGTTAGGAATATCGGAAGTAAGTTCCTCCATACCACGTTTTGTTTCACGAACTTCGAGCGTGTACTCGTCAACGTGAACAGAAGTAAGGATATCTTCACGAACCATACGTTCGTTGAGCACGATAGCATCCTCGTAGTTGTAACCCTTCCACGGCATGAACGCCACTTTCAAGTTACGTCCGAGAGCAAGCTCACCCTGTTCGGTTGCATAACCTTCTGTCAGGATATCGCCTTTTTCTACGCGCTGACCCTTTGAACAGATCGGGCGCAAGTCGATAGTTGTGCTCTGGTTCGTCTTACGGAACTTAGGAATATTGTATTCTTTAACAGAATCTTCAAAGCTTACGAATTCTTCGTCTTCAGTACGGTCGTAGCGGATGCGGATGACGCTTGCATCGACAAATTCGATAACGCCTGCACCTTCGGCCATAATCTGAGTACGTGAATCGTGTACAAGTTGAGCTTCAATACCGGTACCCACAATCGGAGCCTCGCTACGAAGCAATGGAACTGCCTGGCGCATCATGTTAGAACCCATCAACGCACGGTTGGCGTCGTCGTGTTCCAAGAACGGAATCAAAGATGCCGCGATAGATGCAATCTGCATAGGCGATACGTCCATCAACTGTACTTCTTCAGGTGCAACTACAGGGAAGTCGGCGTCAAGACGCGATTTAACCTTGTTGCGGATAAACGTACCGTCGTCGTTCAACGGAGCGTTACCCTGAGCGATAATCTGGCCTTCTTCGATTTCAGCAGTGAGATAAGTCACATGGCTGTTGTCGAGGTCAACCTTACCGTTCTCAACCTTTCTATATGGAGTCTCGATAAATCCGAGATTGTTGATTTTAGCATAAACACACAGAGAAGAAATCAAACCGATGTTCGGACCTTCCGGTGTTTCAATCGGACAAAGACGACCGTAGTGAGTATAATGCACGTCACGAACCTCGAAACCAGCACGGTCACGGGAAAGACCGCCAGGACCGAGGGCAGACATTCTTCGCTTGTGAGTGATTTCGGCAAGCGGGTTAGTCTGGTCCATGAACTGAGAAAGTGCGTTAGTTCCGAAGAATGTGTTGATAACTGAAGAAATAGTCTTCGCGTTGATCAAGTCAATCGGAGTAAACACTTCGTTGTCGCGGACATTCATACGTTCACGGATAGTGCGGGCCATACGAGCCAGACCGATGCCGAACTGGTTGTAGAGCTGCTCGCCTACCGTACGTACACGACGGTTGCTCAAGTGGTCGATATCGTCAACATCCGATTTGGAGTTGATAAGTTCAATCAAGTATCTGATGATGGCAATGATATCCTCCTTCGTCAACACCTTCACCTCTTCAGGCACGTCGAGCGACAATTTCTTGTTGATACGGTAACGTCCTACCTCACCGAGGTCGTAACGTTTTTCCGAGAAGAACAAGTTAGTGATTACTTCGCGTGCGCTCGCATCATCGGGTGGTTCTGCGTTACGCAACTGACGATAGATATAGTGGATTGCCTCCTTTTCAGAGTTACTTGTATCTTTTTGGAGAGTATTGAAAATGATTGTGTAATCGCTCGTATTCACATCTTCCTTGTGCAGAAGCACTGTAGCTACGCCAGAATCAAGGATTTCCTGAATGTGTTCTTCCTCGATGATGGTTTCACGGTCGATAACTACGTCGTTACGCTCGATTGACACAACTTCGCCAGTATCCTCGTCTACAAAGTCTTCAACCCATGTTCTCAAAACACGGGCAGCGAGTTTTCTACCGACAATTTTTTTCAGGTTCGTCTTGTTAACCTTAATTTCCTCTGCCAGTCCGAAAATTTCGATGATGTCCTTATCGCTGTCAAGACCGATGGCACGCAACAATGTAGTTACGGGCAATTTTTTCTTACGGTCGATGTAAGCATACATCACGTTGTTGATGTCTGTAGCAAATTCAATCCAGGAACCTCTGAACGGAATGATACGTGCGGAATACAGCTTTGTTCCGTTAGCGTGAGTGCTTTGTCCGAAGAACACACCCGGTGAACGGTGAAGCTGGGAAACAACTACACGTTCTGCACCGTTGATGACGAAAGTACCCTTTTCAGTCATATACGGGATAGGGCCCAGATATACGTCTTGAATAACCGTGTCGAAGTCCTCGTGGTCCGGGTCAGTACAATAAAGCTTCAGCTTCGCCTTTAAAGGCACGCTGTAAGTAAGCCCTCTTTCAAGACATTCGTCAATAGTATAGCGTGGCGGATCGATATAATAATCTAAGAACTCGAGCACAAAATTGTTTCTTGTGTCGGCAATTGGAAAATTTTCCGCAAAAACCTTGTACAAACCTTCGTTCTTACGGCTCTCGAGAGCTGTGTCCAACTGAAGGAAGTCGCGGAACGACTTGAGCTGGACTTCCAAGAAGTCAGGATATGGCAACGGATTCTTTACGGATGCGAAATTTACGCGTGGTTTTGCTGTTGAAACTAACATGAAAATTAATATTAATTGAACCCGAAATTGAAAATAACACAAAAAGGTTAAGAATCGACGTAAGAGAGGATTCTTAACCTAATTACCTGAAATTCAGGCAATATTATTTAAGTTCAACTTCAGCGCCAGCTTCTTCGAGTTGCTTCTTCAAGCCTTCAGCGTCAGCCTTAGCCATGCCTTCTTTCAATACGCTAGGAGCACCGTCTACCATGTCCTTAGCTTCTTTCAAGCCAAGACCAGTCAACTCTTTAACGAGCTTAACGATAGCCAATTTGCTTGCACCAGCGCTCTTCAATACTACATCGAAAGAAGATTTTTCTTCAGCAGCAGGAGCACCAGCAGCTGGGCCAGCAGCAACAGCTACAGCTGCAGCAGCAGGTTCAATACCATATTCTTCTTTCAAAATTTGAGCAAGTTCGTTTACTTCCTTTACTGAGAGGTTAACTAATTGTTCTGCAAAAGCTTTTAAATCTGCCATTTTTGTATGATTTTTTTGTTGTTTTTGTAATTAAATTATTTGTTGGAAAGAGTTTCAAGAATACCATGCAACTTGTTGCCTGAAGATTGCAATGCAGAGATAACGTTCTTCGCCGGAGATTGAAGCAATGCAACAACATCTGCGATGAGTTCGTTCTTGCTCTTGATGCTTGCAAGTGTATCCAATTGATCAGCGCCTACGTAAGCTGTTTCCTCAACGTATGCAGCTTTCAATTCTGGCAACTTAACATCTCCTTTGCGGAATTCCTTCAGCGTTTTAGCCGGAGCGTTACCCACATTAGAGAACATCATTGCAGTAGTTCCGGTCAATACCGGGTACAATTCTGAGTAATCAACGTCTGATTTCTCCAACGCTTTCTTGAGAAGCGTATTCTTCACAACTACAAGCTTGATGTCAGCTTTGAAGCAGGCACGGCGCAATGCGCTAGTCTGCTCGGCATTCATGCCAGTTGTGTCAGTGAGATAAAAACATGCATACTCGTTGAGAGTAGATGCTATCTGATCTATAATAAGTGCTTTATCTTCCTTTCTCATGTTTCTCTAAATTAATTCGTTATTCAACAATTGATTTAGTGTCGATCTTAAGACCTGGACTCATAGTACTTGAAAGATAAATACTCTTCAGATATGTACCTTTAGCGGTAGCCGGTTTCAACTTAATCAACGTGTTGATAAATTCACGAGCATTTTCTGCCATTTGATCAGGTGTGAATGAAACCTTACCGATAGAAGCGTGTACAATACCGTTCTTATCTACTTTGAAGTCAATCTTACCTTGTTTTACTTCTTTAACTGCTTTAGCAACATCAGGAGTTACAGTACCACTCTTAGGGTTCGGCATCAAGCCACGAGGACCTAACACACGACCGAGGGCACCAATCTTACCCATGATTGCAGGCTGAGTGATGATAACGTCAACGTCAGTCCAACCGCCTTTGATCTTTTCGATGTACTCGTCAAGACCTACATAATCGGCGCCGGCTTCCTTAGCAGCTGCTTCTGCATCTGCCGAACAAAGCACCAAAACTCGTACTTGCTTTCCGGTTCCGTGAGGGAGTGAAACCACACCACGCACCATTTGGTTCGCTTTACGAGGATCAACACCAAGACGTACGTCAATATCAAATGAAGAGTCGAATTTAGTAAAGGTGATTTCCTTTAATTTCTCGGCAGCTTCCTTAAGAGTGTAAATCTTCCCAGCTTCAATCTTCGCTAAAGCTAACTTTTGATTTTTTGTCAGTTTACCCATGTCAATTGAAGTTTTTAATTGTTTTCAGGGAATGAACCCTTAACAGTGATACCCATACTTCTCGCTGTTCCAGCGACCATTTTCATAGCCGAGTCTAAAGTAAAACAGTTCAAATCCGGCATTTTGTCCTCAGCAATTGCTTTTACCTGTTCCCAAGTGATTTCAGCAATCTTTGAACGGTTCGGTTGAGCTGAACCGCTCTTCTTCTTAGACACTTCCAACAACTGTACTGCTACAGGAGGAGTCTTAACGATAAAGTCAAAGCTCTTGTCAGTGTAGTAAGTGATTACTACCGGAAGTACCTTTCCTGCCTTGTCCTGAGTGCGGGCATTGAATTGCTTGCAAAACTCCATGATATTAATACCCTTAGAACCCAAAGCAGGTCCTACAGGAGGTGATGGGTTTGCTGCACCACCTTTAATCTGCAATTTGATCTGTCCAGCAATTTCTTTAGCCATTTCTAATTGATTTTTTTGATAAGTTAATTATCACGGTTTAAAATCTTTGTGCGCAACCACAAAAATCATTCCCGCTCTACTTGCGAATTCTCCAACTCAATAGGTGTTTTACGGCCGAAAATCTTCACCATGACTTTCAGCTTTTTCTTTTCGTTGTTCACTTCTTCGATGATTCCCGTAAACCCGCTAAATGGCCCGTAGTTGACTTTCACAGTCTCTCCTACCATATAGTCGTTCACTCCTGCCTCGTTTGCTTCTTGAAGCTCGTCGGCAGTACCCAACATACGCTTAACCTCAGCAGGACGCAACGGTTCCGGTTTTGTGTCCGAACCCTTACCGCCCAGGAAGTCGATTACGTTTGTCGTATTCCGAAGAATATGAATAACCTCACCCTGCAAGTCAGCTTCTACAAAAACATAACCGGAATAAAGGGTGCGTTCTTTCACGACCTTCTTTCCTGCTTTTGTTGTTGAATAGATCTTTTCAGTAGGAATCAACACTTGGAAAACGTATTCTCCAAGAGAGGTGTTCTTGATTTGCGCATCGAGCAACTCTTTCACCTTAGCTTCTTTTCCTGATATGGCGCGAAGCACATACCATGCTTTTTTACTTTCAGCCATCGACATCTACTTTTAAATGCTGTAAATAGCGTGCATTGCCAAATCTATCAACTTGTCAACAGCAAAAATTACCAGCGACAGAATGATGGAAGCAACCATTACTATAACTGAGCTGTTAACCAACTGGCTTTTTGTTGGCCAAGAAACCTTATAAACCAATTCGTTATAAGATTCTTCTATATCCGTAAATAGTTTTTTAAATAGTTTCATTTCATTAATACTTGGCACAGGACGAGAGGCTCGAACTCCCGACACCCGGTTTTGGAGACCGGTGCTCTACCAACTGAGCTAGTCCTGTATAATAAGCCGGCTGTTGCCAGCCGGCTTGGATTATCATTAACTATATAAATTAGTCAAGAATTTCAGTGATCTGACCAGAACCTACTGTACGGCCACCTTCGCGGATAGCGAAACGAAGACCCTTATCGCAAGCTACCGGAGTGATCAACTTAACTTGGATAGTTACGTGGTCACCAGGCATAACCATTTCTACACCTTCCGGCAAAGTGATTTCGCCAGTTACGTCCAATGTACGGATGTAGAATTGAGGACGATAGTGGTTGTGGAACGGAGTGTGACGACCACCTTCTTCTTTCTTCAAGATATAAACCTGAGCCTTGAATTCGCTGTGAGGTTTAACCTGACCCGGGTGGCAGATTACCATACCACGTTTGATTTCGTTCTTGTCGATACCACGGAGCAACAAACCTACGTTGTCACCAGCTTCACCTTGATCCAACAGTTTGCGGAACATTTCAACGCCAGTTACAACAGACTTCTTGTCAGCACCCAAACCAAGGATTTGAACTTCGTCACCTACCTTGATAACACCAGCTTCGATACGACCTGTTGCTACAGTACCACGACCTGTGATAGAGAACACGTCTTCAACCGGCATCAAGAACGGTTTGTCGATGTCACGCGGAGGAAGTGGAATCCATGTGTCAACCGCATCCATCAATTCCATGATTTTTGCTTCCCATTTCGGTTCGCCGTTCAATGCACCAAGTGCAGAACCACGAATGATAGGAGTGTTGTCGCCGTCATATTCGTATGTTGAAAGAAGATCACGCATTTCCATTTCAACGAGTTCGAACATTTCTTCGTCGTCAACCATATCACACTTGTTCAAGAATACAACAAGACGCGGAACGTTTACTTGACGAGCAAGAAGGATGTGTTCACGAGTTTGAGGCATCGGACCGTCAGTTGCAGCAACTACGATGATAGCACCGTCCATCTGAGCAGCACCAGTTACCATGTTCTTAACGTAGTCAGCGTGACCCGGGCAGTCTACGTGTGCGTAGTGACGGTTAGCTGTTTCGTATTCTACGTGTGAAGTGTTGATTGTGATACCACGTTCTTTTTCTTCCGGAGCGTTGTCGATAGAATCGAATGAACGCAATTCAGAAAGACCTTGCTTTGCCAATACTGTTGTGATAGCAGCAGTCAAAGTTGTTTTACCGTGGTCAACGTGACCAATTGTACCGATGTTAACATGCGGTTTGGTTCTTTCAAATTTCTCTTTAGCCATAACTTTATGATTATTTATATGTTTAACTAATTCAAATATATATTTTTCCTGATTGAGCCGATGACGGGATTTGAACCCGTGACCTCTTCCTTACCAAGGAAGTGCTCTACCCCTGAGCTACATAGGCAAGTGTGTGGGCGAAGATGGATTCGAACCACCGAAGGCATAAGCCAGCAGATTTACAGTCTGCCCCATTTGGCCACTCTGGTATTCGCCCTGCGTTTTTGAGCCTCTTGTCGGATTCGAACCAACGACCCCGAGATTACAAATCACGTGCTCTGGCCAACTGAGCTAAAGAGGCATCTTTCGCTTCGCTTCAAGTCAGCATACAACTCAAAGCGAGTGCAAAGTTACGCAAATATTTTTATCTCCCAAATATTTTGTCGTTATTTTTTTGAAAAATTTCTCACTTATACACTTTTAACGTCCTCCGGCAAGTGCTTCGCCCTGCAACTTTTACAGCTCGCGAAACCCCGGAAATCATATCGCTGACATGGAAATATTCCAAGCGCAAAGATAACACTTTTCCGACACCCGAAAATGTTTCTTCGAAAAAATATTTCAACCCCAATCCGCCAGCCGAGGATTTACTCTTGATTGTGGAGTTTTGCTGACTCTTTGACGCTCTTCCCCACTGCCGCTTGAAATCCGTCCAAAGCCAAACACCGATTGCTTAACGGGAAAGGGGGCGGATGAAACCAAGCTCACCCGTCCCCCCTTGTTTCCGTCGTGGTTATGCCACAATATTATTTATTTCTTTTCTTTGAGTTTTACCAATTGACGGTCGAGAGCATCGATTGTCAAGTCGACAGCTTCTTCGAATGTGTCGGCCACTTTTGACGCAAACAGTTCGTCGGCATTTGGAACTGTCAGCTTGATAGCAGCCTCTTTGTTCATGGATGTTTCAGGTTTTACGACCTTCAAAGTCACTTCAAATGTAGCGATAGCCTCATTACGGCGTGCTAACTTCTGAGCTTTCTTGTTGATAAACTCTTCTAACTTGGTTGTCGCATCGAAATGGATGGCTTTAATCTTTACTTCCATATTACCCTCCTTTTTTTAGAGCTCTTGGATGAGCGTGTTTGTAGTTATTTTTCAATTCACTATATGTGATATGGGTATATACCTGCGTTGCCGCGAGCGACCCATGTCCCAATAATTCCTTAACGCTGTTCAGCTCCGCTCCGTTGTTGAGCATTGCCGAGGCAAACGAGTGCCGGAGCACGTGGGGCGAACGCTTTGCCTGCGTCACTTCCGACAGTACGCCCGTCACCACATTATAGACGAGCGAAGGATACACCCTCCTGCCAGCCGCCGTCACAAACAGTTCCTCGGTCGAACCTTCGGCCACTTCCGACCGCAACTTGCGGTACAGTTCAATCAGCCCGCCCAGTTCCTTTCCGAATGGAACTATTCTATCTTTATTACGCTTACCGTGCACCTTTAGTTCACCGGAATCGGTATTTACATCCGAATTTTTTAAAGAAATCAGCTCTGCCCGCCGGATTCCGGTCTCGTAGAACATTGCCACCATCAACCTGTTGCGCACTTCCGTAAAATCGGTTTCGTCAAAAGGACTGTCGAGCACCTGATCCATACCCTTTTCCCTGACAAAAACCGGCAGCACCTGCGGCAGCTTTGCCATGGGTATGTCGACCACCGGACTGTCGGCCACCACCCCGCGCTTCAACAGGAACTTATAAAAAGCGCGCAGCGACTGCACCTTGCGCCGTACCGAACGCACCGAAAATCCGGAACTGTTCAGCGAATACACCCACGCCCGTACATCGGCAACCGTAACGCTGGCGGCATCAAAGGTTTCCTTATCCGCCGACAGGAATTCTACAAACTGGCTCAAGTCCTTACTATAAGACAAAACGGTATGAACCGAATAATTCAGTTCATACCGTATATATTTTAAGAATGAGTCAATCTGCATAGTTTCTGGTGTTAATCTACACCTACGAATTTATGCAATATTTTTGACAATTCCAAATAAAGAAGGATTTTTATTCTTCTACTGAACGCAATTTTTGAACGTAGATAGCCTTCATCATCTTCTTGCGGTTAGCAACAGATGGTTTTTCGAATGCTTGACGGCTACGAAGTTCTTTTACGATACCAGTCTTTTCAAATTTTCTTTTGAATTTCTTCAATGCTTTTTCAATGTTTTCGCCTTCTTTTACTTGTACAATAATCATTTTATTTCAGTTTTAATAGTTTTCAAAATTTTGTTTATTGGGGGTGCCTAAAAACTTTCCCTGCAAAACGGCACCGCTTCTGCAGGAATTTTGAAGGGAACAAGCCCTCACCTATAATATGTTATTCGTTCTTCTTTCTAACAGTAGGTCTGTACAACCTCCTCTCTTTTATTTGCGGTCGCAAAGTTAGAAAATATTTTTGAATTACAGCCACATAACGACAAATTATTTTTCTTTTTTTATTCAAAGCGGGTCATCAAATCCAACAAACAGCACCCTTCACCGCCTCCAATAAACAATGAAAGCTCTAAGAGATATTAAAAGTCAGATAAAGCTTTGCCATTTGGAAGTTTATATCTATTTTTGAATAAAACAAGACCTGGCATGAACAGAGCGGCAATTACCATAGCAGCTATCCTCCTTTCCGTCGGCAGCGCAACAGCCCAGGAAAGCACAGGCGACCTTTCAAAAGACCGCCCTAATTTGGAATGGCCGCAAGCCAGCATTCAACCCTATTCGCTGAATTTTGAAATGCCGAAATTCATCGAGCAGAAAGACACAGCCTCCACAGCTACTGCCATACAGCTCAACAGTCCGACATTCGCCCGTAAGCTGCAACTTGAGCCAGAAGCCCCCAAGTTCCGTTTCAACCAGAATCCCTACGCCTTCGACTTTAACACATCAGGCGCCATAGCGACATGGGACAACGGTGCCCTTATCGGTGCCGGAAACCGCACTACGCTTCCGGGCCTCTATTCCAACCAACAAGCATCATTTTCCGCCGTTCAACAGTTCGGCGACCTCACCCTTTCGGCAGGTGTTTCCGCCGACCGCTACCAGATGTTTCAGGGCCCCGACCGGCTTCGCACGCAATTCGGCGTACACGGCAACCTGTCCTACCGGTTCTCCGACAATCTGTCGCTCCATCTGTTTGGCTCCTACTATAATCAAAATCCCTTTTATACCGTCGGTGCCCTCCCCTACATAAACACGACAAACTTTGGCGGATATTTTGATGTGGGAATGGGCGAACATTTCGGCATGATGCTCGGAGGCCAGGCCACATACGACACAATGACCCGGCGTATGCTGGCGGCTCCCATCGTGATGCCCTATGTGAAAATCAATGACGTGAAACTCGGCGTTGATGTCGGCTGGCTTATCCGCGACCTGCTGATCGACGCATTTGCCCCCGACTATCAACGGCAAAATCCGACCATCGCTCCGCCCGTCGCGCCTATGCCACCTATCCGTTAAACTCCGCACAACATTTCTTCATTCATTAACATAACCTAATCATTATGAAAACCAAAACTTTAACCTACTGGCTTATCCTATGTCTGTTGCCCATTTTGTCCGGCTGCGACAACGGTGAAGACATTATTTGGGACTTCAACACACGAAGCATCATGCTGAAAGTTGTCAATGCTTCCGGACAGAACATGTTGGACGAAAGCACCGCCAACGGATGGAAGGCGGAAGACATCTCTGCCACCTACAAAGACGAGAATTACCCTTGCGCCATTGTCGACAATCCGCTCTACGAGCCCAATTCAGGAATTCAAACTCGAGATATGCCGGCCTTTATGCTCGGCTTGCGCACATCCACCGAAAAGCAGAACCGTATTCTGTACTTCGGAGACTTCACACCTACAAACTATTACCAGAACACACCAATAACCTACCATTGGCCCGACGGCACTACCACTACCATCACTTTCGACTTTTACATTATATGGAAATCGAAAAACGATCCGGTAGTAGTATTCAAATGCTACCAGAACGGAAAAGAACTCACTCAGGACAAAGGCGTAATCACCATTCAGAAATAACGCTACAACACAAACGCAGGCGCTCCCAACAAGGAACGCCTGCGCTATTTATTATGTACGGCAACAATCCGTAAACCGTAAACTATACACTATTCAGCCTTCGGCTCGTCTTCTTCGTACCACTTGGAGTACATCAAATAATTGCGGGCAATACGCTGGTTGATTTCGCGTCCCTGCACCGGATCTACCATTTTCTTGAATTTGGCAGGTACACCCATCCACAGTTCGTGAGGGCCAATCTTCGTGTTCGGCGAAACTACGCTGCCGGCAGCCACCAATGCACCCTCGCCAACCTCAACACCGTCGAGAAGCACAGAACCCATACCAATCAAAGCCAAATCGTGAATTTTGGCGCCATGGATAGTTACATTGTGACCAATCGAAACATCGTCACCGATTTCGATTGTCGACTTCTGATACAGCGTATGGAGCACAGAACCGTCCTGAATGTTCACACGGTTTCCGATTTTAATGGTGTTCACATCGCCACGCAGCACGGCGTTGAACCAAACGCTGCATTCGTCGCCGATTGTCACCTCGCCCACGATTGTGGCGTTTTCGGCAATAAAGCAGTCCTTGCCGATTACCGGCGTAAATCCTCTTACTGATTTAATTAAAGCCATATTTCTATATTTTTATTTTTTCAGTTCTTTTGTCTTTTCGTTCAGCCAAGCCTGCTGTTCGGCATTGAGATACGGAGTCAGACGCTCGCGCACTGTCTTGTGATAGTTGTTCACCCATGCCAGTTCTTCGTCCGACAGCATTGCCAAGTCAATCAGTTTGCTGTCATAGGGGAACAATGTCAGCACCTCAAAGTTCATGAATTTGCCGAATTCTTCCGTTTCGCGGTAATTGCGTGCAAGTACAAGGTTCTCGATGCGGATACCATGCTTGCCGGCTTTATAAAGGCCCGGTTCGTCGGAAGTAATCATGCCTTCCACCAGCACTGCCGGATTTTCGTTCAAACGAATATTCTGCGGACCTTCGTGCACATTCAGGAAGTGGCCTACACCATGTCCCGTTCCGTGCCAGTAAGTCATGCATTCTTTCCACAGGAACTGACGGGCAAGCGCATCCAACTGGCTGCCGCGTGTTCCTTCCGGGAATATGGCAGAACCAAGAGCTACATGGCCTTTCAATACCAACGTATAGTCATGGCGTTCTTCTTCTGTCGGAGTGCCCAAAGCCACCGTACGGGTGATGTCGGTTGTTCCGTCAAGATATTGCGCACCTGTATCAACAAGCAAGAGTCCTTCCGGCTTCAAATCAGAAGCAGATTCCTCCGTTGCTGAATAGTGCACAATGGCACCGTGTTCCTGATACCCCGGAATCATTCCGAAGCTTTCGCCACGATAGAGCGGACTTTCCGAACGGAATTCAATTGCCTTTGCAGCAACGTCAAGTTCGTTTACACCGCCTTCAGCCACTGCTTTTTCAAGCCACATGTAAAGTTTCACCAATGCAGCTCCATCACGTTCCATGGCCTTGCGCGTGCCTTCAATCTGCACTTCGTTCTTGACAGCCTTCGGCAATGCCACCGGTGAAGCGGCATAAACCACTCCGCAATTGAGAATCCAGCGGGCTACTGTGTCGCTTGTCTTGTTCGGGTCGAGCATAACGGTCACATTCTTCAGCTTGCCGAGGAATTCCTGCAATCCGTCGTAAGGCAACACCTCGATATTGCATGACTTCAGATATTCGGCAGCTTTTGCGTCCACCTTGCGCGGATCGATGAACAGCACGTTGCGGTCTTCCGAAACGTAGGCATAGGAAATGGCTACCGGATTATAGTCCACATCGTTGCAGCGGATATTGAAAATCCAGGCAATTTCATCAAGAGCAGAAAGCAACAGGGCTTCCGCACCTTGCTTCTCCACCTCGGCCAACACACGTTCAATCTTGCTCTCCGTGCTTTCGCCGGCGTATTGCACCTCGTGTTCAAAAATCGTACCCAGAGGCAATTCCGGACGGCCTTCGTAAATGCCCTTAAATGGGTCGAAATCGGCGGCAAAGCGGAAACCGTTTTCTCCACAGAACTGCTCCAGACGACTGGCTTGAACCAATGAGAACAAACGTCCGTCAACGGCCAGCACATCGTTTTCACCCAAATGTTCGGCAAGCCATTCGTTGATAGTCGGCTCGCCCGGCATATCTTCCTTATATAATACAACACCTGAATCGGCAAGCTGAATTTCAGCCTGCAGGAAATAGCGGGAATCCGTCCAAAGTCCGGCAGCATCAAGCGTAACGACAGCCGTACCGTTCGAACCCGTAAAACCGGTCACCCAATCACGCAGTTTCCAATGGTCGTTCACATATTCACTCTGGTGAGGGTCAGTACCCGGCACAATCACTGCGCTGACGCGTTTGCTACGCATAACTGCACGCAGTGCTTCCAAATTATTCACAGTTTCTTTCATATCTGGTTGTTATTATTTGCAATCAAGCATCTGCAAACTTACACAAAAATTGCCAAAACATTGCACCTAATTTATAAAAAAAGAGCACGCCCAACGGACGTGCTCCACAAATATTTTCTACGGACAGAATCTCCGGTTATTCAAATGCTATCTTAAGCTGGTCCAAACAGAAATATCCCGGAGTGTTCATACCCCACATTCCTGAATCACTGGAATCCATACGGATAAACATATATTTCAGCGGACCTTCCTTGCCAAGAGCGGAAAGGTCAACCACCTGCCAGTCCTTCACCATTACCCATTCGCTTTCATTTTCCGAACGATAGTCGGCCAAATAGCAGTCAACCGGGCCAACAACTTCACCCGATGCAGAGTAACCGTAGAACTGAACCTTGAACCAGTCGCCGCTTGCAAACTTCGCACTGAAAGCGCTACCGTTTTTCATCACATAATAAGAATAGGAACTATTGTTCACACAAACGGATTCCGGAGTAAAGTTTGTATTACCGTTATTGTATGTAATACGCAACGACGAAGCTTCCGGATCATCCATCGAGTCCATAGTGTTCCAGCAAGCTACAAGATACGGAGTGCCTACACCCGAAACACCGCCGCCACTCATCACGTTCCACTGATGTTCCAACCAGTTTCCGTCGGAATAGTCAGCCATATCCTGCGAACGGCTCGGACAGAAACCGAACCAGTAATTTCCATATTCAGAAGCGATACCCTGATGTGAGAACTGCACATTCTGGCAAGTCACATCACCCATGTCAGGATTCAAGCATTCTTTCCACACTCCACTTTCATTGTATTCAAATTGAGAATACACCATATCCACTGTCAACGTATTGTCGGGCTCATTTTTGTCGCACGACACAAAAGCGACTGACGACAGAACAGCCGCACTCATCAATACTTTTCTAAACATCTTACTCATAACACTTTTATTTTATCATTTCAATTTTTCTGTTTTAAACCAGTTCTATCTGTTCTACTTCGACCGGTTCGTCAAGGAACACGGAAGCCATCGAACAGAATTTTTCAGCCGACTCGGTTGTCAGATAACGGCAACTGCCACCCTTTCCGCAACGTTCGTCCATTTCCGGATGGCGGCGCAAATAATCCTTCAGACTTTCGGCAATGATATGGCCCTGACGGATAACGGTCACGCCTTCCGGCATATATTTCATGATTTTGGAATACAGCAACGGATAGTGGGTACAGCCCAGAATGACGGTATCAATGCCCTTTGACTGAGCAAAAAGTTCACGGACATATTTTTCCACAAAATAATCGGCCCCGTCAGAATTCGATTCCTGATATTCAACCAAAGGCACCCACATCGGACACGCCTGTCCGTAAGTGCGGAACGAAGGATACATCTTCTCAATCTCCATTGGATAGCTCTGGCTCTGAATTGTACCGGCAGTTCCCAATATGCCGACTTCGCCGCTTTTCGACACTTCGCCAAGCATCTCCACCGTCGGACGGATAATGCCAAGCACCCTGCGCTTTGGATCAATTTTAGGCAAATCGTTCTGCTGGATAGTACGCAAAGCCTTCGCCGAAGCCGTATTACAAGCCAAAATAACCAGCTGACAACCTTGACTGAAAAGATAGCGTACAGCCTGTAGCGTAAACTTGTAGACAACGTCAAACGAGCGGCTGCCATAAGGCGCACGCGCATTGTCACCTAAATAGATATAATCATATTCGGGCAAACTTTTTCTGATTTCTGACAAGATGGTCAAACCGCCGTAACCCGAATCAAACACTCCTATCGGTCCTGTTTTCATAAACATTCCATTCACGCCACCCCTCACCAAACAAGCAAAACGAAGTGGCTTTCATTAAGAAATAAACAAAATTTCAACGGACAAACTTACAAAAAAATCCTTGAGTGCAACGGTTTATTATAAAAAAAGTGCGAAACCCGTCTAAAAAAACGAATCAAAAATTGTCCTGTTTTTCTCAATTTGCAATTTATAAGGTGACGAGTTCACTCACAAAATCACATAAAACACGCGTTATCCGGAAAATTTCCGTAACTTTGTGAAATTGGAGGGTTTTCTCTATGAACACTACTCTGAACATAAAAGCAACAACAAGCTACAAAAAACTAAACCAACCAACGATATGAAAGGAATCGTTTTAGCCGGTGGTTCGGGAACAAGACTTTACCCAATCACAAAAGGCGTCAGCAAACAGATGCTGCCTGTGTTCGACAAACCGATGATTTATTATCCCATCTCGGTACTGATGATGGCGGGTATCCGCGAAATACTCATCATCTCCACGCCCTGCGATTTGCCGGGATTCAAACGCCTTTTGGGCGACGGCTCGGATTTCGGTGTGCGCTTTGAATATGCCGAACAACCATCTCCCGACGGACTGGCCCAGGCATTCCTGATTGGTGAGGAATTTATTGGCAATGACTCGGTCTGCCTGGTTCTGGGTGACAACATATTTCACGGTAACGGACTGACAAAACTGCTCCACGAAGCCGTATATTCAGCAGAAAAAGAACAAAAAGCCACCGTGTTCGGCTATTGGGTAAGCGACCCTGAACGCTATGGCGTTGCAGAATTCGACAACGACGGCAACTGTCTGTCAATCGAAGAGAAACCGGCACAGCCAAAATCCAATTATGCCGTTGTTGGTCTATATTTCTATCCGAATAAAGTCGTTGAAGTAGCTAAAAGCATCAAGCCGTCGGCTCGCGGAGAACTGGAAATTACATCTGTCAACCAACGTTTCCTCGAAGATAAGGAATTGAAAGTACAGACTTTGGAACGTGGCTTTGCTTGGCTCGATACGGGCACACATGATTCTTTGGCTGAAGCGTCCACTTATGTGGAAGTCATCGAAAAGCGTCAGGGACTGAAAATTGCCTGCCTTGAAGGCATTGCCTTCCGAAAAGGCTGGATTACAGCCGACAAGATGCGAGAGCTCGCCCAGCCGATGATTAAAAACCAGTACGGACAATATCTGCTGAAGGTTATCGATGAGTTGGAGCGTTACGGAAAAAGTAATCTCGATTAATTTTGACATAAACAATATGGAAGTAATCAAAACAAACATAGAGGGCGTGGTAATTATCGAACCGCGCATTTTCCGCGATGAGCGGGGATATTTTTTTGAATCATTCTCACAACACGAATTCCAGGAAAAAGTGTGCAACACGGTGTTCGTACAGGACAATGAAAGCAAGTCAAGCTACGGCGTGCTTCGCGGTCTGCATTTCCAGAAACCGCCTTATGCACAGTCAAAACTGGTGCGCGTCATCAAAGGTGCCGTGCTCGACGTGGCAGTCGACATCCGCAAAGGTTCTCCGACATTCGGACAGCATGTGGCCGTTGAACTGACCGAGGACAACCACCGCCAGTTCTTCATTCCGCGCGGCTTTGCCCACGGCTTCAGCGTGCTCACCGATGAAGTGATTTTCCAATACAAGTGCGACAACTTCTATGCTCCGCAATCGGAAGGCGCACTCGCATGGGACGACCCCGACCTCGGCATTGACTGGCGTCTGCCGGCCGAAAAGGTGATTCTATCTGAAAAAGACCGCCACCACAGCCGTCTGAAAGACGCAGATTGGCTGTTTGACTTTAACGAAAAACTTTATTAAACGATGAATATACTTGTAACCGGCGCAAACGGACAACTCGGCAACGAAATGCGTATCGTTGCAAAAAACAGCGTCGACAACTACATTTTTACCGACGTTGCGGAACTCGACATCACCAATGCTGAAGCAGTGGAAAAGATGGTCATGGATAATGACGTAAAAGTCATCATCAACTGCGCCGCCTATACAAACGTCGACAAGGCAGAGGACGACAGCGAATTTGCTGAAATCCTCAACGCAAAGGCTGCCGAAAATCTGGCAGTGGCAATGAAGAAGAACGATGGTCTGCTCGTTCATGTGTCAACCGACTATGTGTTCGGCGGAACAAAGAACAACACACCTTGCAAGGAAGACGAACCGGCCAACCCGACAGGTGTCTACGGCGTGACAAAACTTCACGGCGAACAGGCAATCATTGCTTCCGGCTGCCGCCACATCATCATCCGCACGGCATGGCTTTACAGCGAATTCGGAAAGAACTTCCTGAAAACGATGCTCAACCTTACGGCTACGAAACCTCAGCTGAAAGTGGTGTTCGACCAGGTGGGCACACCGACTTATGCCTACGACCTTGCACTCGCCATCTTCGACATCGTTGAAAACCGCAAGTACGAAGGCAACGACGGCGTTTACCACTACTCCAACGAAGGTGTATGCTCGTGGTTCGACTTCACAAAGATGATAGCCGAATATGCAGGCAACACGCAATGCGACATTCAGCCTTGCCACAGCGACGAATTCCCGTCGAAGGTAGTGCGCCCGAGCTATTCCGTGCTCGACAAGACAAAAATCAAAGCCACATTCGGCACCGTTGTCCCCTACTGGACCGACTCGCTGAAAGTTTGTATGAACAACCTAAGAAACATGGAATAATGAGCAACTTCAAAAGAAATATCATCATCACCGGCGGTGCCGGCTTTATCGGCTCACACGTTGTACGTCTTTTCGTCAACAAATATCCCGATTATCATATCATCAACCTCGACAAACTGACCTACGCCGGCAACCTTGCCAACCTCAAGGACATCGAGGACAAACCGAACTACACGTTCGTAAAGGCCGACATCTGCGACTTCGACACTATCCTATCGCTGATGAAAGAGCACAACGTCGACGGAATCATCCATCTGGCAGCAGAAAGCCACGTGGACCGTTCCATCAAGGACCCGTTCACTTTTGCACGCACAAACGTAATGGGAACGCTGAGCCTGCTCCAGGCAGCGAAACTCTACTGGGAATCGCTTCCTGAAAAATACGAAGGCAAGCGCTTCTACCACATCTCCACCGACGAAGTCTACGGCGCATTGGAAATGACGAATCCGGAAGGCATCAAGCCGCCGTTCTCTACCACAGCCTCTTCATCGGAACACCACCTCGCCTACGGCAAGGACTTCTTCTACGAAGACACGAAATACAACCCGCACAGCCCGTATTCAGCTTCAAAGGCATCGAGCGACCACTTTGTGCGTGCCTTCCACGACACTTACGGCATGCCGACCATCGTGACCAACTGCTCGAACAACTATGGACCTTATCAGTTCCCTGAAAAGCTGATTCCGCTGTTCATCAACAATATCCGCCAGCGCAAGCCGCTTCCGGTTTACGGCAAGGGCGAAAACGTACGCGACTGGCTCTACGTAGTTGACCACGCACGCGCCATCGACCTGATTTTCCATGAAGGCAAAATTGCCGAAACCTACAACATCGGTGGCTTCAACGAATGGAAAAACATCGACATCATCAAGGTCGTAATCAACACCGTCGACCGTCTGCTCGGCCGTAAGGAAGGCGAGGACATGGACCTCATCACCTACGTTACCGACCGTGCCGGCCACGACATGCGCTACGCCATCGACTCCACCAAGCTTCAGAAAGAGCTCGGTTGGGAACCGTCGCTCCAGTTCGAGGAAGGCATCGAAAAAACTGTACGCTGGTACCTCGACAACCAGGAATGGATGGACAACATCACCTCCGGCGACTACGAAAAGTATTACGAGGAAATGTATCGAAACAGATAAACAACAATTGCATTATAGGATAGCGGAGTTAAAAAGCTCCGCTATTTTTGTATATAAACGAAAATAGCAGGAAAGAAGAAAAAAATCTCGATTCTCCCCTTTCCTGTTATTCCAATTCACTATTACCCTTGTAACAACAACTAAGATTTTTATTTAATAGTACATTATCATCGGCTAAGGAATCCGACAATAATGGTAACACTACTTTAATCCTATTTTTTAGCTGTGACAAAAGTAACATATATTATTCTCTTCAGATAATTATTTTCTATGTTTTGCAACACAAATAGGTATATACATAAAAAAAGTTACTAATCTCACGACTAATAACCTTCTCACCTTAAAATTTAATACCATGAAAAACTGGTACAAAGATATAGTATTATGTTTTACAACATACTTTTTTTACCAACTTTTTTCACCGCATAAACAAAGTTTAATCGCAGTTTACATATTTTTACTGTATTTACAGCCAAAATAACAAAAACATAACAAAAGCGCAACTTTCATTGCATTTTGCTACACATTAAAACATCGTGCAGAAATAAAAAAACAGAGCGATTTATCACAAACCGCCCTGATTATGTTGGTATGCAATCGGACTCCTATACAAATATGTCTAACCCACTATATTCATAAGGACACATACCACTTGCTGTCTAAACTTCCCTAAAGAATTTGACAATTCTGCAAAATTAAATTTACTCAGTGTTGATCAGTATCAATTATGCAAATACAAACCCTATTCTCTTGTGGAGTAGAAAAAGGTTGTTCTGTATCACCCTTTGAAGAAACAATAATCCGACTGGAAGAAACACCCTTGTCAACCAAGGCCTGTCTCACCGCATCGGCACGTTTTCTTGAAATCTTCATATTATAATCAGCCGTACCCGTCTGCTTGTCAGCATATCCGGTAACAAGCACCTTCAAACTTCCATCTTTTTCCAACATTTCGACAATTTCATCAACCACCGGCAATTGCGAACTGCGGACCTTTGCAGAATTCAGCGAGAAGATTACATTACGAGTCACCTTTTCAGCGACAGCCTCTTCAGCTGGCACATTAGACTCTTTTGCAACTTCCACCAATGGCATGGCTTCTTCCTGTTTCTGTTCTGCAACAGGCAAAGGAAGCTCTTCTTCAGCAACCGGCTGCGGCTGTGATTTCTTATCTTTACCCAATCGGATAGAAACACCACACAATAAATTAACGTGAGTTCGGTATAAGAAAATCTTTAAAAAAGTTGTGGGAATGAAATATTTTTAGTACCTTTATAGTTGATAATCAATAAGTTACATAAAACATTCATTCCCATGACAGATGCAAATT
>OJKC01000475.1_pt1 | contig 34453 bp, 32 predicted proteins | sample 1596401 | NCBI WGS metagenome assembly OJKC01 (sample SAMEA4350162, study PRJEB24818) | metagenome | biome: human; feature: gut; material: faeces | place: Denmark | collected 2013-09 | reverse complement strand
GTAAATTCGAGCTGAAATTGGCTGCAAAAACGCCCGCATGCTGACGCATGCGGGCGTTTTTTCGGTCGATTTCAGCCGGATAGACACAGGCAAAACCGTGTGTTTTCTTGTGTCAGGCGGCCTTTAGGCGTTCTTTTTTTGCTTATTTCGCCAGCCGCCGGGTGGTGCCGAAGTACCACGCGCCCAGCCCGTCGCTGACCGCGCCGATGACGTTCTCCGCCATCTGGTACGGCTGCTGCCGCCCGTAGAGGGGCACCACATTGGCGCTGTCCAGCAGCAGACCCTCCGCATCCTTCAGATAGGCGTCCCGCGCCTCGTCGGAGGTGCTGGCGGCCGCCACGCGCATGAGGATGTCATAGGCGTTCATGCCGATCTGCGCGTAGTTGCAGCTGTTGCCGCTGCGCCACATGTCCAGATACGCCGCCGCATCGTTGTACAGCGCGGTGATCTCCGTCAGCGCCAGCGTGAACTCGCCCCCGTGCAGCAGCTGGTCAAATTCCTCCTCGTCGGCGCTTTGCAGCGTCACGTCGATGCCCAGCGTGTCACGCCACACCTGCTGCAGCTGCCGCGCCAGCGTGGTCTGCGCCGGTGTGCTGCGGTGCAGCAGCGTCACCGTGCCCAGAGAGGCAATGACCTCCGGCCGGGTGAAGCCCGCCTCCCGCAGCAGCGTAACGGCCTGCTGCTGCCGCTGCTGGTAGGTGTCCGGGTCATTGTCGATGACCGCACCGTTGACCTGACGGAAGTCGCCGCCCTCGGCGGTGCGGATGCCGTGGGGCACCAGCCCCTCCGCCGGGATGAGATCCCCGTCCGCCATGGCCTTCACCACCGCCGCGCGGTCGATGGCCAGGCTCATGGCCTGCCGCAGGCCATCCCGCTCCATGTTGGTGGCCATCTGGTTAATGAGCAGCACGCCCACCGTGGGGTCGCCGCCGGTCTGCCCGCCCTCGCCGGCGGCGCCGATGACCACGTCCACGCTGCCGGCGGCCTTGGCCGCCTCCGCCGTGCTGCGGAACAGGATCTCAATGCGGTCGGGCAGCGTCCGCCGGGCGTCGTAGTGGTCGGTCTGCTTCACCAGCGTCAGGATCTGGCTGTCGTTCCAGTCACCGGCGCGGCGGAAGGGTCCGTTGCCCACGAACCAGGTACGGCTGCCCGCCCAGTCCTCGCCGCTCTCCACCGCGGCGCGCTGCACCGGCATGGTGGCCGGGGCGGTACACACGCTCTCCAGAAAATAGGAGCAGGCGGCGCTGAGCGTCACCACAAACGTCCGCTCGTCCTCCGCCGCCACGCCCAGCGCCTCGCTGTCGCCGGCAGCGGCGTCCTCGTAGCCCTGCACCATGGACAGGATGGACGCGTTGGGGCTGGCCGTCTCCGGCGACACCAGCCGCCGCCACGCGTAGACGAAGTCCTCCGCCGTCACCGCAGTGCCGTCCGACCATTTGGCGTCGCCGCGCAGATGGAAGGTGTAGGTCTGGGTGCCGTCCTCGTTGTCCTGCTGCTGGCAGGACTGGGCGGCGGCGGACACCGCGCCCTCGTCGGTGAGGCGGTACAGATTGTCGAACAGGTGCAGCACCGCCGTGCGCTCCGCCGGGGTCGTGGCCAGCGCCGGATCCACCGTGGTCACGCCGCCGGTCATGACCACCGACACCTTGACCTCGTCGTTGGGATCCCCACCGCAGCCCGCCAGCAGCGATGCCGCCATGCAAAGGGTCAGCAGCAGCGCCGCCGCCCGTCTCCAATGTCTCATGCGAATTTCCTCCGGGAACAGATTTTCCTCCATTATATACGGTTTCGGTCAAAAAGTAAAGCCGCCCGGATGGGCGGCTCTTCTTTTGTGGGAAATGGGGGTCTATTCCGGTGTAAGGGCGGACAGAGTCGTCCGCCCCTACGAAAGTTCTTCTGCGCCTTACTCCTCGATCAGCAGCTGGGCGATCTGCACGGCGTTGGTGGCCGCGCCCTTGCGCACCTGGTCGCCGCAGCACCAGATATTCAGGCCGTTGTCGCTGGTCAGGTCGTCGCGGATACGTCCCACGAACACCAGATCCTGGTCGCTGGTCTCCAGCGGCATGGGATAGCGCTTGTTGGCCAGATCGTCCACCAGCTTGCAGCCGGGGGCGGCGGCGATCAGCTCACGGGCGCGCTCCACGCTGATCTTCTCCTTGGTGCGCACCACGATGCTGACGCTGTGGCTACGTACCACCGGCACGCGCACGCAGGTGCAGCTGACCTTCAGCTCCGGCAGATGCATGATCTTGCGCCCCTCGTTCTGCATCTTCATCTCCTCGGAGGTGTAGCCCTCGAAGGCCTCTCCGCCGATCTGGGGGATGACGTTGTAGGCGATCTGGTACTGGAACACCTTGGGCTGGACGCTCTTGCCCTCCCGCAGCAGCTCTACCTCGTCCATCAGCTCAATGGGGCCGCCGGCGCCGGCACCGGACACCGCCTGATAGCTGCTGGCCACGATGCTCTCGATGGGGCTGTCGTGGTTCAGGGCATTGATGGCCACCAGCGAGACGATGGTGGTGCAGTTGGGGTTGGAGATGATGCCCTTGTGCTTCTTCACGTCCTGGGGGTTGATCTCCGGGACGATCAGGGGCACATTGGGATCCATGCGGAAGGCGCTGGAGTTGTCCACGAACACGGCGCCCGCCTTGACGATGGCCGGAGCGAACTTCTTGGCGATGTCGTTCTCCGCCGCGCCCAGCACGATGTCCATGCCCTCAAAGGCCTCATCACAGGCCATCTCCACGGGGATATCGTGTCCCCTCCAGTGGACGGCCTGCCCCACAGAGCGCTGGGAGGCCAGCAGGTGCAGCTCGCTGATGGGAAAGTCTCGCTCGGCCAGCACCTTCATCATCTCGCGGCCTACTGCGCCGGTCGCGCCCAGAATAGCAACTTTATACTGTTTCATAGTGATTACTCCTTTATTTATTTATTGTCTCCGACGGCCTGCCCAAAACCGGCGGTTTGAGTCTCCTTAGCGCAACGAAGTATGAACGCAGGAGACGCGCTTTACTTCACAAAGCTGTTGTACAGCACCCGTATAGCCTTTTCAAAGTCGGTGCTGTCCACACCCACGATGATGTTCAGCTCCTCGGGGCCCTGGGTGATCATGCGGATGTTGATGCCGTTTTCACCCAGCTTGCCGAAGATCTTGCCGGAGGAGCCGGGCTGGAAGGCCATCTTCCGGCCGACCGCCGCCACCACCGCCATGCCGTCGGTGACGTGCAGGCCGTCGGGCTTGATCTCCTTTTCCATGTCGCCCAGCGCCTGATAGAGATACGGCGCGGCCTTGGCCGTCTCCACCACCAGCGACACGGAGTCGATGCCGGAGGGGATATACTCCACGTTGATGTGGTAGCGCTCCAGTATCTCCAGAATGCGGCGGATGGCGCCCAGCTCCGAGGACATGCCGTTCTTGGTCAGGGTGATGACGGAGAAGCCCTTCTTTCCGGCGATACCGGTGATCATGCTGCCGCTGAGCTTTTCCGCCTCGGTGTCGTCAAACGTCTCGCGGATCATGGTGCCGGGGTGCTCCGGCTGGTTGGTGTTGCGGATGTTCAGGGGGATATTCTTCTCCCGCACCGGGGAGACGGTGCCCTCGTGGAGCACCTGCGCGCCGATGTAGCTCAGCTCGCGCAGCTCCGCGTAGGTGATGCGCTCGATGGGGCGCGGGTCGGGCACGATCTTGGGATCGGCCATCAGGAAACCGGACACGTCCGTCCAGTTCTCATACACGTCGGCATCCAGCGCCGCCGCCGCCAGCGCGCCGGTGATGTCGCTGCCGCCGCGGGAGAAGGTGTGGATGCTGCCGTCGGGCAGCACGCCGTAGAAGCCGGGGATGACCACCCGGCGGCCGGAGGCCGCCCGCTGCAGCGCCTGATAGCTGACCTCCTGATCCACGGTGCCGTCCATGCGGAAGTGCAGCCACATGGTGCTGTCCAGAAAATCAAAGCCCAGATAGTCCGCCATGAGCCGCGCCGCGAAGTATTCGCCCCGGCTCACCAGCTCATCGGCGGAGATGCCCTTGTCCATCTTCTGGCGCAGGGCGTCGAACTCCTGCTCCAGCGGGGTGGACAGTCCCAGCTCGTCCCGGATCTCCAGATAGCGGCTGCGCACCATGTCGAACACCGCGTCGCAGCTGACGCCGTATTGCAGGTGGGCGTGGCACAGGTACAGCAGGTCGGTGATCTTATGGTCGTTCTTGAACCGCTTGCCGGCGGCGCTGACCACCACCACGCGGCGGCTGGGGTCGGACTCCACAATGGAGCGCACCTTGCTGAGCTGCTGGGCGTCCGCCATGGACGAACCGCCGAATTTCAACACTTTTAACATGATATTCGCCTCTTTCGCTGCGGTTATTTGGTGCAAGGGAATTCTCGCGGTGACAAAAAAATATTTTTTGTTCACGAGAGAAAAACACTTGCTTTTTTGATGGAGACAGTGTATCATAGCCCTATCGGAAATGCAAGACCCAATTTCAAAAGTTTTTTCGGAGGCTTTTTATGATCTATCACAGCACACGAAACGAACAGCTCACCGCGTCCTCCACCCACGCGGTATTGCAGGGCATCGCCCCGGACGGCGGCCTGTACATCTGTGATCCGGCGGCGCTGCACTTCGACTGGCGCGCCGCGCTGGAAAAGGACACGCTGTCCATGGCGGCGGACATCCTCCACGCGCTGCTGCCGGACTTTGAGAATATGGAGCAGCTGGTGCGCGACAGCTACGCCGGCAAGTTCCCCACCTCTGACCTGACGCCCCTGACACCGGTGGCGGATAAATATGTATTGGAGCTGTACCACGGCCCCACCAGCGCCTTCAAGGACGTGGCGCTGAGCGTGCTGCCCCGGCTCATCGTGGCGGCGGCCAAGGCCGAGGGCATGAAGGGCGACGTGGTGATCCTCACCGCCACCTCCGGCGACACCGGCAAGGCGGCCATGGAGGGCTTCCACGACGTGCCCGGCACCCGCATCACCGTATTCTATCCCCACGGCGGCGTGTCGGCGGTGCAGCAGGCGCAGATGGCCACCCAGGAGGGCAATAACGTCCGGGTCTGCGCCGTGCGGGGCAACTTTGACGACGCCCAGACCGGCGTGAAGAACATCTTCGCCGCCTGCAAGGACAGGGATCTCCACGGCGCCATGCTGTCCTCTGCCAACTCCATCAACATCGGCCGTCTGGCGCCGCAGGTGGTGTATTACTTCCGCGCCTACGGCGATCTGGTGAAGGCCGGGCGCATCAGAATGGGCGACGTGGTGGACTACACCGTGCCCACCGGCAACTTCGGCGACATTCTGGCCGGGTATTTTGCTAGGGAGATGGGGCTGCCCGTGGGACGGCTCATCTGCGCCAGCAACGCCAACGACGTGCTGACGGAGTTCCTGACCACCGGCCGCTACGACAAGCGCCGCCCCTTCTACAAGACCACGTCCCCGTCCATGGACATTCTGGTGTCCAGCAATCTGGAGCGGCTGCTGTATCTGGTCAGCGGCGACGCCGGGTATGTGGCGCAGCTGATGGCGCAGCTGAATGAGCAGGGCTGGTATCAGGTCAGCGAGGACATTCTTGCACGCCTACAGGCGGTGTTCGGCTGCGGCTGCTGCAACGACGCAGGCGCGGCGGAGGTCATCGGCCGCCTGTGGCGGGAGCAGAAGTACCTGTGCGACCCCCACACCGCCGTGGCGTGGTCGGTGGCGGAGAGCCACACCCGCGGGGAAGCGCCCATGGTGGTGCTGTCCACCGCGTCGCCCTACAAGTTCCCCGCCGCCGTGCTGGGCGCTCTGGGCGAAAAGACCGGCAGCGACGAGTTCGCCATGATGGAGCAGCTCCACGCCCTGACTGGCACGGACATCCCCGCCAACCTGCGGGGTCTGGAGGGGCGTCCCGTGCGGCACAGGGACGTGATCGACACCGGCGACATGCTGAACTACGTGCTCAGCGACGTGCTGAAATAAGAGAAAGGATACAACGCTATGAACATTGTTTGTCTGGATATGGAGGGCGTTCTCGTCCCGGAGATATGGATCGCCTTTGCCGAGGAGAGCGGTATCCCTGAGCTGCGCCGCACCACCCGCGACGAGCCGGATTACGACAAGCTCATGCGCTGGCGCATCGACCTGCTGCGGCAGCGGGGGCTGAAGCTCAGCGCCATTCAGGAGACGATCTCCCGCATCGACCCGCTGCCCGGCGCCAAGGCGTTTCTGGACGAGCTGCGCAAGGACACGCAGGTGGTGATCCTCAGCGACACCTTTGACCAGTTCGCCATGCCGCTGATGGCCAAGCTGGGCTACCCCACCCTGCTGTGCAACACGCTGGCTGTGGATGAGGAGGGCTATATCACCCGGCACATCATGCGCTGCGAGCACTCGAAGCTGACCACGGTGAAGGCGCTGCAGTCCATCGGCTACGACACCATCGCCAGCGGCGACAGCTACAACGATCTGGAGATGATCCTGCACAGCAAGGCGGGCTTCCTGTTCCGGGGGCCGGACAAGATCAAGGAGGACTACCCCGACCTGCCCGCCTTCGAGGAGTACGACCAGCTGCTGGCCGGCATCCGCAGCGCCCTTTGAATAACGCGCCGATAACGAAAAAGAACCGCCTGCGGCGGTTCTTTTTCGTTTGTGAGGGGTATGGAATTTGGATATCAGCCCATCTGCACGCGGTTCTCGCGGCTCCAGCTGGTGATGTCCAGATTGGGATAGCGGCGGCGCAGCTCGTCCAGCTTGCCCTCGGTATCGCCCAGAGCGAGAATGCTGTTGACAGCGGCCAGGTCAGCGGCGGGCATGGAATCGGGACGCTCGGCGCCGCAGTCGGCGCAGCGATAGAGCTTGGTGCCCTCGGAATAGGTCACGGCGGTGCTGCCGCAGGCAGCGCAGCGGGTCATCTTGGAAACAATAGCCATAATTTTTTACCTCCATATTCTTGTTTTGTTTTGTTGTCCTTATATTACCACAAAGTTCGCAAGTTGTAAAACGCATAATTGTATTTGCAAATATGAAGAAAAGTATTATAATAAGCACACGAAGGAGGCGATCCTATGAGCGTGAACAAGTACCAGATGTTCCTGAAAACGGTGGAGTGCGGCAGCTTCTCCAAGGCGGCGGAGGAAATGAACTTCACCCAGTCGGCGGTGAGCCACGCGGTACAGGCGCTGGAAAACGAGCTGGGCGTGACGCTGCTGAGCCGGAACCGGGGCGGCGTGGTGCTGACGGCGGACGGCCGCCTGCTGCTGCCGCGGATCGAGAAGCTGTGCGCCGCCCACCACGAGCTGATGCGCTCCGCCGCGGAGCTGAAGGGCATGGACGCCGGCTATGTGCGGGTGGCCACGTTCTCCAGCGTGTCGGCGCAGTGGCTGCCGTCCATACTGAAGAGCTTCGGCGAGCGGTATCCCAACATCGAATTTGAGGTGCTCACCGGCGATTACTACGGGCAGAGCGAGGACTGGATATTGCAGGGCAAGGTGGACTGCGGCTTTCTGCGTCTGCCATCGGTGAAGCGTTTGCAGACCTATCCCCTGCACCGGGACGAGCTGCAGGTGATCCTGCCGTGCAATCACCCGCTGGCGGGCAGCGCCCCCTTCCCTGCCGCGGCGCTGGCCACGGAGCCGTTTATCCGGCTGGAGGAAGGACAGGACTACGAGATCACGGCGGCACTGGACAAAATGGGCATCCGTCCCAACATCAAGTACACCGTCCGGGAGGATCGCACCATGCTGGCCATGGTGTCCAAGGGGCTGGGCATCAGCCTGCTGCCGGAGCTGATGGTGCGGCACAGCCCCTATCCCGTGACCGCCTGCCACGCGCCGGAGCGGTTTTACCGCAGCATCGGCATCGGCGTGAAGGACAAGAAGGCAATGTCCGCCGCCACGCGGCGGTTCGTGGACTATGTGCGGCAGTGGGTGGCTGAAAACGGGGATAAGTAAGGGCTGCTTCGCGTCAGCGAAAGCAGGGACAACGCCAGCGCACCGGCGGCCGGGACATTTTGCGTGCAAAGAGGCGGAGCTTTTGCAGCTCCGCCTCTTTGCGTATATACCAATTGTGAGGAAACAAATTACTGATTCAGATATTCCAGCGCGATGGCGGTCAGGCCGGTGACGCCGGGCTTGATGACCTCCTCGTTGAAAACGATCTTGCCGTTGTGCAGGGACACCAGCTCGTCGCCGCGGCCGGCATCGATCATCATAAAGGCCGAGGGGGTGCCTGTGAGCTTGCCGAAGAAGCTGAAGTCCTCGCTGCCGGAGAAGGGCTTTTCGATGTACTCCGCCTTGCCGCCGGCACCGTTGACGGCCTTGTCCACCAGCTCGATCATGGTGGGGTCGTTGTACTGGAGGGCGTAGCCCTCCTCCAGCTCCACCTCGATGTTGCAGTCGAAGGCGATGCCGATGCCCTTGCAGATGCGCTGCACCTCCGCAATGGCGGTGTCGCGTCCGGTGTCGCTGAAGCTGCGCAGCACCGCCACCATGCGGGCTTCACCTGCGGTGATGTTCACGGCGTCGCCGCCGGACATGGTGCCCACGGTGAGAACGGCTGTGTCCATGGGGTCGATGCGGCGGGATACCACCGTTTGCAGTACGGTGATCAGGTATCCGGCGCAGGCGATGGCGTCGCGGGCGGTGTGGGGCGCGGAGCCGTGGCCGCTCTTGCCGTGGACGGCAATGTGGAACAGATCCACCGCGCTGGTGAAGTAGCCCTTATAGAGCTGCATGCGTCCCACGGAGTCGTTCTCGGAGGGGCAGACGTGCTGACCGAAGATGGCGTCCACATGGGGGGACTCCATAACGCCCGCCGCCACCAGCGCCCGTGCGCCGCCGGGCATCAGATCCTCGCTGGGCTCGAAAATCAGCTTGACGGTGCCGGCGAACTGATCGCGCATGTGGCACAGCGTCCTGGCCGCACCCAGCAGCATGGTGGTGTGGAGATCGTGGCCGCAGGCGTGCATGACGCCCTCGTTCACGCTGGCGAAGGGCAGCCCCGTCTCCTCGTGGACGGGCAGGGCGTCGATGTCGGCGCGGAGCGCCACGCACTTGCCCGCGCCCTTTTTGCCGTGGATCAGCGCCACCACTGCGGTGGGCAGGGGCTGCTGGATCTCGTCCACGCCCATCTTCTCCAGCTCGGAACGGATGAGGGCGGCGGTGCGCGTCTCGCGCATGCCGGTCTCCGGGTGGGCGTGGATATCGCGGCGGATGGCCACCAGCTCATCGAAAATACCATCGACAAAGGTACGAATATCAGACATTTGAAGGAACTCCTTTCAGAAGTGCCGGCTTACAGCCAGGCGCTCATAACGCCGGCCACCAGCACAGAGGTGATGGACACGGTGACCATACCGGCCACCAGCATCTTGGGCATGATCTCCGCATTGATAGCGGCCTTTTCCTCCGCGTTGGCGCCGGTGGACTCGGACACCTCGTTGGAGATGATGACGGTTCCGGGGAAGCCGAACAGGCAGGAGCTGCCGATGGCCACGGACATCTGCCAGCTGTAGCCGAAGATCTTACCCACAAGGATGGAAACCACGGAGAAGGCGATGGTGCCGATGACCACGCAGACCAGCAGGGGCACCACCATGCTGCCCACCATCTCAGGGGTGGCGGAGGCCAGGTTGGTGAAGATGGACAGAGTGATGATGGGCATCACGATACCGGTGGCGTGAGCCTTGCCCAGAGCGTCCTCATCCAGGAAGCCCAGCTCCTTGCACAGAACGCCGAAGATCAGGCACCATACCAGCTTGTTGATGGCATCGTTGAACAGGCTGGACACCCACACGGACAGCAGCGCCACCAGAATGACCTTGGCGATGATGGCATTGGGGGTGTTGTATTTATCAGGCAGAGCGGGGATCAGCTTCCTGCGCCCGGCAGCGGCGGCCTGTACCGCACCGGCGGAGACGTCCACCTTCAGCTCACCGGCGTCGATCCTGGCCTTGATGCGCTTGGCCTCGCTCTTGAGGCACAGGGACGCCACGGGGTAGCCCACAAAGCCCTGGGCGCACATGACCAGCGTGGCGAACACAGCCAGCTCGGGGAGATTGGCCTTCTGCGCCATGTCCTGCATGGTCAGGGTGGCCACCACGCCGCCGGACAGGATGGGCGCGCCCACCAGAGCGAAGCCGCGCTCGATGATCAGCTGGCCGATGAAGAACACGGCGGCGGAAATGGCGATGCAGGCCACGGCGGAGATGATGACGGTGCGCCACTGGGCGCCGAAGTCACGGAGCTTGATGGTGGTGCCCAGATGCACCAGCAGCATGGTGACCAGCAGACCGGCCATGCTCAGCAGGGTGGAATCGGCGAACATGGTGGTGGGGAATATGCCGGTCCAGAAGCCCGCCAGAAACACGACGGAGGCGACCAGCAGCATGGATACGATGGCTTTTGTCTTGGCGGAGATCATATCTCCTACGGCGAACACCACGAAGATGACAGCCGCTGAAATAATTGCAGTCATGATTTTCTTCTCCTTTGATTTTGAAAAATGGGTGGGAAGGTAAAATGAAAAGCGGCTCCGTCTGAAAGACGAAGCCGCTCAACAAACATTTTCGGGATGAAAATGAATGAAACGGTATCAGTTCTTTGCAGCCGGTGATTGGTATCGGTAGCTAAAATAGGCGTACCAATAAAAGCCCCAAAAGATGGAGCTGGTACCGGCATAATAGGAGACAGCGGCATGGTTGTCGGCCATGTCGTTATGGAGCATATCGTTCTGCATCATGTGACGTGCCATAGTGTGTCTCCTTTCCGCCGGTGAACGGCTGGTTTTTATGTTGGCGCTATCTTAACGCAGCGGGCGGCGAAAGTCAACCGTTAGATAAGCCATACTTTCGCGGTTAAAAGCGATAAATTTTTGTCGAAAAATGCCATATCCGATTTCGGCATGAAGTCATCCCGCGGCGGCATGGATGGAGAGATGCAAAATTCCCACCGAAACGGTATGGTTTTTGTGAAACATGACAGTGGACGGTGGCGGAGCACAAACGGTATAATAGACAGGTACCTGTAAAAAGGAGAAAACGCATGAACAGAACGTTGTTTGCCGTAAATTGCGCCTGTTGTACGTCCGCTTGCTGTGCGGGCGTGTGTTGTCGCGTCTGCGGGGACTGTGCGTTTTCTGCCGAAGCCGGGATATAGACCCGGTATCGCACCTGTTGTATACACAGGCGGCGGAGGATGCGCAGGCATCCTCCGCCGTTTTGATTTTCGAGAGGAGATCGGAAATATGACTTCCAACGCGGATATTGCCAGAGCCATGGCGGAAAATATGGCAAAGGCGGCGGTGCCGCTGTACGGCAAGAAGATGCGCCTGCCGGACAGGGGTGCCATCATCGGGATCATCAAGGAGTTCCGGCGGCTGCTGTTCCCGGCGTATTTCGGAGATCTCCAGCTGATGGCGCTGCCGGCGGAGAACTATGCGGCGCTGCTGCTGGAGCGCATCGAGACGGCGCTGACGGCGCAGGTGGCGCTGGCGCTGCCGGAGGAGCAGTCCTTCGCCGCCGGTGCGCTGACCCATGAGATACTGGAGCAGCTGCCCCGTATCCAGGAGACACTGATGACGGACATCGAGGCCACCTTTGACGGCGACCCGGCGGCCGCGGACAAGGAGGAGATCATCTTCGCCTATCCCGGCCTGTTCGCCATATTCGTGTACCGCATCGCCCACGAGCTGTACCTGCGGCAGATCCCCATGATCCCCCGGATGATGACGGAGTACGCCCACAGCCGCACCGGTATCGACATCCACCCCGGCGCACAGATCGGCCCGTGGTTCTTCATCGACCACGGCACGGGCATCGTTATCGGCGAGACGACGGTGATCGGCAGCCATGTGAAGCTGTATCAGGGCGTAACGTTGGGCGCGCTGTCCCCCAGAGCCGGTCACGCCAGTCTGCCGGGAAAGCGGCACCCCACGGTGTGCGACTATGTGACCATCTACTCCGGCGCGTCCATTCTGGGCGGCGAGACGGTGATCGGCGAGCATTCGGTGGTGGGCGGCAACGCGTTCCTCACCGGGTCGGTGGCGGACAACACACGGGTGGTCATCTCCGCGCCGGAGACGGTGTTCAAAAACGCCCACTGAGCGCCGGGGACGGTGTCCCACGGATAGAAAAAAGCCTCCCGCGAAAGCGGGAGGCTTTTTGATATGCCAATTACTCGGCGGGGTAGACAGAGACCTGCTTGCGATCCTTGCCCAGACGCTCGAAGCGAACAACGCCGTCCGCCTTGGCGAACAGGGTGTCGTCGGTACCCTTGCCCACGTTGGTGCCGGGGTGGATGTGGGTGCCGCGCTGACGCACCAGAATGTTGCCAGCCAGCACGAACTGTCCGTCGGCGCGCTTGGGGCCAAGGCGCTTGGACTCGGAATCACGGCCGTTCTTGGTGGAGCCCATACCTTTTTTATGAGCGAAGAACTGCAGAGAAATGTTCAGCATTTTCAAGTACCATCCTTTCTGTAAGATGATCGAGGAAGAAGGCTTACGCCTCCATGACTTCGATGTTGTCGGGATATTCGTCGTGGAGCTGCGCCAGATACACCATCAGCCCCGTCAGGAGATTCTGACAGGTGCTCTCGGCGTCGGACGCCAGACCTCCGGGCAGCCGCAGCGCGATGGATGCCTCCCGCTCGTTGACCTTGACGGCGGCGCAAAGCCCCATCACGTCGTTCACGGTGGCCTCGACCAGGCGCACGGCGCTGGTAATGGCGGCGCAGACGATGTCCTCGCCCGCGTCGGCGTAGCCGCTGTGCCCGCTGACCTCAAACCCGATGATACGCGATTCCTCCGTGAGGAATGTTACAGTGGTCATGTCCCTTCTCAGAACGTGATCTTGCCGATCTCGACCTTGGTGTAGGGCTGACGATGACCCTGCCGTTTGCGATAACCCTTCTTGGGGGTATACTTGAAGATACGGATCTTCTTGCCCTTGCCGTTCTTCACCACGGTGGCGTCCACCTTCGCGCCCTCCACCACGGGAGTGCCGAACTTGGTGTTCTCACCATCGACGATGGCCAGAACCTGATCGAACACCACAGCGTCGCCAGCATTGACGTCCAGCTTCTCGATGAACAGAGTGTCACCCTCGCTGACGTTGTACTGCTTACCGCCGGTAACGATAATAGCCTGCATAACCTTGTTGCACCTGCCTTTCCTTAATTACGGACTCGCTGTCGGGGGCGGCCGGATATGCCGGCGCTTGCTTACCCATTCAAAGCGGCTTATCAAGTATAACAGCGTCTTTCCCTCTTGTCAACAGGGAAAGACGCTGTTTTTGCAAAAACTGAGAGAAAATATCCCTTTTCCGCATGAATACCGGCGCATTTATCCGTCCAGCGCGTCCAAAAACGCCATAGCCACGCGATTGAGATCCTTCATGGCCTCGGGGAAGCTGAAATAAGTGTCGTGATCCGTCAGCAGGCAGTCGGACACGGATTTCAGCGCCATGAACGGCACCTGATTCCGGTAACATACCTGCGCCGCCGCGCCGCTCTCCATCTCGATGACCAGGGGATGGAACGTGTCGGCGATCCACTGCGCCCGCTGCCCCCGGACGGCGAACCACTCGCCGGTGGCCACGCTGCCCACCCGGTAGGGGTATCCGGTTCTGTCCATGGCGGCTCTGGCGCGCTCCGGCTCGGCGGCGGGGAAGTCCATCCGGTTCACCGTGGACACCAGCCCCACGGGGTCACCCACGGCGGAGGTGTCCACATCATGCTGCATGAAGCGATCCGCCAGCACCAGCGTGCCGATGGGCACATCCTCGAAGCATCCGGCCACGCCCACGTTGACGATGCGCGTCGGGTGGTACAGGTCGATGAACAGCTGCGTGGACATGGCCGCATTCACCTTTCCCACGCCGCCGCAGCAGGCCACCACGTCCTCCCGGATGCGGTAAAAGGGCACGCCCGCCTCCACCCGTTCCGGCTCCGCGCCCTCCGGGAGCAGGCTCTTGATCTCGCCCGGCATGGCGTACAGCAGTCCTGTCAGCATAAAAAAGACCTCACTTTTCTCGTTTTCTCCATTGTAAATACCTGGCCTCGGGAATGTCAAGTTGCATTTTGTCCGGTTCCCCTGTAAAATAGGAAAAAAGGAAAGGAGCCGCCCATGTACATCGGTATTATCTGCGAATTTGACCCCCTCCACAGCGGCCACGCCCGGCTGCTGTCCCACGCCCGCGCCATGGGTGCGGACGCGGTGATCTGCGCCATGAGCGGCAATTTCACCCAGCGGGGCAGCTTTGCCGCGCTGGACAAACGGGCGCGGGCGGAGATGGCCGTCCGCTGCGGCGCCGATCTGGTGGTGGAGCTGCCCACGGTCTGGGCCATGTCCCCGGCGGAGACATTCGCGCGGGGCGGCGTGCAGCTGCTGGCGCTGACCGGCGTCGACACGCTGCTGTTCGGCAGTGAGTGCGGCGAGCTGTCCGCCTTGCGGCGGCTGGCGGACTGCCTGGACAGTCCCGCCTTTGCCGACCGCCTGACGGCGGCTGACAGCGGCGCGACCTTCGCCGTCCGCCGCCAGCGTGCCGCCGCCGCCCTGCTGGGCGATGCGGACGCCGCCCTGCTGGAAAGCCCCAACAACACGCTGGCGGTGGAATACCTCCGCGCCCTCCGGCGCACCGGCGCATCCATGACGCCCGCTACCCTGCTCCGCACCGGCGCCGCCCACGACGGCGCACCGGAGGGCGGCACCGCCTCCGCCTCGTATCTGCGGCAGCTGCTGCGGCAGGGGCAAGGGGAGGCCGCCTGCGGCTTCACGCCGCCCGAGGCGGCGGACATCCTGCGGCGGGAGCTGTCGCACGGTCGCGTGACTGACAGCGCACTCTGCGAACGAGCCGTTCTCTCCCGCCTGCGCGTCATGACGGAGGAGGACTGGCGCGGGTACGACCCCGGTGGCGAGGGGCTGTACCACCGGCTGTATCAGGCCGCCCGCAGCGCCTGCACGGTAGACGGGCTGCTGTCCGCCGCCAAGACGAAGCGCTATCCCCTTGCCCGCCTGCGGCGGATGGCGCTGGCGGCCTATTTACAGCTGCCGCCGGCACCGGCGCAGGTGCCGTATATCCGGGTACTGGCGGCGACGGCGGCGGGACGCGCCCACCTGCGCCGCCTGCGGGACGCAGGCGCACCGGTGCTCACCAAGCCCGCCGATGTGACGGCGCTGGGCGCGGACGCGGCGGCGCTGTTCGCGCTGGAGGGACGCTGCACCGATCTCTATGTGCTGGCGCGCACCGACCTGACCCAGTCCGCTCCCGGACAGGACTACCGCACCACGCCGGTGATGGTGTGAGCGTACAAGAGATGCAGCCCCCGCCGGCGGCGGGGGCTGCTGCTTGTTCCTTATTCCGCTTTGTCTGCTTCCTTGTAGTGGAATATGATCGTCCGGCATGCCTTGCAGCACAGGGCGTCCGTCTGAATATCCCGCCGCAGGAAATAGGGGCCTGCAATGAAGAAGTCCTCGGGAAAGTGGGGCGCGTCGCCGTTGAACTCCAACGATGCGCTCTGGTTGGCACACAGCCTGCCGGAGATCATGTCCTCTCCGCAGTACGGGCATTTCTCTGTCATAGCGTCTTGGCACCTCCTGAACCGGTCATCACTGTTTACTGTTCCTCTACCACATAGCCCTTGCGCCGCAGGCAGCCGAACAGTTCCTGAATGTGCGCCTTATCCCGCGTTTCCACCGACAGATTTACCACACAGGAGCCGATGGCCGCCTTGGTGTTCCGCCGCTCGTGGTTCACGTCCAGCACATTGGCGCCCATGGAGGAGACGACCTCCAGGAACGACGCCAGCGCGTGGGGCTGGTCGGGCAGCACGGTGGAGAAGCTCACCGTCCGCCCCTCCTTGGCAAGGCCGCGGGTGAGGATGCGCTCCAGCATGGTCACGTCCACATTTCCACCGGACAGCAGAGCGCAGACGGTCTTGCCCTCGGTGTTCACCTTATGGTACATGGCGGCGGCGATGCCCACGGCGCCCGCGCCCTCGGCCACCAGCTTCTGCTTTTCCAGCACCGTCAGGATGGCGCTGGCGATCTCGCCCTCGCTGACCGTCACCACCTCGTCCACATACTCCCGGCACATGTCGAAGGTCAGGTCGCCGGGGGTCTTGACCTTGATGCCGTCGGCCACGGTGTCCACGCTGGAGAGGGTGATGATCTTCCCCTCCTTCAGGGATTCCGCCATGCTGGGCGCACCGGCAGCCTGCACGCCCACGATGCGGCAGTCGGGCTTCAGGTTCTTCACGGCGTAGGCAAGACCGGCGATCAGCCCGCCGCCGCCGATGGGCACGAAGATCATGTCCACGTCCGGCAGCTGCTCCAGAATTTCAAGGCCGATAGTGCCCTGCCCCGCCATGATGCGGTAGTCGTTGAAGGGATGGATGAACGTCAGCCCCTGCTCATCCCGCAGGCGCACCGCCTCAGCGTAGGCGTCGTCGTACACGCCGGGCACCAGCACCACGTTGGCGCCGTAGCTGCGGGTGGCCTCGATCTTGGAGATAGGCGCACCCTCGGGGATGCAGATGGTGGCCTTGATGCCCATGTCCCGGGCAGCGTAGGCCACGCCCTGGGCGTGGTTCCCGGCGGAGCAGGCGATGACGCCCCGTGCCTTCTCCTCGTCGGAGAGGGTGGCGATCTTGTAGTACGCGCCCCGGAGCTTGAACGCGCCGGTTTTTTGCAGGCAGTCGGCCTTCAGATAGAAGTCGCAGCCGGGCACCAGCCCCTTGGTGGGGATCACCGGCGTGCGGTTGATGACGGGCTTGAGCACCCGCTGGGCATCGTGCAGCATGGCCATGGAGATCATAGAACGCGCCTCCTTATTTGTATATATGTCTATTTTACCATAGCCCATCCGTCCGCGCAATACGGGCAGCAAACAAAATTTCCGTTTTTGTCCTCTCCGCGCAGACACTCCAATCTGTCCCGCACACACCAGAAGAATTCCGGAAGTTCGGCATTTCGCTCTTGACAACCGGCATGCTGGTATAGTATAATGGTTTTCGCTGACACGGTGACATAGCCAAGTGGTAAGGCAAGGGTCTGCAAAACCCTCATTCCCCGGTTCAAATCCGGGTGTCACCTCCAACAAAAAACCTCGTAACCATGCCGGTTACGAGGTTTTTCTTGTGCTCTAAATTTCAGTTTTCCTCATTTCCCCCTTTAGCGGTGAAATACCTCTGCGGTACCGGATCGCCGCCGGTCTGTATCTCCCCTGCCGATCAAGGCAGACACGCTTGACAACACGAGGCTACTGTGCTACAATGACACTAACTAATATTAGTTAGGATGACATGTTTGAAACTCAATCATCTGTCACCGGAGCGTGTGGCCTGACCGGGAGGTCTGGCAAATCTATTCACACGCCATTCCTCCCGGCGAGCCGAAAGCACGTTCAGGAGGAACCAACATGAACCGCGAAAACAAACGGAAAACCTTTGAAAAGGGCTATTACAAGACACACGCCTGCCGCGACGCCTTCACCTGCAAGGTCTGTGGGCGGCTCTGCACGCCGGAGAGCGCCGGCAGCGACCACCGCAACCACTGCCCCAACTGCCTGAGCAGCTTGCATGTGGACATTGAGCCGGGCGACCGCGCCAGCGACTGCGGCGGCATCATGGAGCCGGTGGCCGTATGGGTGCGCAGGGGCGGCGAGTGGGCCATCATCCACCGCTGCAAGCGCTGCGGCGCGCTCAGCTCCAACCGCGTGGCAGCGGACGACAACCCCATGAAGCTCATGTCCATCGCCATGAAGCCCCTGTGTGAGCCGCCGTTCCCGCTGGAGCGCATCGAGGAGATGACCGCCCTGATGGGCGGCGACGAAAGTCTCAAGGCGTAGCCCTGGACGGTATCCCAACGAAATGCTCCCCCTATGAGAGATCAACTCTCACAGGGGGAGCGTTTTGCTTATTGTCTGCGGGCGGTGCGATAGTCGTCGCCGGGACGCCAGTAGGGGCAGTCCCCGGCCTGGGAGGAGAGGAACCGCGCCATCTCGTCCTCGTCCAGATCCATTTCGCACACGAAGTCGTCGTATTCCTCGTCGTAGCTGTACCACACGCAGCTTTCACACTTGTCCATCACACGTCCTCCACCAGCCGGTGCTTGTCAAAGCGGCAGCGGCTGTAATAGATCAGGGTTGCGGCGCTGCACAGGAACCATCCCGCCGGATAGCTCAGCGCAATGGGGATGATCTCGTTGGCCACATAGTTGGCCACCACAAACAGGTATATCTGCCGGAACACCACGAAGGAGCCCAGCATGATCCACATGGGCACCTGACTGTTGCCCGCGCCCCGCAGGGCGGCGGAGTAGACCTGATTGATGCAGAAAAAGAAGTAGAAGGGCGACAGCAGCCGCAGCAGCAGCGCGCCGTAGGACACCACCTCCGGCTTCTGGTTGAAGAAGGCCGTCAGCTCCGGCGCCAGCAGCAGCACCGGCACCAGCAGCACCGCCGTCACCGCAAAGGACAGATACAGCGCCGTGCGCACGCCCTTCTTGGCACGGGGCGTGTCGCCCACGCCCAGATTCTGCCCCACAAAGGTGGTACCGGCCATGGAGATGGACTGCACCGGCAGGATCACCAGCTGATCCACCTTGGTATACGCCGTCCAGCCGGACATACAGTCGGCGCCGAAATAGTTGATATACCCCTGCACGAACACGTTGGAAAAGGCCGTCACCGCCATTTGCAGGGCGGCGGGGATGCCCACGGCCACGATCTGCTTCAGCACCGACCACGTCATGCGCAGCGCCCGCAGCTCCAGACGGATGCAGCCCTCGGCGCGCAGCAGCACCCACACCGTCAGCAGGGCGGACACCGCCTGGGCGATGATGGTGGCGTAGGCCACGCCCTCTACGCCCATGCCGAACTTCAGCACGAACAGCAGGTCAAGTCCGGTATTCAGCACGGCGGACACCAGCAGGAAGTAGAAGGGGCGCCGGGAGTCGCCCACCGCCCGGAGGATGCCGGAGCCCATGTTGTAGATCAGCAGTCCCATGACGCCGGCAAAGTAGATGGTCAGGTAGGTGGTCTGCTCCGGCGCCACCTCCGCCGGGGTCTTCATCAGGCGCAGCATCAGGGGCGTCATGAGAATGCCGGCTGCGGTGAACACGATGCCCAGCAGGAACGTCAGCACCATGGAGGTGTGCACCGCCTGCCGCACCTTTTCCTCCCGCTGGGCGCCGTAATACTGGCTGATGACCACGCCCGCGCCGCTGGACAGCCCCAGAAAGAAGCCGATCAGCATGTTGATGATGGGCGTGACGGTGCCCACGGCGGAGAATGCCTCGTTGCTGACGAAGTTGCCCACCACCCATGTGTCCACCATGTTGTACAGCTGCTGGAACAGGTTGCCCACCATCAGGGGCAGGGCAAAGTTGATGAGATGCTTCGTGATGCTGCCCTTTGTCATGTCCACGTCATAGCGGGCAGGGCGGTGGTGGGTATGGAACGGCAGATGCAGATGTCCGGAATGGCGCATGGCGGCGTGTACTCCTTATGTTGCCATCGCTTGACAAGGGCAGACACGGTTTTGACGGGCAAAACTGCCCCGCACCTGCCAGCGATGGGTTTTCGTGTGATTTTTGGTTTTTGAGACGCCGCTGGGCTACCGCCCAGCAAGGCGAAAAGGGCAAAAAGCGCCGGAAAGACACGCTGTCAGGCGTGCTTGCCCTTGTTAAGCGATGGTAAAGCTTCCTTTATAGAAATTTTACCATACCGCCGCGCTCTGCGCAACAGCCATTATTCCGGGAACTCCTCCCGCTCCGCCGGACGCATGACGGACACCTCATAGGCGGTGCGGTCGCTGGTAACGCCGTCTTCCGTCTTGGAGTAGATGCGGCTCTGGACGCGGCCCTCCACCGTCAGCCGCTGTCCGGTGTGCAGCAGTGCCGTCTGCTGCGCCACAGCGCCCCACGCGATGCAGGGCAGATAATCCGCCCGTCCGTAGCGGCGGTTCACCGCCAGGATCATGTCGCAGATCTCCCGCCCCAGCGGGGTGCGGCGGAGGATGGGCTGCTTGCACAGGATGCCGCTGAGGAATATCCGGTTCAGGGGCTGGCCTGCGTCGGGGGTCAGGGTCTGGGCGAACACGGAGATCACCAGACGGCTGCCCAGCCCGCTTTTGTTGTTGAACGAGCGCAGCTGGCCTGTGATATGTACCGTGTCGCCGGGGGTCAGGGGCGTCAGCAGCAGGAGGGACTTGGGCACGATGACCGGCAGCTTGTCCGCCTGTCCGGAAAGACGCAGTACCGACAGGGTAAAGCGGTAGAATGCGCAGCCGTGGTTCACATGGGAGAGGGCGGGCACGTCGTCCACCGTACCCCGCAGCTCCACGCGGTTATAGTTCAGCTCCATAGGCACACCTCGTTTGTTGAGATGCTTCACTGTATGTGCGCCGGGGTGAGAATATACCTCTTTTCAAACGGCGGCGGATGTGGCATAATACGGGCAAAGGAGTGATGACCATGCGCTACAAGGGAAAGGTATACCGTCCGCCCAGCGAGGCGTACAGCCTGATCGTGCAGGTGACATACGGGTGCAGCCACAACAAATGCGCCTTCTGCGACATGTACGACGACAAGCATTTCGCCATGCGCCCCATGGATGAGATACGGGAGGACTTTGAGCTGGCGCGGCGGGTGTACCGCCGGGTAGAGCGGGTGTTCCTGGCGGACGGCGACGCGCTGATGCGTAAGACCTCCGACCTGGTGGAGATACTTGGGCTGGTGTACGGCCTGTTCCCGGAGTGTGAACGGGTGACGTGCTACGCCTCCCCCACCAGCTTGCAGATCAAATCCGAGGACGACCTGCGCCTGCTGCGGAGCAAGGGGCTGCAGATGGTGTACATGGGGCTGGAATCCGGCTGCGACGCGGTGCTGGAGAAAATGCAGAAGGGGCACACGGCGGCGGACATCGTGGCCGCCGGACAGAAGGCGCGGCGGTGCGGGCTGGCGCTGTCGGTAACGGCTATCTCCGGGCTGGGCAGCGTGGCGCACTGGCGGGAGCACGCCGTGGACACAGCCAGAGCCGTCAGCGAGATGAAGCCGGACTATCTGGGGCTTCTGACGTTGATGGTGGAGCCGGGCACGCCGCTGGAGAAGTGGGTGCGGGAGGGTAGCTTTACGCTGCTTAGCCCGCTGGAGGTACTGAAAGAGACGGAGCTGTTTTTGCAGCATGTGGACAGCGAGGGCACGGTGTTCCGCGCCAACCACGCCAGCAACTACCTGACGCTGAAGGGCACTCTCAACGGCGACCGGGACGCCCTGCTGGGGCAGATCGCCGCGGCGCTGGAGGGGCGGCGCGACCTGAAGCCGGAGTTTCTCCGGGCACTGTAAGAAAAGAAACACCATCCTGTCGGATGGTGGCAGCGTGTCGATAACCCCACGCCCCTGTCATTCCGAGGAGTGCAGCGACGTGGGAATCCGTTCCCAGCGCGGCACCGCCGCGCTGACGGGACGTCGGGGACGCCGTCCCCTACGGAACGGTTCGACGCGCTTCGCGCAGGTCGAGGCAGCGAGTTCCACCCTGCCCGCGGCATTCCAAAAAGAAACACCATCCTGTCGGATGGTGTTTCTTTTTGTGATTACCCACAGGTTTTGTTGTTCGCACCCTCGCATATCGCAAGGAAGGGGGAGTGTGAGGGGGAAACCTTTGCGGGTTTCCCCACTCGCGTTCAGTCACCCGCCCGCAGGCGACCGATTTTGCGCAGCAAAATAGACGAGGCTCGAACTCGCTTCCCGGCATCCCACGAATGGCAGAGCCATTCGCGGGAGCCCTGCCTTTACCTCTGGATTTGACGCGCTGCGCGCTGGTCGAGGCAGCGAGTTCCACCCTGCCCGCGGCATTCCAAAAAGAATACCCCATCCTGTCGGATGGGGTATTCTTTTTGGAGCGGGCGACGAGGCTCGAACTCGCTACCTCGACCTTGGCAAGGTCGCGCTCTACCAGATGAGCTACGCCCGCAAACGCAAGATAGATTATACCTCTCATCGCAGCGTTTGTCAACCCCCGTTTTCCCAATTTCCGCAAAAATCTCATGCCCGCCCTTGCGGGCGGGCATGCCGGCATTTATCGCATGATGATCTCCACCACGCCGGGATTGTCGGCGTTGGGATAGAAGTTCGTCGTCCAGCCGCTGCCGCCCACGGCAGCCTGCACCTGCGCCACCGCCTGCCGCACCTGATAGGACTGCCCTTCGAAGGCGCTCAGCTGCACCACCAGCGAGGTCTTGCCCTCCGCCGCAGCATCGGACAGCAGGTCGTGCAGCGCCGACACGTTGGTGGCGTGCACCATGTTGATGATCTCCTTCTCCGTCCGCTTATAGCCGATGGTCACCACGATCTCGCTGTAATTCCGCGCCGTGTCGTCCACCGTGTACTGGATATAGGACACGGCGTAGGAGCCCATGGGCGTGTCCTTCTCCACCTCGCGGGAGGCCTTCTCCGCCGCTTCCGCCGCGTCCAGCCCCTCTTGGGCGTAGTACAGCCAGATCGTGCCCGATTCCGCGTGGTTGCCCACCAGGATCAGGATATTGTTCACTAGATCCTGATAGGTGTCCGCCCGCAGCACGTCGCGCCCCTCACCCTCGTAGTAGGTGGGGCTGTGATCCTTGACCTCGTACCACTCCCGGTCGAGAAAGTCGCCGCAGCCCGTCATGGAGCAGGCCAGCACCGCGCACAGCAGCGCCGCACACCATCTTTTACCCATGGTCACGCCCTCCTCTCTGCGTTTACAGCAGCTCCAGCTGCTTCTCCTCGCTGTCCTCCGGCTTCAGCACCGCGCCGGCGGCGGGAATGCTCCGCGTCCGGTAGCGGGCGGCGTTGACGATACCGCACTCCGCTGCGTTCAGCACCCGCTCCAGCCGGTACTTGGGCTTGATGTTCATCACCTGCACGCCCTGCGTGGAGCGGGTGGTCTTGGGCGCCAGCAGGGATGTGTGTACCAGCAGCGCTCTCGGCTCGTTCGTCTCCAGCGCCAGCTCTGTGTCCTCCGTCAGCTGCACCGCGCACACCAGGGGGAATTTGTCGCAGTAGGCGCCCGTCAGCTTCCGCCGGTTGGACACCGTGGCGTAGGCGCTGAGCGCCACCCGCGCCGCGCGGCCGTTTTCGAAGAAGAACACCACGCTGCCGCTGTAATCGCCGGGCAGACACAGCCAGATCACGCTCTCGCCGGCGTCCATGCCCAGCTTGGCCGGCAGATAGTCGCCCAGCGCCGAGGCCTTCGTCTCCCCGAACTCGCTGGCGCGGGTCTTGTAGACCTGATATTTGTCGGTGAACAGCAGCAGCTCCGAGTTGTTGGTGGCCTCGAAATACTGACGCAGGCTGTCGCCCTCCTTGAACTTCTGCTCGCCGGACATACGCAGGGACTGGGGCGTGATCTTCTTGAAGTACCCCTCCCGGCTGAGGAACAGGTGTACCGGATAGTCCTCCGCAGGCTCCTCCTCCGGCTCCTCCGGCATCTCGTGGCTGTACACGATCTCCGTCCGCCGTGGCACGGCGTACTTCTTCTTCACGTCCTCCAGCTCGGTGATGATGATCTTCCGGATGCGTCCCGGCTTGGCCAGCGTGTCCTCCAGATCCTCGATCTCGTCCTGCAGGGCGCTTGTCTCCGCCACGCGCTTGAGGATGTACTCCTTGTTGATGTTCCGCAGCTTGATCTCCGCCACGTACTCCGCCTGCACCTGATCGATGCCGAAGCCGATCATCAGGTTGGGGATGACCTCGGCTTCCTCCTCCGTCTCCCGGATGATCTGAATGGCGCGGTCGATGTCCAGCAGGATGCGCTTCAGGCCCTGCAGCAGGTGCAGCTTTTCCTTTTTCTTATTCAGGATGAAGTATACCCGGCGCTTCACGCAGTCCGTGCGCCACGCCGTCCACTCCTCCAGAATGCCGCCCACACCCATGACGCGTGGCATGCCGCCGATGAGAATATTGAAGTTGCAGCTCACCGTGTCCTGCAGGGGCGTCAGCCGGTACAGCTTGGCCATGAGCTTGTCGGGATCCACGCCCCGCTTCAGGTCGATGGCCAGCTTCAGGCCGCTGAGATCCGTCTCGTCCCGCATGTCGGCGATCTCCTTGACCTTGCCGGCCTTCACCAGCTCCGCCACCTTGTCCAGAATGGCCTCGATGGTGGTGGAGTAGGGGATCTCGTACACCTCGATGACGTTTTCCTTTTTGTCGTACCGCCAGCGGGCACGCACCTTCAGGCCGCCCCGCCCGGTGTCATAGATGGCGCGCAGGTCATTGCCGTCGCATATCACCTGCCCGCCGGTGGGGAAGTCCGGCGCCAGCAGCGTGGAGGCGATGTCGTGGGCAGGGTTCTTCAGATAGGCGATGGTCGTTTCGCACACCTCGCCCAGATTGAATCCGCAGATCTGGCTGGCCATACCCACGGCAATGCCCTGGTTGGCGGACACCAGCACGTTGGGATAGGTGGTGGGCAGGAGAGATGGCTCCTTGGTGGTGTTGTCGTAGTTGTCCACGAAGTCCACGGCGTCGCAGTCCAGATCCCGGAACAGCTCCGCGCAGATGGGCGACAGCTTGGCCTCGGTATAGCGGCTGGCGGCGTAGGCCATATCGCGGGAGTACACCTTGCCGAAGTTGCCCTTGCTGTCCACAAAGGGGTGCAGCAGCGACTCGTTGCCCTTGGCCAGACGCACCATCGTCTCGTAGATGGCCTGATCGCCATGGGGGTTGAGACGCATGGTCTGACCCACGATGTTGGCGCTCTTGGTGCGGCTGCCGGTCAGCAGCCCCATTTTATACATGGTGTACAGCAGCTTCCGGTGGGAGGGCTTGAAGCCGTCGATCTCCGGAATGGCGCGGCTGACGATCACCGACATGGCGTAGGGCATGTAGTTCTCGTCCAGCGTGGCGGTGATGGGCTGCTCCACCACCGCGCCCCGCAGCCCCATCACGTTGGGGTCGCCCGCGTGCCGTATTTCCTTTTCTTCTGTTTTCTTCTTTGCCATAGGAGCTATGTCCTTTCGTTGCTTTCGTATGAGGATGTTCACCTTTTGACTGGTATTTGCCACAGTCAGCGGGCTTCCGCGCCTACGTGCGCGGGGCACGGATCGCCGCACCAGTGTGCGCACTGGTGCGCAATAACAGTCTCCTTGTTCCAAGGCAAGGCGCGAAGGCGCGCCTAAAATGCGCGGATTTTTCGTTCTGCCGATGACGGGTGGGAGAAAGGCGCGATTCTTGCGCCAAGACAAGGCGCGAAGGCGCGCCTAAAATGCGCGGGTTTTTCGTCCTGCCGATGGCGGGTGGGAGAAAGGCGCGATCCTTGCGCCAAGAAAAGGCGGCTCGGCGAAGGCAGGGCGGAAAAGACGTGTATTTTAACTGACGTCGATCATATCGAGGTATTTATATCCATTCTCCGCGATGTAGTCCTTTCGCCCCGCCAGGTTGTCGCCCAGCAGCAGGTCGAAGACCCGCGCCGTCTCCTCTGCGTCCTCCGGCAGGACGCGGATCAGCCGCCGCGTCTCAGGGCTCATGGTGGTCATCCACATCATCTCGGGGTCGTTCTCACCCAGTCCCTTGGAGCGCTGGACGTTGACCTTCTTGCCCTCCAGCTTCTTCAGAATGTCCGCCTTCTCCTTCTCGGAGTAGGCAAACCACGTCTTTTCACCGGATTTTTCCTTGCAGGTGATCTCGAAGAGCGGCGTTTCCGCAATATACACATAGCCCTCGCGGATCAGGGTGGGGCACAGGCGGTAGAGCATGGTCAGGATCAGCGTGCGGATCTGGAAGCCGTCCACGTCGCCATCGGTGCAGATGACCACCTTGCTCCAGCGCAGGTTGTTAAGATCGAACTGGTTCAGTTCCTTCACGGCCTTGCCGCTGACCTCCACGCCGCAGCCCAGCACCTTCATCAGGTCGGTGATGACGTCGCTTTTGAAAATGCGGGGATAGTCCGCCTTCAGGCAGTTCAATATCTTGCCGCGGACGGGCATCAGACCCTGAAACTCCGCGTCGCGGCTCTGCTTACAGGCGCCCAGAGCGGAGTCGCCCTCCACGATGTAGATCTCACGCCGCTCCACGTCCTTGGTGCGGCAGTCCACGAACTTCTGCACGCGGTTGGCGATGTCGATCTTCTCGGTGAGCTTTTTCTTCTGGTTGATGCGGGTGCGCTCCGCCGTCTCGCGGCTGCGCTTGTTGATAAGCACCTGGGCGGCGATCTTCTCCGCCGCCTCCCGGTTCTCGATGAAGTATATCTCCATGCGGCTGCGGAGGAACTCCGTCATGGCCTCCTGGATGAACTTGTTGGTGATGGCCTTTTTCGTCTGGTTCTCGTAGCTTGTCTGGGTGGAGAAGCTGCTGCTGACCAGTATCAGACAGTCCTGCACGTCGGGGAAGGTGATCTTCGCCTCGCCCTTGGCGTACTTGTTGTTGTCGCGCAGGTACTTGTCGATGGCCGACACCATGGCCGAGCGGGTGGCCTTCTCCGGGCTGCCGCCGTGCTCCAGAAAGCTGGAGTTGTGGTAGTATTCGCACAGCGCTGTTTTGTTGGAGAAGCACAGCGCCACGCTGAGCTTCACCTTGTACTCCGGCTTGTCCGCCCGGTCGCGCCCCTTGCGCTCCGCCTCCCAGAACACCGGCTCCGTCAGGGCGTCCAGCCCTGCCAGCTCCCGGATATAGTCCTCGATGCCGTGCTCGTAGACGAACTCCTCCGTCTCGAATTTCCCGGCGGCCGTCTCGTTTTTCAGGCGGAACGTCACGCCGGCGTTGACCACCGCCTGCCGCTTCATCACGTCCCGGTAGTAGTCCGCGGGGATGTCGATGTCCGTGAACACGTCCAGATCGGGCAGCCAGCGGATGGTGGTGCCGGTGCGCTTTTTGTTGCCCGTCTGGTCGCTGACCTCCAGTTTGCCCACGATCTCGCCCCGCTCAAAGTGCAGGCGGTACTCCTTGCCGTCCCGCCACACGGTCACGTCCATGTAGCGGGAGGCGTACTGGGTGGCGCAGGAGCCAAGGCCGTTCAGGCCCAGGGAGAACTCGTAGTTCTCGCTGTTCTCGTTGTCGTATTTGCCGCCGGCGTACAGCTCGCAGAACACCAGCTCCCAGTTGTAGCGCCCCTCTTTTTCGTTCCAGTCCACCGGGCAGCCGCGCCCCTGATCCTCCACCTGTATGGAGCGGTCGGCGAAGCGGGTCACGGTGATGAGCTTGCCGTGGCCGCCCCGCGCCTCGTCGATGGCGTTGGACAGGATCTCGAACACCGCGTGCTCGCAGCCCTCCAGCCCGTCGGAGCCGAAAATGACCCCCGGCCGCTTCCGTACCCGGTCAGCCCCCTTCAGGCTGGATATGCTCTCGTTGTCGTATGTGCTCTTTCTTGCCATATCATTCCTCCGGCTCTCCGCCGTGCAGTATAATCATCCGTGCCGCAGGGCACTATTCCTATTTTATCGTATTTTCCCGGCCTTTGCAAGTGCCGTCGCTCCACCGTTTTACAGGGTCTTACAAAAGCCGTAAGTACCCCTGAAAAATCAACTGGTTTACACAAAAAATAATCGGTGCGCAACCGGCTGTAACCTTTTCCACACAGGGTTTTGCACATTTTCCACACCTTTTTCCACCAGCGTTATGTAACCCGATAAATCTGCCGGAAAGTTGCAAAAACATCAAAAAGCGCCGGAATTAGAGAGCCTTTCCCGCTTTGCATGTATAACTTCATGTATATGCACCGTTTTCCTTATGTACCAGGAACGACACCGTGTCCACTATCTCTGCACAGTCCGGCTCCGTGTCCCTTTTCCCGCCCGTTTTCGCCGTTTGTCCGCCGGGTCTTCCGCCGGAAGTTTCCTCTCGCGTACCGCTGTTGTGAAATTGCCTTAACCCGCCCGCCCCAACGCCGCGCAACTTTTCCATCATGCGGCAAAAAACCTCTTGCGTCGCCGGTATATGTATGCTATCATATAAATACAGATGTTCGCAATAGGCGGACACAGGGAGGATTTATCATGGAAAAACAGAAATTCTATCTGGTGGCGGCGGACGCTCTGCCGGAGGTCTTTCTCCGGGTGGCGGAGGCCAAGCGGATGCTGCAGGTAGGCGAGGCCGCCACCGTGGGCGAGGCCGCCCGGCTGGTGGGCATCAGCCGCAGCGCCTTCTATAAATATAAGGACGCGGTGCAGCCCTTTCAGAACATGCACGCAGGGCACATCATCACCTTTTACGCACTGCTGAAGGACAACCCCGGCGTCCTGTCCAACTATCTGTCCATTTTCGCCAATTCCGGTGCCAATATTCTGACCATCAACCAGACCATCCCCACCAACGGCTGCGCCGGCGTCACCATCTCCGCGGAAACGGGGGACATGTCCGAGGAACTGGACGACCTGATGACCCGCGCCGCCGCCGCCGAGGGCGTGCTGAAATTTGAGATCATGGCGGGATAACGCCGCCGAAACCGCAAAAGCAGGGAGCGCAACGCTCCCTGCTTTTTTGATTGCCTTAATTTACTTCCCGAAGTAGCGGTTCAGCAGACCCTCGAAAGCCTTGCCGTGGCGGGCTTCGTCACGAGCCATCTCGTGGACGGTGTCGTGGATGGCGTCCAGATTGTACTTCTTGGCCAGCTTCGCCAGCTCGAACTTGCCGGCGGTAGCGCCGTTCTCGGCATCTACGCGCATCTGCAGGTTCTTCTTGGTGCTGTCGGTGATGACCTCACCCAGCAGCTCGGCAAACTTGGCGGCGTGCTCGGCCTCCTCCAGACCGGCCTTCTCCCAGTACATGGCGATCTCGGGATAGCCTTCGCGGGCAGCAACGCGACCCATGGCCAGATACATACCCACCTCGGAGCACTCACCCTCGAAGTTGGCGCGCAGACCGTCGATGATCTCCTTGCGGACATCCTCCGGCACATCAGCGCCGAATACCTTGCCTACGCCCACCACATGCTCGGCAGCCCAACTCTTCTCCTCGGCCTGCAGGGTGAACTTATCACCGCTGACGTGGCAGACAGGGCACTCGGCCGGGGGATTCTCGCCTTCGTAAACATAACCGCAAACAGGACAGACCCACTTCTTCATAATCGTTACCTCCATAAAATGTAATGTGTTTGTTTGTTATTTTGACGCCGCGAAAGCGGCCTTTGTCAACTGGTTTTCTGCTGTGCCAGGCAACCGCTGCACCGCCCGTAGAACGTGACGCCGTAGCTGTCCGGTTCCCCTACCTCCGACATATCCGGCGGCTCCACCGGGATGGGCGGCAGGTCGATGACCGCGCCGCAGGAGCGACAGACGAAGTGCCCGTGGAGGGCGGTGTTGCCGTCGTAGCGATCCTCGCCGTCCACACAGCCGATGACCTGCACCGTGCCCTCCGCCCGGAACCGCGCCAGATTGCGGTAGACGGTGGCCAGAGAGAGGTCGGGTATGCGGGGCTTCAGCTGGGCGTAGACCCATTCCGCAGAGGGGTGGCAGGTTGTGGAACGCAGGCACTCCAATATGGCTTCCCGCTTGGGGCTGTGCCGTGTGGTGTTCATGGGCTGCGCTCCTTTCTTGTTGCTAACAATTATCGTTTGCATTAGTATAGTAGCACACCTGCTTGGATTTGTAAAGAGGTTTTTTGCATTTTTTCAAAAAAATTTTCCAGCCACTGGTATCCTCCCCCGTCGGGGCGGAAAATATGTAAGGAAGTCCGGTACGGCTGCGCCGTACCGGACTTTTATACATATTACAATTTACTCGGCCTCGGCCAGAGCCTTGGCAGCGGCGATGGCCTTCTCCTGTGCCGCGGCGGGGCAATCCTCGTAGCGGACGAAGGTGAAGGTGAAGGTACCGCGGGACTGGGTCATGGAGCGCAGGTCGATGGCGTAGCTCATCATCTCGGCCATGGGGACTTCCGCCTCCAGCACCGTCTCGCCGTCGCCGGTGGGGTTCATGCCCATGACGCGGCCGCGGCGCTTGTTCAGGTCGCCCATCACGTCGCCCACATAGTTATCGGGCACAGTGACCTTCAGCTCGCCGATGGGCTCCATCAGGACGGGCTTGGCCTCGGGCAGAGCGGCCTTGAACGCCAGGTTCGCCGCCAGCTTGAAGGCGATTTCGGAGGAGTCCACGGGGTGGTAGGAGCCGTCCACCAGAGTGGCCTTCAGGAACACCACGGGATAACCGGCCAGCACGCCGTGCAGGCAGCTCTCGCGCAGGCCCTTTTCCACGGCGGGGAAGTAGTTCTTGGGCACGGAGCCGCCGAACACGTTCTCCTCGAAGATCATATCCTCCTGCTCGGTCTGGGGCTCGAAGATGATATGGACATCACCGAACTGGCCGCTGCCGCCGGTCTGCTTCTTATAACGGCCCTGCTTGCGGACGGTGCTGCGGATCTTCTCGCGGTAGGCAACGCGCGGGGTATCCAGCTCCGCGTCCACGCCGAAGCGGGACTTCAGCTTGCTGCACAGCACATCGATCTGAATGTCGCCGGCGCCGGAGATAACGGTCTGGCGCGTCTCGGCGTTGTTGGTGACGGAGAAGGTGGGATCCTCCTCGTTCAGCTTGTTCAGGCCGGTGCCCAGCTTCTCGATCTCCTGCTTGGTCTTGGGCGCGATGGCGCGCTCGTAGCAGGCGGGAGCAAAGGCAAGGGGCGCAAACTTCACATAGGTCTTGGGCTCGCACAGGGTGTCGCCGGTCTTGACCTTGTCCATCTTGCCGATGGCGCCGATGTCGCCGCAGCAGATCTCCTTGGTCTCCTCGGCCTTCTTGCCCTTCATGGTGTACAGACGACCCAGCTTTTCGGTGTTGCCGGTGGTCATGTTGTACAGGGACATATCGCCGGTGACCTTGCCGCGGATGACCTTGATCATGGAGTACTTGCCGTACTGGTCGGAGATGGTCTTGAACACGAAGGCGGCGGTGGTGCCGTTGGGATCGTAGGCGACCTCAATGGGATTGCCGTCGTCGTCCTCGGCGGCCTCGGCAGGCATGTCGGTGGCCACGGGAACCAGATCCACGATGGTCTGCATCAGCATGTCAACGCCCATGCCGGTGAGGGCGGAGCCGCACAGCACGGGGCACACGCTGCCGTCGCGCACGCCGATCTTCAGACCCTTGGCCATGTCCTCGGCGGACAGCTCCATGGTCTCGAAGAACTTCTCCATCAGCTCCTCGTCGGCGCCGGCGGCGGCCTCCATCAGCTCAGCGCGCAGAGCCTCCACCTCGTCGGCCATGTCGCCGGGGATGGCGCACTCGCCCTTGGCGTCGTAGGCCTTGTTGTGCAGCAGGTCAACGATAACGGTAACGGCCTTGTTGGCATCGGCCTTGGTGGCCACGATGGGGGCGATGGCGGTGCCGTACTTGCCCTTGATGGTCTCGATGCAGGAGACGTAGTCGGAGTTGGCCTCCTCCACGCGGTTGATGAACATCATGCGGGGCTTCTTGCCCAGCATCTTCCAGGTACGCTCCATGCCCACGGACAGGCCGTCCTTGGCGTTGCCCACGATGACGGCGCACTCGGCGGCGCGGATGGCGCACACGGCCTCGCCGGAGAAATCGAAGTTGCCGGGAGCGTCCATGACGTTGATCTTCTTGCCCTTGTACATAACGGGAGCGAAGGCCAGAGAGATGGAAATCTGGCGCTTGATCTCCTCGGCATCGTAGTCACAGGTGGTATTGCCGTCGGCGGTCTTGCCCAGACGGTCGATACCCTTGGTCATAAACAGCATCTGCTCAACCAGAGAGGTCTTTCCGGAGCCTCCGTGACCCAGCAGGGCGATATTGCGAATGTCGTTAGCAGTCATAGTGATGATGTTCTCCCTTCATTTTCTTGAAGTCCGCCGCCCACAGCCGCGGACAGTAGCTCAACGTACCGATTATATAGTATTTCCGCTGGCCTGACAACCTCTAATTTAAATATTTGTGGGAAATGTGCGCTGATATTCCCCACTTTTCGTCAGGTTGTACAATGGCAGGCTTTGTTCTATGGGCAAAGCGACGGAGTCGCCGTCAGTAGTGCTTCACAAGCCCGGCCAGCAGCAGCGTGGGCAGCAGCCACAGCAGCTGAAACACCACCATGGCGATGGGCGTCAGCAGGGCGAAATTGCCGATGGACGTCAGGTAATAGGCCAGCGCCACGCCCACAGCCGCGCCGATGTAGCCCAGAATGGTGGCGGTACGCACGGCCTTCACCGCCCGGCGGCTGCCGGCCACGGACTCCACAAGGGGCATCAGCCCCTCCCGGCAGACGATGACATAGGGCTGCTCGCCCCGCTGCTCCGCCAGCTGCGCCAGCGCCAGACGGGTGGAGACATCCGGGTACACCGGTCTGGCGTCCACACCGAATTTCCGCTTGATAAGCCCCGGCGTCACGTTGCCGCTGCGGACAGCCAGCACCGGCGTGATGTGAAAGCGCTTCAGGGTGCGCAGCGCCCACTCCGCGTTGCGGGAGGGCTGGTATTTCACGGCGAACACGGCGGTCAGCGCCCCATCCACCGCCAGAAACACACCGGTGGACAGCTTCATGTCACGGGGCAGCGCCACCCGGCGCTTCTTCATGAAATACGCGCTGCCCATGAGCACCGTCTCGCCCCGGATGTTGGCCTCCACACCGCCCTCCTCGCAGTAGTTGAGCCACTCCACCGGCAGGTGGAAGCCGCCCTCGGCGGTGAGCTGGCGCTCCAGCAGGGGGGTAAGGCTGCTGCCGGCGGCCTTGGCCACCGACGCGGCGTAAGACACGGCGCGGGCACGCTCCTCGCCGAACACCTTGTAGCCGTTCAGCGTCACGGTGCCGGGTGGGAACAGGTCGTCGTCCGTCAAAATCAACCGGCGGGAGCGGCTCACCGCCCGCGCACCGGCGTAACCGGCGGCGGCGCAGCCGCTGCGTCCCAGCCGCCGGGACAGATAGTACATGGGCAGCACGCCGCTAAGGGGAATGCTCAGCCCCGCACCGGCAGTGGTCAGCGCCGTGAGCACCCACGGGAAGTCGCTCATATTGCCGTCGGAGAAGCACACCACACCGGAGAGCACGGCGGCCACCGCCATCACCAGCGGCATGGCGTAGTTCTGCCAGTAGCGGGCGGAATCAGGGCGGCTCATGAGCCGGTAGAAGCCCTCCTCCGTGCCCCGCTGACGGCACACGCCCGTCTCCGTGGCGGAGACCACGTAGGGCACGGCGCCGTTGAGCACCAGCAGGTGATAGGCGCTGCGGCGCATCTCCGTCTCCAGATACAGCCCCCACTGGCACGCCAGTATCAGCAGCGCACCGGCGGCGGCGTAGGGCGTGGCGCGGGTGCTGCCGGTGGCCATGCCGCACACGCAGCACAGCAGCTGCGTCAGCACCGCGATGGCGGCGCACAGCTCGCAGCCCGCCTGTCCCTGCCGCAGCAGCTCCACGGCGCGCCGCCATACGGCGGCGCAGGCCAGCGCCGTCAGCAGCAGACCGCCGCCCAGCACGGCACAGCGCAGCAGCGCCTCGTCCAGCCATGCGGAGGGCAGCTTTTCCAGCTCCTGCAATACGGCGGCCACCACCAGCGCCAGCGCCGGCAGGATACCCGCCAGCAGCCCTCGGCGCAGCCGTCCGCACTGCCGCTTGGCGTCCCGCAGGACGTCCTCCGGCAGCGGCTCCGGCTCCGGCGGTTCCTCCGGCTCCGGCTCCTCGTCCTCCTCCGGCTCGTCGAACAGCTGCTCCGTATCCTGAAAGGCCGGGCGGCGCTTTTTGCCCGCCGCCGGGCGGCGCAGCCGCGCCAGCAGGCCGGCGATGCGCTCGCTCAGCGGCACCGGCTGGGCGATAACGCCGTCGTCCTCGTCCTCCAGCACCGCGTCCACCGTCTGGGACATGATGTCCTTCAGCGCCACGCGATCCGGCGCGGTGGATTCGTACTCCGGTTCGGGAGCTGGCTCCGGCTCCGGGGCAGGCTCCGGTTCCGGAACGGGTTCCGGTGCCGGAGTGGGAAGCGGCTCCGGCTGGGGTTCCTGCGGCGGCTCCTGCTCCGGGGCAGGCTGACGCCCACCCCTGCCGTACTCGGCAAGGATGGATTCCAGCGACAGCTCATCCTCCTGATCGGGAGCGTTATACAGTTGTTCGTCCCGCCGTCTTCTCATGTTGTCTGTATCGTCTTATCCCCGCTGGCGCACCGCCTCGTACAGCAGGATCGCTGCCGCAGCGCTGGCGTTCAGGGAGGATATCTTTCCTTTCATGGGGATGCTCACCAAAAAATCGCAGTTTTCCGCGGCAAGGCGCGTCATGCCCGTGCCCTCGGAGCCGATGACAATGGCCGCAGGCCCCTTCAGATCCGCCTGATACAGGGTGGTATTGCCGTCGGCCGCCGTGCCGAACACCCACACGCCCTGCTTTTTCAGATCCTTCAGCAGCGCCGGGATGTTGGGCACCCGCGCCACCGGCATATAGCTCACCGCGCCCGCCGAGGTCTTGGCGACGATGGCGGTCAGGCCGGCGCTGCGGCGCTTGGGGATGATGACGCCGTGGGCGCCGGCGCACTCCGCCGTCCGCAGGATGGCGCCCAGATTGTGGGGATCGGATATCCCGTCGC